>Ga0187878_1003048_pt1 | contig 14233 bp, 18 predicted proteins | sample June2016WEW_17_1_FD_132979 | JGI IMG/M metagenome (GOLD analysis project Ga0187878, IMG submission 132979) | Peatland microbial communities from SPRUCE experiment site at the Marcell Experimental Forest, Minnesota, USA - June2016WEW_17_150 | ecosystem: Environmental > Terrestrial > Soil >...
CCGCGCTCCCATCCAGCGTCTCGCCGATCGCGTGGCGAAATGGTTTGTCCCCATCGTCGTTGCAGTTGCAGCAATCACTTTTGTCGCGTGGCTTCTGTTCGGTCCGCAACCGCGCTTCGCGCACGCGCTCGTGAACGCGGTCGCCGTGCTCATCATCGCTTGCCCCTGCGCGTTGGGTCTCGCCACGCCCATGGCAATCATGGTCGGCGTAGGTCGCGGAGCCCGGGCCGGCGTGCTGATTAAGAACGCCGAGGCGCTGGAGATTCTGGAAAAAGTTGACACCTTGGTCGTCGACAAGACCGGAACTCTGACCGAGGGCAAGCCACAATTGATCGGGATTTCTTTGTCGCAGAATGACGCCGATGAAACCCTTCGCCTCGCCGCCAGCCTGGAGCGAGCCAGCGAACATCCGCTGGCCGGCGCAATCGCCGCGGCAGCCGAAAGACAAGGCTTTTCGCTTTCACAGCCGCAAGATTTCACAAATAATCCGGGAAAGGGAATCACGGGAATGGTCGATGGCAAGCAGGTCGCCGTCGGCAACGCTGCACTCATGACAGAGTTGGGAGCCTTCGTCCGCGCGAATACGGAGTTCCGTGATGGCAAGCCCGGCGCTGGCGCCAGCCTCTATGTTGCCATCGATGGCAGGTTCGTTCGAATGCTCTCCGTCGTTGATCCGTTGAAGCCATCCACTCCCGATGCAATCCGCGCCCTCAAGAATCAAGGGATTCACATCGTCATGCTCACCGGCGACAATCGTGCCACTGCGGCAAATCTCGCCCAGGCGCTAGGCATTGAAGAATTCGAAGCTGAAGTGTTACCCGAAGGTAAGCTGGATATCATCCGCAAACTGCAAGGGCAGGGAAGAGTTGTCGCGATGGCCGGCGACGGCGTCAACGACGCCCCAGCATTAGCACAAGCCGATGTCGGCATCGCCATGGGCACTGGCACCGACGTCGCCATGGAGAGCGGCGGCATCACGCTTGTAAAAGGCGACCTCACCGGAATCCTGCGCGCCCGTAAGCTGAGCCAGGCCACCATGCGCAACATCCGCCAGAATCTTTTCTTCGCTTTTGTCTACAACGCGATCGGCGTGCCCATCGCGGCCGGCATTCTCTATCCCTTTTTCGGCCTTCTGCTGAGCCCCATCTTCGCTGCCGCCGCCATGAGCTTCAGTTCAGTCTCGGTAATCACCAACGCCCTACGCTTGCGAAATGTGAAGTTGTGACTGTGTGGGACGGACACTCCTGTCCGTCGCCTTTGAAGTTGATGTTGACTTAATTTTCAGTACTATGCTGCAGAAATAACAAAAGAAAGCCTTGCAGCACCGTGGAAGAGCGGCGCTCCAACGCCGCGTAAAGAGACTCCAAAAGATGTCGAGCTTTAGCCACTGTGGCGCCTCACAGCTTCCCTAAATACTCAATTACGTCCGGCTCCGTCCAATCCACAGGCCCAATGAACTTGCGCCGCACGATGCCGCCGCGATCGATCACATAAGTCTCCGGAAACTTGAACGTCCCGTAGAGCGCATTGCTTTTCTGGTCGGCATCACGCACCGACAGCAGATTCACGTTGTGATCTCGCAGGAACCGCTGGTAGTTGTCCTGGTCGACATCCACGCTCACCGCCAGCACAGTCACGCCTCTGGGTTTCATACGCTGCTGCATCTGCACCAGCGACGGCATTTCTTCGATGCACGGAGGACACCAAGTCGCCCAGAAATTCAGCACTACGACTTGACCTTTAAGTTGACTGAGTGTGACCGTCCGCTCGGCGTCGCGTACCGTGAAATCCGGAGCGGCCGAACCGATCCGCGGCGGCCGCGTACCGCTATAGCAGCCGGAGAGTGCAAGCAGAATGAAAACCAGGGCAGCACTGCTGAGAAAACAAAGGATGCGTCGCACACCGCTATAATAATAGATTCGGCGTATGCCTGCGACAGGTACAGCAACCCGTCAACCCGCCGTGTCGGTGATCATACCGGCCCGCAATGAAGAAGCCTGCCTCCGCACGTGCCTTCAGTCCCTGATCGCGCAAGCGGGAGTCGCTTTCGAAATCATCGTGGTCAACGATCATTCCACCGACCGCACCCGCGAAATCGCCTCTTCGTTTTCGGACCAGCAAGTCCGAGTCATCGACGCCGGCCTTCTCCCCGCAAGTTGGACCGGCAAGAACAACGCCGTCCATGCTGGCTCCAGAGTGGCTCGTGGCGAATGGTTGCTGTTCACCGATTCCGACACTATTCACCAGCCCGGATCGCTAGCTCGAAGTGTCGAAGAAGCCAAGCGCCATAACGTGGCCGTGCTCTCCTACTCTCCCGAGCAAATCGTGAAAAGCTTTTGGGAGAAGGCTGTCATGCCCGTGATCTTCGCGGACCTCGCGGCGAGCTTTCGCCCATCTAAGGTGAGCGATCCTGACTCTCCCGTGGCGGCCGCCAACGGCCAGTACATCCTGATCACGAGCGAAGCTTACGGCGCCGTTGGCGGACACGCGGCCATTGCGGGCAATCTGCTCGAAGATGTAGCTCTCGCTCGAGCCGTCAAGCGGTCGGGCAGGAAAATATTCTTCCGCTTCGGCGGCGATGCCGTCCGCACCCGTATGTATCGCACCTTCGCCCAACTTCGCGAAGGCTGGACGAAAAACCTCGCGCTATTGTTTCCTTCGCCGCTACGCCTGGCCACTCTTCGAACAATTGAGTTTGTCCTGATCCTTGCCAGTTTCGCCATCGCCATCGCAAATGTTCTTCGCGGACACTGGCAGCCCGCGATCCTGGCGGGCATGCTGGGCGGGATCCTGTACACGTTTCTCCTCATGCGAATCCGTCGGGCCCATTTCTCGTGGGATGCAAATATCCTCGCTCTGATCGGACTTACTCTTTTCTCTTATCTGTTGTTGCGCTCTAAACTATTTCACAAGCGTGGCAATGTTTCCTGGAAAGACCGGCGATATCCGGGCAGTCAAGAATCCGCAACACCGTCCAGCCAGCCAGATTCAACAATGCAGGAGAACCATGGTCTATCTCACGCGCAAAGCTGAATTCTCCGCATCGCACTACTATCACAACCCGGACTTCAGTCCAGAAGAAAATCACCGTGTGTTCGGCAAATGCAATAACCCAAACGGCCATGGCCACAATTACACTCTGGAAGTCACCGTAAAGGGCGAAGTCGATCCCCGCTCCGGCTTCGTCGTCGACCTCAAACAGCTCAAAGAGGTCATGCACCGCGAAGTGCTCGATGCCATGGACCACCGCTTCCTCAACAAAGAAGTCCCCGAATTTCTAAATCGAATCCCCACTACGGAAAACATTGCCATCGCCGTCTGGCAGCGTCTTGTCACCAAGCTCGAACGCGCCCAGCTGCACCGCGTGCGCGTTTACGAAACCCCCGATCTATTTGTCGATTTCTACGGAGAAGCATGAGGAAAGGAAGGGGTGCAAAGTTCGAAGGATGCATGGGGTGCGAAGGATGAAAGCGCACCTCTCCCGCCGCTATCTGTTCTCCGCGTCGCACCGCCTGCACAGCGAAACCATGTCGGAAGAGGAGAACCAGGCGACTTACGGAAAGTGCAACAATCCCTATGGACACGGCCACAACTACGTCGTCGAAGTAACAGTCAGCGGTCCCGTTGATGAGAACACCGGCATGGTCTGCAATCTCACCGATCTCGATGGCTTCATCGAAAGGGAAGTGCTCTCACGCTTCGATCACGAAAATTTGAACACCTTGCAAGAATTCGCCCAGGAAGTGCCGACTACGGAAAATCTCTGTATTCAGATTTACGAAATAGTGCACCGTGGCTTCCGCAAGGCGCATCTTGAAAGAGTGCGCCTGGAAGAAACCATGATGAACTCGTTCGAATACGCAGGCGGCGAAGCCAGCCATTAGCCGCGCAGAAATGGAACCCATCACCCGATGAAATCAGCCAGCGAGTCCGCCACGCTCACCAGCGCCAGCTTCGAAGACCTCGTCCAGGAGATGCTCGTTCGCCTCGGCGAAGATCCCCACCGCGAAGGTCTCCAGCAGACTCCCGAGCGCGTTCGTAAGTCCATGCAGTTCCTCACCCGCGGCTACACGGAAGATCCTGAGGCCTTGCTCAAAGGCGCGCTCTTCACCGTTTCCTACGACGAGATGGTCATCGTCAAGGACGTCGAAATGTTCAGCCTCTGCGAACACCACATGCTGCCCTTCTTCGGCAAAGTGCACGTCGCCTACATTCCCAACGGCAAAGTCATCGGCCTGAGCAAAGTACCACGCCTGATCGAACTGTTCTCGCGCCGCCTGCAAATTCAGGAGCGCCTCACTACCCAGATTGCCGAGACCATCCAGAAAGTCATCGAGCCGCAAGGCGTCGGCGTAGTCATCGAAGCCCGCCACTTATGCATGATGATGCGCGGCGTCGAAAAACAACATTCCGCCGCCGTCACTTCCTCCATGCTGGGGTGCTTCCGCGACTCGAACGAAACGCGCTCGGAATTCCTGTCGCTGATCCGCCAGCGGCCGAACGGGATATAGGCGCCCGTCACGGATCGTGTGGGACGGACACTCCTGTCCGTCGCCTTTGACTTTGTTCTTAGATTTTGACTTTGCTTTGACTTTAGTTCGATAAGATTACCTCTGTGCCGCCCAAACCGGTTCCTCACAACCAACCTCTGCGCAACCAACTCGCCCTCGTCACCGGCGGCACCGCGGCATCGGCCTCGCCCTCGCCAGCGCAGGCTGCAATCTGATCGTCACCGGCCGCGACGAATCCGCCCTCCGTCGCATTAGCAGGGAACTCGCGTCCGTAAAAGTCCAAATCCTCGCCCACCCCTGCGACCTTCGCAACCCGCAATCGATCGACGATCGCTTCCGCGCCATCCGTCGCGACTTCAAGCGACTCGATATCCTCATCAACAACGCCGGCATCCCGCACAGCAGTCTCACTGTAGATAAGCTGCCTCTCCAACTCTGGCAGGACGTAATCGACACCGACTTAACCGGCACGTTCCTGGTAACGCAAGCCGCGCTCCCCATGATGAAGCGCGGCGCCACCATCGTGAATAGTCTTTCCGTCGTAACCAATCGCGTCTTCGCCGGATCGGCTGCCTACATTGCCTCCAAACACGGAGCGCTCGGCCTCACGAATACCCTGCGGGAAGAATTGCGCCCCAAAGGAATTCGCGTCATCGCCCTGTTGCCCGGCGCCACCAATACCGAAATCTGGAACAGTTTTTGGCCGCATGCCCCGCGAAAAAAGATGATGTCTCCCGCCACTGTCGCCGGCGCAGTCGTTAACGCAATCCTTCTGCCACCGAACGCGACCTTAGAAACGCTGGAAATCCTCCCGACCGCCGGCCTTTTATGAGGCCATAACCAAAACACGACCTCTGTGTTCCGAAACCTGCGTCTCCCCCGTGGTTAGGAATTTATTTCCGACTGTCCGTGACCCGGCGTTTACACAGAAGAAATTTCCGGCTAAGATTGCGCTCGCCTCATCAGGCATACTCGGAGGATTCGCCATGCGCAAAGCCCCGTTTCTGACCGCAGCCATGTTCTCCATAGCAATTCTTACTTTTCCCGTCCACGCACAGGATGCCAAGAAGGAAGCTGCCATAAAGCCGGCGGATGGCCCATCGCAGGTTGTGCTCGAATCCTGGAATGACATCGGCCGCAAACTCATCGCCATGGCCGAAGATTTTCCCGAGGACAAATACGACTTCAAGCCTACGCCCGCCCAGCGCAGCTTTGCCGAGCAACTCCTGCATGCGGCCGGCGTGAATTATTTCTTCACCAATCTGGCCCTAGGTCAGCCGCTGCCCAAAGAAGAAAATCCCAAACGCGACGAATTCAAGTCCAAGGCTGAAATCGCTGCCTACGTGAACAAAGCCTTTGCCGATGGCGCTGCCGCCATCAAAGCCAAGGGCGACAAGGGAATGTCCGATTTGGTAGTCGACCCCAACCGAAACCAGCAGGTCCGCATCTCCGACGTGGCTTACGGCTTCATCGAGCACTCCGGCGAGCACTACGGCCAGCTCGTCGTCTACTACCGCATCGTGGGCCTTGTCCCCCCGGAGTCACGCCCCAAGAAATAACTTACCCCAAAACGCGCGCTGTCATCCTGAGCGCGTTCCTTGCGCGAAGGACGTATGCAACTTGGCGGCGCCAACGCTGTCGCCCTCAACCCACCGCGTAGGGATATCGCAACCCCCGCTCGCCGAACACCTTCACCAGCAGCGCTCCGGAGATAAATCCGCCCACATGCGCCCAGAAGGCCACGCCTCCCATGCTTTGCCCCGGCACAGCCAGCGTCGTCGCGGTCCCGCTCAGAAAATTCAAAACAAACCAATACCCCAGGATCACCCACGCCGGCACCCACAGCACAAACACAAAGAACCAAGTCAGTACTCGCGCCCTTGGATACAGGACAAAATACGCCCCCAACACACCTGCGATAGCTCCGCTGGCTCCAACCGTAGGCACAGTCGAGTGCAGGTCAATCGCCACCTGTGTGCTCATCGCAATCAATCCGGTAAGAATGTAAAACACCAGATACTTGAAGTGTCCCAGGTAGTCCTCGACATTGTCGCCAAAAATGTAGAGAAACCACATGTTGCCGATCACATGCATCCACGACCCATGCAAAAACATCGACGTGAAGAAGGGAAGCACGATCGCCGGCAGTGGATACCGGTGTGAGCCTCCCAGAAACACCGCCAGATGATACGGCACCACCCCAAACTGATGAATCAGTAGGTTCAAACTCTGCGGATCCAACGCCGCCTCGAACAAAAAAATCACCAGGTTCAGCCCAATCAAGAAATAGTTCACGAACGGAGTGCTATATCGAGGCTGGTCGTCGCGAATAGGAAGCATAAGGAATCTGGTAGTTTAGTAATTGCGTAATTGAACAATTAGGTAATTGAGCAATTGAAACTAAGCCGACCGTCGCGGCGCGGTTCAATGACCCAATTTCCCTATTGCTCAATCACATTACCAAATCTGCCCATGAATGGCGTCATCATCGTCGACAAGCCCGCCGGTTGGACCTCCCACGACGTAGTCAACCGCATGCGCCGCATTCTCCAGCAGCGTTCCGTCGGCCATCTCGGCACGCTCGATCCTCTTGCCACCGGCGTCCTCCCACTCGTCACCGGATCTCTCACCCGACTGGCGCAGTTCTACACCGCTTCCGAGAAAACCTACGAAGGCGTGATCCGCTTCGGCTTTGCCACCAATACTTATGACGCCGATGGTGAACCTTTGGGCGAAGTTTGCCCCGCCAGCCCCAGCCTGGACGATCTCCAGAAACTCGCTGCCGAATTCCGCGGCTTCATCGCGCAAGTGCCGCCACCATTCTCGGCCAAGAAAATACACGGAGTCCCCGCCTACAAACTGGCGCGAAAGGAAAAACAAGTCATCCTGCAACCGGTTCGAGTCGAGATTAAAGAATTCGACATCACCGCAGTCGAGGCCGACCGCGCCCACTTCCGCGCCCGCGTAGCCTCAGGAACCTACATGCGTTCCATCGCTCACGAAATGGGCCAGCGCCTAGGCTGCGGAGCCCATCTCGAATCCTTGCGCCGCACCTCCGTCGCCGAGTTCGACGTCAGTCAGGCCCACACCCTCGACGAAATTGAAGCTCAAACAGAAGCTCAAACAATTGAAGGTCAAATAAAGCATTGTCATTCCGACCGGAGCTTCTCTTTCCCGAAGGGAAAGGGAAGCGGAGTGGAGGAACCTGCTTTCCTTGAAGTCAACGGCAACGTAGAGGTCGCCAACAAGGCTCGCCGCAACGGCATAGCCTCCCTCTTCATTCACCCCCGCCAACTCCTGCCGCATTTTCCTTCCGTCACCGCCGACGAAGCCACCGCCGCCCGCATCCGCAGCGGCCGACCTGTCAACCTTCCCGAACTCTCCCGCGCCCGCCAGGTCAAAGTCTTCTCCGGACAAGCAGAGCTGCTAGCCATCGCCACCCGCGTCGCCGGCACCTTATTCCATCCCAAAATTGTCTTCGCCACTGATCCTCAGTCCGCCACCAAGAAAGCCCTGTCATCCTGAGCGAAGCGAAACGGGGTGCAGCTGTAGAAATCGACAAATAGATCGGGGGTTTCGTAAACGCGCAAGGAATTCCTCCACGGCTGCCGGTACACCAGGGGAAGCGCGGTGTATTTTAGGATTGGAAACACGGACTAAGTCACAAACAGGAGGAATCGAGAAGCCAGGGATAAAGCCAATGTCCGATAAGAAGTATTATGTAAACTCGGCGAAGCCCCTAACCCCGACAAGGCCCCTTCAATCGCCCAATTGCTAAATGACTCAATACCACTACATCTTGTACTTCCCCAGATCCTCGTCGTTCAACCCTTCCAGATATTTCCGCAGTTCCTCAGCGCTCACGCGATCCGACATATTGGCCGCCTGCTTCGAATTCTTCAACACGACCTCATCCACGAAGATCGGACAATCCACCCGCAACGCCAGCGCCAGCGCATCCGACGGACGCGAGTCGACGCTCACCACCTCGCCGCCGCGTTCCAGCCAGATCACCGCATAAAACGTGTCCTCGCGCAGCTCCGTCACAACAACTTTGTGCACCTGCGTCTCCAGCCCCGTCAGCACGTTCTTGATCAGATCATGCGTCATCGGACGCGGCGTGTTCACCTTCTCCATCTCCAGCGCAATCGCATTCGCCTCGTAAACTCCCACCCAGATCGGCAACACTGATTCCCCCGCCACATCCTTCAAAATCACAATAGGCGTATTCGTCACCGGATCCATCAAAAGGCCGCGGATTGTCATTTCTACTTCCATGGGAGCTCCTGAACGCTTAACTTCGTGCTGCGCGGACTGTCTTTGCTTTTTATATCATCAATTCTCCCAGGAGGCTGTTGGGAAAGCTTTGGGTTGCTTTTACTTTTACATACGATCCTGCCTGGAGAGCGGATTCCTCGTGCGCTGTGAAATTCAGGGTTTTGTTATGGCTGGTACGGCCGATCCACTGTTTACGCGCCTCGTTTTTTCCTTCAACCATTACTTCTACTACTTCTCCTATATATCTCTTGTAGCGCGCAATCTGTATTTCTTTCTGCCGCGCCATCAGCGCTTCCAGGCGGCGGGATTTCTCTTGATCTGGGATTGCGTCTTCCAACGCCAGTGACGGCGTATTGGGACGGGGCGAATACTTGAAGGTGAAGACGGCGTCGTAGCCGACTTCATCCAACAACGATAAAGTCTCGGCGAAGTCTTCTTCTGTCTCTCCGGGAAAGCCGACGATAACGTCGCTGGTGATGCTGATCTCGCGCTTTGCGGACTTCATCCACGCGATGCGCTCCAGATATTGCTCGCGGGTGTAGAGGCGCTGCATGGCGTTAAGCACGCGGTCCGATCCGCTCTGCACCGGCAGATGCACATGGTCGCAGAGCGTGGGGACGGCGTCGATGGCATCGATGATGTCGCGTCCGAAGTCGCGCGGATGAGAAGTCGTAAACCGCACTCGCCGAATCCCCGGCACTTCTCCCACCGCCGCCAGCAATTCCGCGAAGGTTTTCTTTTTCCCAGAGGATCCGCAGTCCGGATCTTTATACGAATTCACGTTCTGGCCCAGCAGTTGGATTTCCGTATAGCCGAGATCGGCCATCTGGCGGGCTTCGGCGAGCACCGACTCCGACGTCCGGCTGCGCTCCTTGCCGCGCGTGAACGGCACCACGCAGTAGGCGCAGAACTTGTCGCAGCCTTCGATGATGGTGATGTATCCGCGATGTGGATTGGTGCGGGCGGTGAATTCGGTTTCGAAACACTCGTCGGTTTCGCGATCGTCGAGTCCGGTGACCCGCTGCTTCCCTGCTTCAATCTGGATCAGCATCTGCGGCAGGTTGCGGTAGGACGCCGATCCACACACCATCGCCACATGCGGCGCGCGCTCGAAAATCTTTTCGCCTTCCTGCTGCGCCACGCACCCCAGCAGGCCAAACTTCTTGCCCTGGGCCAGCAGCTTCTTGTAGTCCGCGAGACGATGGAAGACTTTCTGCTCCGCCTTGTCCCGGATGGAGCACGTGTTGTAGAGAATCAAGTCGGCTTGCTCTACCGTTTCTACTTGCTGATAGCCTTCATGCACCAGCGTGCCAATGACCTTTTCGGAGTCATGGACGTTCATCTGGCAGCCAAAGGTTTCGAGGTAGAAGGTCTTGTGCGAATCCCCAGACATTTTCACAGTATAACCCGGCTCGATCCGAGGCAGCCTTGTGCATCGACAACCGCCCTTGTGCATCACCAACAGCCCTTGTCATCCTGAGGCCCGCATTCTCTGCGGGCCGAAGAGCCTGCCCTGAGCTTGCCGAAGAGACCTATGCATTTCGTCGGCAGCACCCGGCACTCCACCTCCCGAGGGCTGTCATCCAGAGGCAGCGGAGTTCCTCGCCCCGAGCAGGAACTCCCAGCGAAGGATCCCTTTCTGCACAGCGAAACAGGATCTTCGTCTCTCGTACGACAAAATCACGGCGCCGGTTCGACCGTGAGCTTCAAACCTACCGCCTTGGTCACGGCGACGAGGGTGGAGAGTCGAGGGTTTCCGCGCGCGGACAAGGCGCGATAGAGGCTCTCGCGCTCGATGCCGGCGGCTTTGGCTACTTTGGCGATGCCGCCCTGCTTCGGCGATGCGGCGCAGAGCGATGAGGAGCACGTTGGGCTCGTCGGCGTCTTCCAGTGCAGCTTTGAGGTACTCGGCGGCGAAGTCGGGATTGTCGCGTAGCTCGCGAACTTTGGCCTCGTCGTGGGAGATGCTCGCCTTGCGTTTCATGGGGTGCTTGTCCTTTCCAAATAATCTTTCAGGTATTCCAGCGCGCGCTAGAGGGTGATTGGGACATTTTTGGGAAATTATATCTGGCAGCGAATCAGTGGGTTGATGGAAATTGCTGAGGTTTGGGGGCTTGACAAGAATTTCGCCGGGAGCGGAATCAAGGGCAACAGCAAAGTCAAAGGTGACGGACATGAGTATCCGTCCCCACACGGGCTATGGCAGGGTGTATTCGAAATCGTAGGAATGCTTTCCGTCGGCGATGTTGATGGTCATCTTTCCAGCGAGCCCGACGAGTTGGCCGGTGCCGGAATCGGGGACGACGGTGACGCTTAATTCCGGAACGCCGCGAGTGAGCGTGCCGGTGTGCTGAAGAGCGAAACTACCAGTGCGGGCGCCGGCGGGAGTGCGGAGCGTTCCGGTGACGCGCTCGATGGCGACATAGCCTGCGGAGCCTTTGACGTCGGTGGAGGCGGTGAGCATTTGGCCCTTGCTGGTGGCTTCGAGATCACCGTGGAATTGTTTGTCGAGAGACATGCGGCCGACGGTGGGGTCGCCGGATTTGTCGTCCTGAGGAGTGACCTTGACTTCGAATGGTCCAGTGGCGTGGGCGAGCATGGGCGTTCCCTTCTGAGTTGCGGCGCTTTGCGCGTAGGCAGCGCCAATTGCCAGCACACACAGCGCGACAATGCAGGCGGTGATGCGAGATCGCTGGCTCATGCCCGCATTGTCGAATGGAACGTGGCGATGCGTCAATTGCGGGTGTCGATGGTTTGTCCTTTCTCGACGGATGCCTGGACCCAAGACAGCACATGTTGCCATCCCTCGCCGTGGCTCTTGACCGCATCGGCATGGCCGGCAAATCCGCTGTCATGTATTTTCACCAGCGTGCCGTCATGGTGCGGCTCGAGGTCCCAGCGCACCGTGGTTTTGAGAGCGCCCGTCCAGGTTGCGAGCCAGGTGTAGACGAGGCGGTGCGGAGGATCGACTTCCAGATACTCGCCGCTGACCTGGAAGGTGTCACCGTTGGCGCTGACACCCGCGCTCATCCATTTGCCGTTGATGCGCACGTCGGTTTCGAATTTCGTGGTGCGATACATTTCTTTTCTTTCTGGCCCCACCAAAGCAGCATTTGGCGGGGATCGGTGATGGCCTGAAAGACGCGCTCGGGCGGCGCCGCGATGTGGATCTCGGCGAGGACGGTGTCTTGGTCGGGGCTAATGGAGATAGTTGCCATAGATGTCCGTATCACTTTTCAACGAAGTTCTTGAGTGACTGCACCAGACCGGGCCAGCCCTGGCTGTAGCCCTGGCACGCACCTGGCAATGCCGCCAGACCGCTGTGTGTAACCTTTAGACGCGTTCCTGCTTTGGTTGGGATCAACTCCCATCGCACCAGAGTGGGGTGCGACGGGTTCTCATGCCAATTGGCAAACCAGGAATAGGACAAGAGGCGCGGGGGATCGATTTCGACAATTTCGCCATGGTGGTCGAAATCCTTGCCGGCACCTGCGCCCTTGCGCTCTTTGGAGACAAAGCGCCACTTTCCGCCGGGGCGCACGTCCATTTCCCAAAGGGTCATCTCGAAGGCGTCGTTGGTGCCCCACTGCAGCGCCTGCTCGCGGTCGATCAGCGCCCGGAATACCCGCTGAGGCGGGGCTGCGATTTCGATTTCGCTGACGACAGCGTCGTTGTCAGGCGTAATTTTGGTAGTAGCCATGGCTCGCTCCTTGATGGATTCGCTAGCACTACATTTTCCGCTGCAGGTCGAAGAGTTCTTTCATCTCTTTGCCGTGATCGGCGAAGGTCCAGTCTTCGGTGTGGTGGTTGGCATCGACGATGGTGAACACTACGCGCTGCATGTGGCCGGCATCTGGAGTGGCGAGATTGGTGGCATCGAAGAAATCAAAGGTGATGGTTTTGCCGTCGGGCGAAGTGCTGGCAGTCATGCGTGGCTGGTTACCGGTGCCGCAGTAGTGGGTCATCAGCAGACGGTTCGGGCCGTCGAGGTGGATCATGGAAATCATGTCTTCGTGGCCTTGGCCGATGATTTCGCCCATCAGGGCGGAGCCTCCGGCGGTGTCGCGGAAGGAAACCTGTACGGGCTTGCCTTGGGTGTTCTTCCCTTCCCAGGAGCCGGTGAGGTTCTTGAGTTGGTCAAAGGATTTCTGGGCGGCGGTTTGCGCGATGGCGGTCGCGGTCATGAGCAACAAGAGTGATAGAGCGATGCGGAGTGATTTCATGTTAGAGATCTCCTTTTGAAGTTTTGCGGTTCGATTTCGGTGCGTGGCCCTGGTTGGTTTCTTTGGAGTACTCGGCTTCGACAAACCTTTTGAGGTTGGTCAGGCTCATCTTCCAGAAGGTGCGGTACTGATCGAGCCAGGAATCGACGGCGCGTAGCGGCTCGGGATTGAGGTGGTAGACGCGGTTGCGGCCTTGGCGATGCTCCTGGACCAGATGTGCGCGCCGTAGCAGGCGCAGGTGTTTGGAGATAGCGGGACGAGAGACGGGGAATGCTCTGGCAATTTCTCCGGCGGGCTGGCTACCGCGCCGAAGCAAATCGAGGACGGCGCGGCGCGTGGGGTCGGCGAGAGCCTGGAAGGTGGCTTCGGATGAATACGTAACCGAACGGTTCCGCATGATCTGTAACCCTACAGTTACACGACGGGAGCTGTCAAGCGAATAATTTGCGCCGCGGATTACTTCCTCTCGTGTTTGGTGAAATCAAGAGATCCGCAAAGTCTTCTTGCGCGCAAGAGCTTTTCCTCCGCCGGATTCACTGGCAAGGTTCGAATCTCTCGTTTTGCTCGACTCCGGCTTTGCGTAGCTCTGCCATCAACGAAGTTGGATCCGCAGCGTCAGCCAGGAAATGAACGCCCGCCCGGATGGCTTTACCCCCAGAAACGGCGCGGGCGACAGTGGCCAGTGCAACTCCGTGGATCCAATAGTCGCGGCGATCCTTGTATACGATCTGCACGGTAAGGTCCAGCCTGCGTCCTTGAGAACGCCCAAGTACGTGAGCTACGACAAAACCGTCCACCCTGTCCCCGCCGTGCAGACGGTTTCTGCGAAATACGTTGCGGAGCAGGCGAACACCCAATCCTTCCGGGAGGGGGACCAGGGCCATCAGAGTTGTCGCCAGGACAGTCCGAAACCCCGATAGATGTGTGTAGGTGAAGACGTCGCAGTCGTTGAGCCGTCGGCCTATTTCGCCCAGTTCTGGAGTGGAGAACATGACGAAACGGCCCGCACCGACGGGATCACCTAGATCAACCCGGCGGAAAGCCTGCGACGTTTTGGCGCGGGTCCACTCGCCCCTGCGAAAGTAGCCTGCGCCGCGCAGCCCTGCCTGGTGGATAAACCAGGCACCGTCGCGCAAAGCATTGGTGGACCATTCGCCTGAATCGGCGAAATATACTTTCAACGACTCGATCGCATCCATCCTGGCCCTTGCCTGTGCGTCC
>Ga0187878_1003051_pt1 | contig 14227 bp, 14 predicted proteins | sample June2016WEW_17_1_FD_132979 | JGI IMG/M metagenome (GOLD analysis project Ga0187878, IMG submission 132979) | Peatland microbial communities from SPRUCE experiment site at the Marcell Experimental Forest, Minnesota, USA - June2016WEW_17_150 | ecosystem: Environmental > Terrestrial > Soil >...
ACCAAAAAACTATTTTTTTGGGCGCGGGAATTTCTGGTCTTTCAGACTATGCCCTTGTCGGGATTAGGAGTAGAGTATTCTTGGAGTGGCCTTTGCCTCGACAAGGGCGAATGCGTGGTTACGATCAGACGAGTGTAGTCTTCGACGAAGTATTCGAAAGCAAGCCTGTAAACTCCGTCCCAGAACTTCCAGAAGGAGACAACTTAAACTCGAAGTCTCTCCTCCAGCAAGAACCCGCCTTATTGGCTATTTTCTGAACGAAGGGGATTATTGTGCGGCTGCCTGAAGGGTAGAAAATGAGCCTTTTGGGGGTTTGAGGCTCTTTGGGGCTTCGCTTTCTTTTTGTTTGGTTGTCCCTTTGCTTTGTTTCTCTCTGCTTTGAAGCCCCTTTGCGGTTCGCTTTGTTTGGGGAAGATGCTTACGATGCCCTTTGCTCTTTCTTTGCCATTCCTCGGCCCAACGGCCCCGTGGCAATAGCGTGAAGCAACCGACAGCTCGCCCCCTTTCAGGAGCGCCCGACGCTAGGCGTCCTAACACGAATTTTCGGCCAAACCGGCGGGGGGCTGCCGGTGCCGGCTGTAAAAACTGCTACATGTTTCCCATAATGAGAAACTTCCGCCATCTCGACCCGGAAGTCGTAGTAAGAGGAAGCGATAGGTCATTCTACCAGCCGCTGCACTGGAAGAAGCCGCGAATAATCTTCACATGCAGCATGAGCGACTGGTTCCACCCAAACGCCGACAAATGGCGGAACGAGGCATGGGAAATCATACGCAAAACACCGCAACACCAATACAGAATACTCACAAAACGCCCCGAAAGAATAAACAAATCAACAATGCCCGCAGACTGGTGGCCAGACGGCTGGGCAAACCAGTGGAAGCACGTCTGGCTGGGCGTCACATGCGAGATGCAATACACAATCGATAAGCTGCACCGCATGGACCAGCTGCGCAACATCCCATGTCAAATACGCTGGGTTTCGTGCGAACCCACCCTCGACGAAATCACTCTGGATTTGCACGGGTTCCACCTAGTCGTTGACGGCGGCGAAACAGGACCACACGCGCGCCCCGCCCAGCTCGATTGGTTCAGGAACATTAGAGACCAATGTGCACAAGCAAAGGTGTCTTACGTCCATCTCCAGAACGGCCGCGCGCTAAACAACGGCAAGAAATGTAACTGCCACAAACTGCCCGGCTACAAGCCCGGAGTCGCCTGCCCCGGCAGAGTTCCAGGCTGCCGGCTGCTCGACGGGCAACTCTACGAACAATGGCCAGTCACACCACACGCCCCAACACCAATCACTCCCACACCAGCTGTCCGTAAGCTGCCCTGACCGTCCCCTCGCATCAGCAGCCTGAGTAACCCTCCGCGCTCTCCAACAGCTTGGCGGGAAAGCCAGGCTCAAAGAAATCTACAACCAACTCCAAAACCGCCCGAAGACGACGGACTGCACAACTTGGCAGGCAACGGTACCCCGCGAATCGAATTCTCGTAACCTGGCGACTAGGGTTTCGTATGTCCTGTATACCACTTCATTGTCTGACTCGAACAGTGCCCGTACATCACTGTCAACAACGCCTTTTCTACCATCGAATTGGCCATGATTGTTTCGGGTTCGCGAAGTCAATGAATTCTGCTCCTCTTACGCTTAGTAGGTCTATGGATGCGCCGCTGCCCACAAGCTCTCGGAAAGCCATTAACCCCACCAAATCGTGGGGGTGAAATCCAACCGGCCCCACCAACTGTATACTAAGCGCTGGAAAGTACACACAGCTCCGGGAAAAACCGAATCGTTCCAGCAATTTCGATCCCCTCTCCTGTGCGATGTTGTCCGTTAGTTGTATTAGTTCAGAGACAGTATCTCCAGGTTAACTGGGTATAGATGAGTTTGGGCGTTGTCGATCCGGCTCAACTGAGACAACTTATGCCGAGGAGACCTTTTGTCCCCACCGTTCTTGATGTTGCAGGAGCTGCGACGTGCCCGCGTATTTCTCTCCTGAAACTGATCTACGGAGCATCCGGAGAATACAACGCCGGTCTAGCAATCGGCACGGTTACCCATTCAGTGTTAGCCGAAGTTGGACGCATTGAATCAAGAGTAGTCAAAGAAGCCAATCGAACCTCCACATCAGATGAGATTGCAAACCAAGTCTACAAGACCTGGGTCGAAGCAGCAGAAAACAAAATCAACGATTCATGGAGAATCTTCGCGGACGCACAAATCAGCGCACAGGAAGGACGACACGCAGTCCTTGAGAACCTCCGCGGCTTCTCCCACCACCTAGCCGAAGAAATCCAAGGAGGCTACCAACAACCCGACGAAATCATCACCGGACACCACATAATCAACCTCGATTTGCCGCTCGAAGGCGTCCCAGACGAATACCGAATCTACCACACACCCCTACGAATTGAAATTCGAGAATTCAAGAGCTACGGGGGCGCCAAAGTAAACGAAACCAGCAAGCTTCAAGCATGCGGATACCAGCTCCTCCTCGAAACCCTATACCCCAACGCAGACTTCAAACTCAAAGTCTACGCACGAGACGACGTCGTCAAAGTACGAATGACCGACATAAGACGCCAACACCTCCTAGAAGGGATTCAAATAATTACCGAGGTTTACGAGCATGCTCGAGGTCGTGCTAAGCCAATCCCACAGTTGTGTGCGGTGTGTGGGGTGAATCAGGCTTGTCAATACTACTTTTCAGAGCTGGGTGAAGATTCTGTAACAATTGTCCCGTACGGTGACCTGCCAATGGGGCTGCCAGACCATGACCTCACAATTGACCAATATGACGTTGATTTGACTCGTCGCCAGCTCCGTTCCGTGGACGCGGTGCACCGCGCGCAGGGCAGATCAGGAGAACTTGCTCGCCGCGTGTTAGGAATAGAACCTCCGAGAACCGCAGCCGAATTGGCACAGGCCCAATTCATGGGAATTCTCAACGATATTCAACAAGACGCAGTAAGAGTTGCGTTAAGTGCACCGGATTATGCAGTTATACTGGGGCCTCCCGGTACAGGCAAAACAGCTGTCATCGTCGAACTCCTAGTGCAATTGGCACATGCAGGGAAACGCGCTCTCGCAGTGTCCATAACGAATACAGCGGTCGACAATATTGTAGAACGTCTACTCGATCAGGGTCACAAGTTCGAAATCAGATTCGGAAACTGGTTCAAGATACGACAACGAGCGATGCAAGTTGCGCTAATCAACATTCTAACCGGTGAAGAAGACCTCGCGTTAGCTGCTGTGGAAAAGATGAGGAATGCCGCCGCTATTCTAACAACGTGCAGCAGCGCTTCCCTAGACCTAGTGAGGGCTGGGCACTTTGACGTAGTGATCTTTGAAGAACCTAGTCAAATCAGAATGCAGGATGCTTTTGCGGCATTGACACAGGGCGAGAAACTGGTGATAATTGGAGACGACAAGCAGCTGGCGCCGGTTTCACAGCTGAACAAACCCATAAACAGCCTTCTCGACATCGCAATGGCAACGCTTCGAAGACACAGCCTAGGATCAGCCCTCGTCCGAGACCTGAGACTCCAATACAGGATGCGTGAAGAAATTTGCAATCTCATCAACGGCACTTTCTATGAAGGCAAACTGGAGTCTTCGCCTGAAATTCGCAGCAGACCCCCACTATACACTAACTTCACATCGGTTGAACCATCCCAACTCAACCGCATCCTAGACCCATCAGTAGTGATCGGGCTCATCGACGTGGAAGGAGTCGAGCCACAACGACAGCTTGGCGAGTTCCACTGCAAGAGGGTTTATGTCGACTCCGTAGACGCACCTCTTCGTGACAAGGCGTTTCAGGATTATGCTGTCACTGAGTAGTTCTGTACTAATCTCGATGCCCTTTTCCTTCTGTTCTTTGATTACCTTTTCTCGGTCTTCATCGATGATTCGTGCGAGTGGTGCTTCGGGATGCTCCTTCAGTATGTCCATTATCCATCCCGTGATGTGGTCAACCGCTGCGACAAGGAAGTGACCGCTCCCCATGGCAGGATCAACGACCTTGATCCCGAGAAGATCGTCTATCGCAACTTTCTCCAAGTCGGAGTCCTTCTCTCTCTTTGCGTTGAGTTCGGCAATGTGTGCTTCGAAGCTCTTTCGTCGCGATTCGAGAACATGGTGTAAACCGTTCTTAGCGAGGAACCTCACCAATTCATCAGGCGTATAGTAGCTACCTGTCCCCTTCCTCGCTAGGCCTCGTGAAGAAAGGTGAAGCTCACCTTTGGCAACAAACGGCTTCGGCTTGGCTTTCAAGTCAGCGGCATAAGCAGCGTCAAGGGTTCCATCCTTGTACACAACTAAGTCTTCCTCAGCCTGGCGGACATCATATTCAAGCAAAGCCTCATAGAGCGACCCTAGGTGCCTGACACCCAGGTTCTGATAGTCTATGCCCTTGCCACCGATCTCGGTGAGTTCTCTTATTGCGGGGGCGAGGTATTCGTTCTTGGGTTGAAGATCGTCAAGGTCTTGGTCTTGTCTAAAAAGCTCCCCATCGTAGGTGGGGACGCCGGCTTTCGCATCACCATTTTCGATTGATCTGAACAAAATAGTAAGAACTCGCCACAGTTCAGGCCCCTCCGGCAATTTCTCGAAATCCCCAAGCCTCTGTCGAATGCCTCTGTCGAAGCTTGAGTAATTCGGGTTATTGACCGGCAGCAGGTTTCTTGACTCGGCATAAAGTATGAAGAGCATCCGGTACAGGAGTCTAAGTGCTGTGGCTTTTCCTTTCTCCAATTCGTCTTCTTTGTAGACTCTGCTCGGCGAGTGGGCGATTACGGCCCTTACCAAGTTTAGGAATAATTGTCCCTCGAAAACCTTGCTGCTGAGTTCGTCCTTGATTTCCTGTGCGTACTTCAGCCCGCCTTCAAAGATAGAATCGAGGTCCGATCCAGAAGGCTTTGGAGCAAGAGAAGCGGCAGAGAAGAGTGATACGAAATATAGTAGGCGTGCGTCGTTATCCGAAGTAACGCCGTCTAGATCAACTTCCAAGTAGTTCGTGCTTGAGGAACTCACTCTGCTCGAATAGAGCCTCCACAATCGTCCATTGGTCAGCATCACCCAGTGCACTTGCCTCAAAGCGCTGACGGCCTGATAGCTTGGCACCACTTCGTTCGATTCACACTTACCGTCCATACAATATCGTTACCGGACTCGGGCAGTTAGCCTGAGTCGTGGTTTATGATATCGGTCTTCTCGTCCGCGGTCAGGAATATGATTCATTTTCCTCCCAAGCGTAGTTCTTACCCTTCGCTCCTTGACTCACAATGTACTCTCTTTCCTTGTCGAATTGAGCATCCATTGTCGATGTGAACCGGTACTTGGCTAAAGGACTCTCACGGAATTCTGGGTTCAAATTCATCTCTCGATCCTCCATTTCACGCAGATAACTAATGAACCGCTTCGTCCTGTCAAACCTCGCTTCAAGCTCTGTAAGGTAAATGACTTTTCTTAAGTAAGTAACAAGGTCGGGGTCTGCGATTGGTGTATCTGCCAGTACTAGATCAACATAAGCAAATCTGTTGATCAAGACATCTACGTAGTAAGCCCCGCATTCGGTGACCTTGAAGAAAGCTGCGCCCTCAAGAGTTTCAGCTGAACGCGTGTCTAGCACTATTAGACCACGTTTTGCCAATTTTAGGAGAGAATCTTCAATTGCCTTTGTGTTGATGAGGACATCCTCGTCAAGAGTGTACGCGGCCGTCTGAACAATGCAGAAGTTGATAGAGTCTGGTCAGTAACACCAGGAATATTCTCAACAACAATAACCTATGTGCTCGAATGCAAATGGGGGTTGATTCGAAAAAGAGATTTAGACGATTTCATGAACGTCCTCCGCTGGAGCACCGATTTCGGCGTTGATACCACTTAAGGCCGGCAGCTCAAACAAGGCGTGACGGCGGTACTGGCCGGCACAGCCTTCAATCCTGATGAAGGGGTTGTGATCGGGAGCGAATCAATGAGCTTGGGAACCTACGCAAATAGACTAAACGTGAAACTCTTGAAAGCCGTCGACTTCAAAGGTAAACTCCGCGAACGCGGATGCGAAATAACCATCCAGGCCATCTGTAAAGCCGCAAAGGACGAAAGAGAGGTGCGAAGAACCCTTGACGCCATCTGGAACGATCCTTTGAAGGCAAACGAAATCTTGACAAGCGTCCGAAACAGAAACATGGCGCTTTATCAACTCGAGAAAACACTGCAAGAAGAATCAGAAGTACCAGGGATCACTGTCGCCGGTCCGGCGGCGAGATAACCTCCCGCACGCGACCCTAAGCAGGTTCGAGGTGGAGCCCATCCCGCTACGCGGTCGCTTGAAACCTTTGGCATTGGCGTTCAATCGTTATTGTTGTTGCATTTGGATTATGCGTTTTGTATGAGAGTAGTGGTGTAACAAATCGGTTGGTGCCCATATGAATCGCCCTAAATAGGGCCACTTTTTGATAGTGGAAATATGCTTTCTTTCTACACGAGAATCGCGCTTCAAATCGGCTTGATAAAAGAAAAGAAAAATAGGGCTGTACCCTCTAGCGACACTAAAATGTGACAGAGACCATGGCTAACACTAGGATCTTCTTCACTTCAGACGTTCACGGCTCAGAAGTTTGCTTCATGAAATTTCTGAACGCTGCCAAGTTCTATCAGGCCGACGTCCTGATTCTTGGTGGAGACATAACTGGAAAAATCATTGTCCCGATCGTTCATCAATCTGATGGCACTGCAGTTGCGGATTTTCTTGGGACTCAACAAGTAATGAAAACACCCGTGGAGGTTCAAGCTCTCGAGAAGAATATCCGCAACAGCGGATACTACCCGTACTCATCAACGCCGGAGGAAGTCGAGAAGCTTCAGGCGGATAAACAACTGGTCAACGAGCTATTCTCAAAGGTTATGGCTCAAGGCGTCAAGCGATGGGTGGGAATCGCGGAGGAACGTCTTAAAGGTTCGAAGGCTAAATGTTACATTAGTCCCGGTAACGATGACCGTTTTGACATTGATCCAGTCCTCAGAGAATCGTCCGTAGTCATTTACCCAGAAGAAGAAGTAGTCTGGATCGACGACCAGCATGAAATGGTCACGAGTGGATGGGCAAACATAACTCCCTGGCACAGCCCGCGTGAAGTGCCCGAAGAAGAATTGATTAAGAAATTCGGTCCAATGATTGACAAAGTGCAAAACATGCAAAATGCGATCTTCAACCTGCACGTTCCGCCGCACGACACGCCTTTGGATCTGGCCCCTGAGCTCGATGCTACACTGAAGCCAGTAGTGAAGGGTGGCGGAGGCATAAGCATCCACGTAGGGAGCACGACAGTAAGGGAACTGATCGAGAAGCACAAGCCCCTACTGGGACTCCACGGACACATTCACGAATCACGAGGATTCGTCAAGATTGGAAGAACACTCTGCATTAACCCTGGAAGCGAATATGGCGAGGGAATACTTCGCGGAGCAGTAATTAATCTAGATCAAAAGGGTGTCAAGAGCCACATTCTAACCCAAGGATAGTCACGAAATAACCAGAGGCATATAGGTATTGGAACAGACCAGTTCCAGCAATCAACTTCCAAACCTAAATAAACAGAGATCCAAGGTCATCCGTTTTATCTCTAAGCCGAATCTGGTCGGTTGATCACGGTGACAGGTACGCCTCTCCAAGACATAGTCCAGGAAGCGCAAAGAATCATTGAAGAAGCCGAGAAACAGGGCATTACTCTTCGACTCTTCGGTGGCATGGCAATTCGCTTTCGTTGTCCAAGCGCCACTCACCGAGGACTACAACGAAAGTACGCCGATATTGACGTGATGGGTCTAAGCAAACAATCAAAGGATATTAAGAAACTCTTCATCGATCTCGGATATACTCCAAGACAAATATTCAATACGATGCAAGGTAATAGGCGGCTCATATTCAATGACATCGAGCACGGTAGGCGAATCGACATCTTCCTTGACATGTTTGAAATGTGCCATCGTTTTGACTTTAGGAACCGATTGTCTCTGGATAAACCGACAATACCGCTAGTGGATCTACTTGCCACCAAACTGCAGGTCGTCGAAATTACTGACCGAGAATATAGGGACATAATTGCCCTAATACATGACCACGAAATAGCTGACAAAGATTCTCCCGAAGCAGTCAACGGCACATACTTGGCGAAGATGTGCGGAGAGGATTGGGGAATCTACAAGACCTTCACGATCACCCTCGGAAACACACTGTCCTCTCTGGGAGACTTTGAGCTATCTCCTTCTGACCGAGAACTGGTGAAGAAGAGAATAGAAGATCTTCTGTCACGAATGGAAAATGCCCCCAAGTCTACGGGCTGGAAGATAAGGTCGAAAATCGGCGAAAAGAAACAATGGTACGAACTCCCGGAGCGCGACAAAGAAGTAGTCGACTCTCGTTAACCAAGGCGATTGAGCGCTTTTCATCCGGGGGCAACCGTGTCGTTGCAGTCGCCTACAGCCTGCCGAATGGACAAGGCAAGTTGAAACAGATGTTCCATCGAGAGCTAATGTGGTTTCCTCAAACTCTGGCAGTCTTGGTCGCGTATTTTCCGAAGCCTAAGACTACCAACTTCGATGAGGTTGGACCATTCATTGATAGGAGAAAGGACTGGATTTGCCACCAAAATGCGAATCACACAAGAAAGGAGCTTTCGACATGCACTATCTACCAGCCGATGGCGGATTTGATAGGTGATGAAGCGGCGGTGACCCTAACTCCGCAACACTTGCAAGCTGAGAATCAACTACATTTACAGAAAGCAATGATGACGTGGACCATGAGTGGTTAGAATTTATCCTCAATTTATTCGCACTGCAATGTCAGCGGGTCACTGATAGGGTGTTTATGATCTCATCGCTAGTCATGACTCTGCCCCCCAGGAGATATCGAACATTCTTCAGAGTCATGTTCTGAAACTCGTCTGTACGTGCGGAGGTCATATCGCTCGCGAAAATTACCTTATAGTCTCGCTCGAAAGCGTCTCGCGCTGTGGACTCGCAACTCGCGTTCGTCATGGTCCCGCAAATGATCACTGTGTCAATCGAATTGCGGCCTTTGAGGTTACGCAATACACCTTCAAGTTGTGTGTTGTAGAAAGCACTGTATCCCATTTTTTCAATCACCCAGTCTTCTGTGTGAGGCTTCAAATCTTCACATATCTCTGCTCCCTCGGTACCTTGTCTAAGCCCTCTGTCTCTAAGAGCTGGATACGCCTCAAGCGAGAAAGGGATAACGTTTGTCCCCTGGGGGTATACTACAGCTTTGGTGTAGATGATAGGCACACCTATCTCCCTGCAAGTCTCAATTAAACGTCTCATCCTTGGAATATTATTGCGAATTCCCGGAAGCTCAACGGGCGCGCCTTCCCTCACGAAATCATTTTGCATATCGATAACTAGCAGTGCCACCTTTTCTTTCAGGATTGGCCGATCTTGCCCTCTCCCAGAAACCTCTCGTTGATAGAAAGTCTCAGTGTTCATATTTCTCAACCATATCGTATTGTAAGGGATGAAGATATCCACTACGTCTTAAGGTATCACCGGGAGATTTATCATCGCCCCAAAAATCTTTCGCTTGCAGCTAGCCGCGGTCTCCAATAGGTGACGCAACAACGGTAGCTTGCGGCAGGCGCACTTCGCTTTAATCGCCTCAGTTCAGCAAAGTTCGGCAATATCTTCCTTCTGTAGTTCTCAATAGTTTCGTTGACGCTGGTTCTTCGAGGGCTTATCTCGTAGTTCGGGTGAATCACTAGAAGTCTCACGCCAGCTTTGATGAATTCCTCAATCTGTTCTATCGCGTCATCAGGAGTCCCACAAATCCATGCTCTAGTAGCAAGTTCGGTTGGAATTACAAGCACACACAATAGACCTACGCTAGAACATATGTTCGCCCGGTAGGAGACAATTGTGTTGTCAGTGTGGCGCGTCCGTCTTTAGCTACCACGTTAATGTTAGCTAGACAGTCGCGGTCCACCGTAGACTCACGGGCAATGGCTCCGACAGTGTAGGTTTACTCAGGAGGTATCTCCTTGAATGCCATGGAAAGCGGTATGCCTTTGCTCTTCCTGTGGAAATATGACACGACGTAGATGACTATTGGAGCTAGCAGAGAAAACGCGACAACGTTGAGAAAAAGTGGACTGATAGCGCCATACACAGGGTTAGTGAAATAGAAGAATTCCAAGAGGAGATAGAAGAGAAAGGAAATGATTCCCAAGATCGAAATAAGCGGGATCGGCCCCACATTAATGTTAGCTGGTGAACTCTTGTAGAGCTCCTTCTTCCTGAATGGAAATACGGTGGCAGCTACGGCTACCACTATGAAAGAGATGATTTCGGCGACTCCTCCTCCAGCAACTATGCTTACTGCTGTCGAATGTGCGTACGTGTATGACACAAGCCCCACGAGTTGTATGATGACGACTGTGATGATTGCGTACACTGGAGTGTGAAAACGCTCGTTGATGGTGGACAACTTTGTTGGAATCACTCTGTCGAAGGACCATGCGAAAATGTTGCGCGTTCCAATCATGGACGCTGGCATAATCAGCACGATCAGTGACGCGACGTAGCCGATTGCTAGAACCCATAGAAGTAAAGCGTTCTTTGTCAGTATGCTAGCAAAGAGGTTAAAGAATGAGGGCACGTACGGCGAAGAGAAAGGATATTCCTTGGCCCCGCTGTAGTCCAACGCCGTGATAGATCCCAGAAACTTGTAGCCAAAGACGCCCACAGCCAAAGCCCCTAGGACAGCTAGAAAGATTCCCGCGACAATGGTCGAGCCCAATTGGGAATAGAGCAAGTTCTTCTTGGCTGACTTGACCTCGCCGGCAAAGCTGGCTGTTATGACTCCAAACCCTATGGAGGCGAAGACGAAGGGCATCACTCCTAGCGTTGCGATAAAGGGATTCGGTCCCTCCGGTGAGTACCCGGCAGCCTGCGCAGCGGATATCACTCCATCGTAGGACCCGAACCTCGAAAAAGCGTTCACGAAGTCGGCGTTTGTGCTCGAAACCAAGAGTACGATCACAATAGCTACGCCAACCAAGCCAACAATGTTGAGGATGTTGTTCACCGTGAAGGTTGCTCGAATCCCCCTCACCATTAGCGCCGTGACTGCGGCGATCACGATCAACCCAATCATCACTATTATGTTAGGGTCATCAAGACCATTGGCGACGCCAATCAGAAATGGATTTGAAGTTACAGTGCCTAGGATAAGGATCGATGGTGCGATCGCGAGGGTGGTTACCCAGTTCGTAAATACTCCGGTCATGAAGACAACCCAGAACGTAAAATGGAAGCTCACGACAAAACCCAGCAGCGGATGAAGTCCACGGCTCATCAGTACATAGTCCCCGCCTGAACGCGGCATTGCCCACGCGAACAGAGTATACATCAGGCTCGCGATTACGCAAAAGACAGTTGCCAACAACGTTGCGAGGACTGCGTCACTTCCCGGAAATACGTACATTGATGACGTGTAGGTAAGCAGCCCCAGTGCGATACTTATGAATCCCAGGTTGGCAAGGAACGCATCCAAGACCGATATACGTCGAACCAGTCCCGTTGCTTCGCGGGCGAAAACTTTCGGCCTTTCTCTCGTACTGGCCATGTGCTAAAATTTAGCCTGAGCTCCATATATGTGTAATCTATATTTGATATATATTGTTATTTTTGGACAGTTCTTATCCTTTTCTTATTGTTCTCTGCACGATATCCGAAATTGTGGCGCGAGAATTGCATAATAACGCTAAGGGTCTGCACTCGTTTCTCGAGACATTTGATCTCCCAATCTAGATTGTCTAATCTGTCCAACATCAGCCTAATTTTGTCCTCGAACAAGTCGGTTCACAGTAGAAAAAAGGCGAAAAGGCCAATGTTCACAGCCTCCTCTGAGAGAGGGTGGTAGGCGCATTTGTCCAGTATCTTTCTAGTATGACAACGTTAGTAGGATCCAAGCCCCATAGACTCTCGCCTTACAAACTCGCCCCAAGGATACTCTGCAAGGCCTGCAAAGCCAAGGAATTTCCAAAGGGAGAACTGGGACAGCACCTTCCCTGGAAGCACAGCGCCGAGGCGCTGAGCGTAGCCAAGCAATTTGTGGACGGCGAACATGGGACAGAAGGTATTGAAGTACCGGTCAATGGAGGCAGGATCGACCATCAACCATTGAAGAATAAGTCGCTGATTGAGGGCGGATTCGAATTTGCAACCAATATCATGCTCGTAGTCCGGGACGAAGTTCAATGCACGGCAGCTTCAAAACCAGTCATGAAGCCCATGAAGCATACATTTATCCGGATTTGGGGTGGAGAGCAGCTCAGAGATCGTGAGGTCACAAAGTATGTTCACTGGTTTGAAAGGTAGAGACTTCATCGACACGGTCGAATGGACTCGTGAGGAGCTCGACGCAGTTCTGGAGCTGGCGAAGGACCTTAAGAGGAAATCTGCTCTCAGTGAATCGCATAAAATTCTAGCCGAAAAAACCCTGTTCATGCTGTTCTACAATCCCTCGCTCCGGACTAGGAACAGCTTCGAGGCAGGAATGACGCAGCTCGGAGGGCATGCGCATTACCTGCAACCCGAAACCGTCTACAGCCCAACAATAAAGATGGGCGATGCTGGTGAGACAAAAGTGGCGGCTGAAACCAAAGAACGCGTCTCAGACACGGCTCGAGTCCTTGAGCGCTATGGGCATGGCATTGCCATCCGAATCTTCGGAAAGCCCGCCGACTGGATCTATGGTCGCGGTAACCAGATTGTGCGCGACTTCGCGAAATGGTCTAAGATTCCGATAATCAACATGGAAGACGACATGTTCCACCCCTGCCAAGCGATGGCGGACATCCTCACAATCAAAGAAAAACTTCCCAATCCGAAAGGAAAGAAACTCGTCATGAGCTGGGCTTACGCCCCTAGCCCTTGGAAGCCCCTTAGTGTTCCGCACAGTGTCGCTTTGATTGGGGCAACTTACGGAATGGACGTAGTGCTAGCTCACCCAAAGGGATTCGAACTCGACCCGAAGGTTATCGAGAACGCCAAGCGGTTAGCGGACGAGAATGGAGGCTCATTCGAAATCTCATACGACATGAAAGAAGCCTTTCGCGGGGCTGATGTGGTCTACCCAAAGTCATGGACCAGTATCCAATTCCTGCCACCAAAGGCACAGGCACCAGACTTGGATAGCGTGAGGAAACTCAGCGACGCGAACAAGAGCTGGATCTGCGACCAAAAGATGATGGACCTGTGCCAAAAGCAGGTGTTCTACATGCACTGCCTACCCGCAGATCGAGGATTCGAAGTCACCGACGAAGTAATGGACGGCTCCAACTCAGTAATATTCGACGAAGCCGAAAATAGGCTGCACGCACAGAAAGCCATCATGGCACTGATCATGAGCTGAAGAACGCCACGAAAATGATTGGCGGAGAATGGAGCGCTTCTACGTCCTGAACTCTTCTGAACCCCCTAAACCTACTCACCGGTCACTTTCGATTCGTAGCTACCTTCAGTTGTTGCACGTTCGTCACCTGAAGAAGCGAGGCTTGAACCACGTCCGAGATTTCCGGTTGCGGCAATTGTTCGGACGCTTCGATGACGTTTTGCGAGTCTGAAAACAACGGGGGGCTTTATTGCAAATTCCACCGACCCCTTCCAAAGTCATAATTGCGACTACGCTTCCGAAACTGGAAAAAGGAAAACCGCCTCATCCAGTACGATTGAGTGACCTTGAAGAAATGAAGCTCCTGTGGAGTGAGGAGTGGGGTGCGCAAGATGAAGTTGGAAAGCTGAGGGTTGCACTCGTCAAGGTCGAAACTTGAAGTGGATTCCGCCACAACAGAACCGAGTGGATGGTCTCGATTTCCAGCATGTCGAAGCCAAGGCACCTAGATAAGAGCCTTCTCGATCCATCCATGGAAGACAGATTAGAAGAGATCGTGAGTCTAACCACACTTCGAACCTCGCATAGTGGCGACTAGTTTTGCGTTGGTTTCGGCGTGGACTTAAGCCAATGACGATTCAAGGTCGTTGCCCTAACTGTCGAAGGCCAATTCAGTTCTGAGCCAGACCGAACCAGCGATATAGCTCTACCCCATGAATCTGTTTGAAATGACAACTTGGGATCCATTTGATATCTGTGTGGGTGAACGGCAAGACCAAGGCAATCCCGTGCAGTCGCACTGG
>Ga0187878_1003053_pt1 | contig 14218 bp, 11 predicted proteins | sample June2016WEW_17_1_FD_132979 | JGI IMG/M metagenome (GOLD analysis project Ga0187878, IMG submission 132979) | Peatland microbial communities from SPRUCE experiment site at the Marcell Experimental Forest, Minnesota, USA - June2016WEW_17_150 | ecosystem: Environmental > Terrestrial > Soil >...
CCAATGACCTTGATGTTAATACCCTGCGGGCACTGGAGGAGGCGCTTGAGAATTTTGCCGGTTGTGCCGTAGTGATCAGCCATGACCGCTGGTTCCTCGACCGCATCGCCACGCACATCCTTTCCTTTGAAGGTGACAGCAAAACAATCTGGTTCGATGGAAACTATTCCGAATATGAAGCTGATCGAAAGGCGCGACTTGGCGCTGCTGCCGATCAGCCCCACCGAATCAAATACCGGCAGTTGACGAGAATATAGACATGGTTAGTCCTATTATGAAATTACTTATGGCATCCAACATCTGATGCCATTGTTAGCACATCAAAAAAATTATGAATATAGTGGTAATCGTCGCACATCCAAATGTGAAAAGTTTCAATAAAGCTATTGCCGATACCGCCGTAAAAACATTACGCAGAAACGGTCATACCGTTCGATTTCACGATCTCTACGAGGAAGGGTTTGATCCCATTCTCACTCATGAAGAAATTCCTCAGGATGTTTTGCTGGCATCAGCTATTGAAGCCCATTGCGTCGAAGCAGCTTCAGCGGATGGCTTTGTTATAGTGCACCCCAACTGGTGGGGGCAACCGCCCGCAATCCTCAAAGGCTGGGTTGACAGGGTGTTTCGTCCCGGTGTGGCCTATGAATTTAAGGAAGGCGACAGTGGTGAGGGGATTCCCATCGGATTGCTGAGAGCCAAAGCCGCCATTGTATTCAATACATCGAATACACCGAATGAAAGAGAGATGGAGGTATTTGGTGATCCGCTGGAAACATTATGGGAAGATTGTATCTTTGGTCTCTGTGGAGTCAAGAATTTCTATCGAGAAATGTTCGGTGTTATTGTCACAAGCACGCAGGAGCAGCGGAAAGAATGGCTCAAACATGTGGAAGAAATGGTTGATAAATATTTCCCCGCGAATACCACTTCATAAATTAGTGCAGGAAAATCTGCCCCGCGCCTGTAAACCTAAGGTATATAGATAGTAAAGACGCCTCCCCCCAAGAAACCGCCATTAACTATAGATATATAACCTTCCCGTTCCTTTTTTGTATGAGATTTTGCCACAAGCATGGAAAAGTAGAGGCCCAGTCCCGTGCTTCCGGTATTGATATCGATCGTTCTTTTGTAAGATGAATCCTTTTTGTCGGTAATACGCATGGATTCCGGATAACCGGGGCCATTGTCCTCTATCTGTAATAAGAGGTACTCGCCTTCTTTAAAGGCACTGATTTTTACTTTGTCTTTAGCATATCGAAAGGCATTATTCAGCACATTATCCAAAACGCCGGATATCAAGCTGCGGTCAAAGGCCCAGAATAATCCCTCCGGACATTCCGTTTCGATTTCTATCCCTTTTGAACTGAGGAGAGGTTCGCATTGCAATACTGTATCTTCGATAAATTCGCAAACAGAGTAGTAATCTATGTTGATCATAAATTGAGATCTTTCGGCTTTATATAAAGACAGTAGACGGATGAGGCTGTAATTCAGGCGTTTGATTTCGTACTGAAACATGTAAAATCCCTGGTATAGAGAACAGTCCTGCTCTTTACACTGTTCGATGATCTCTTCCAGTGTATTAAACAGCATACCAAGAGAATTTTTCGTATCATGAAGGGTGGATGCAAGGATATCGAGAAAGTCCATTTTATCGTCCATGACATCATGCCTCCCGGGCCAGTTCATTATACATTTTCATCAGGTTTTCGAGCTCTTTGTATGCAGGATCAATACTCTTAACACGGTCAAGGTATTTCATGGCTTTCTCCAGAAGAAGTGGCTTGCTGCCGTTTTTCTGCATATAAAGTATGAGGGCGTGAGCTGTATTAGCGTTGATTACCTTGTTGGCCGGCAGGTTATCCGCCGCTTGTTCGAAGAATTCAATGGCTTTACTGAGATTGCCCTCCCTAACCAGCTTGACGCCGTCGTTGTTGAGTTTAATGATTTCATTTCGCGCCATGGATATAATGTGCCGCCCTTTATCCTCAATATTAAGATCTTTAAAAACAGCCTGGATATTGCCTATTAACTCCTGGTCTTCGTGGTTACTTTGAACGAGATGCTGGATGATGGCCTTGCCGCTTTCTTCATTTCCCGTCAAAAAGAAGGCTTTTGCAAGATCAAGCTCAACATCGCAGGGTATATTGGGCAGAGTGGTCGCAAGTTGGGTCGCCTTTGCCAGGGCCTTCCTGGCGTCCTTCTCACGGGTCATCTTTTTGAAGGCTAAACTTTCCGTCACGGAAATCTGCAAAGCGGCCTCTGGATTATTGGTGAATTCCCTGCTGGCATCACTCAACACTTTGAGACCTTCTTCCGGAGCATTTTTATCCACGAATACCTTGGCCAGACTTGTATAGTCGGAAGGACTCTTGAAAAAAGAATGCTTGCCTTGTTTGATTGTCTCTTTAAACGATTGCTCAGCTGTAATTAGATCCTTATTTTTGTATGCAATATTTCCCAAAGCCTTCTGTCGAAGGATGGCTTTTGGGGAAATATGTATGGCCTCCTGAAGAACCCTCTGTGCTTCTTGGAGATTTCCCGTCTTTTCATGTGTGAAGGCAAGCCAGTCATAAGCAGCAACGATCTTGTCATTTTTTGCTATGATTTTCTCAAATATGCTTTTTGCTGCATCATAATCGCCGGTTATGAACTTAATCTTGCCCAGACCAAGCATTGCCCATGGCAGGTTACCCATAGATAATACTTCTTCATAGAATACCGCCGCCTCAGTATAATCTCCTTTTTTTGTAAGAATTTCTCCCTTCAGTTTTAGCAGCTCGGTAAGGTTTTTTATGTTGCTGCCAATCAGCTCATCACAAAGGGCAATGGCGCTTGCATAGTCATTCTTCTCAACAGCCTTTTCAATTTTTTTAAGATTCTCTTTCTTTCTAATAGAATCCTTTAATTTCTTTTCAAGGGTCACCTTGGTAAATGGTTTAATTAAATAATCATCGGGCTGATACTCAAGGGCTCCCATGACCATATCTGTGGTGTTTAATGCGGTAACCATCATAAATATGGTAGAATAGTCAATATATCCACGATATTTCGCCTCTTCAAGAACCTGCTGGCCATCCTTGCCGGGCCCAAGATTATAATCGCACAGAATGATGTCGTATTTTTTATAAGCCAATTTTTTTACGGCCTCCTCACCATCTGCGGCTTCATCAATATCGTTTATATTAAATGACCGTAGCATCCTCCTTATAGTGAGGCGGAAATTAAAGAAATCTTCCACTACAAGAACTTTTTTCTTTTTCAAATTGATAGTGGAAGGGGGTTGGGAAGAAGACATATTTTTCTGAGTTATTGCCACAGTTATCCTCGATTGATCAATCGGCTCAACCTACTACGCATGGTAGTGTTGCTTCAATTGGTTAAACCATTAACGTTATTGCAATGTACCTGCCTCCTGAAAAGTCACTGAAATACAGGCGCATTATGAGTAGTAGGTTAGTGAATTTATCACACATGATTTATGAATGCAAATATCGCATTATACTCCATCCAAAGTATCGTTGATGGATATTTTGGTGTAGCTTTCCCTGATTTCATGGATACTGTAGAGTTAGAAGTATAAAAATGGGGAATAACAGGAAATATTATGCAGTCAAATGAAATTTAGTCGAAGAAGAAGGGGGCATGGTTTACAGTATAATAAGTTATACTCTCATCCTGGTCTTCCAGGTGTAGTCTGTTTGGATGGTATTCTCTTAATAAACGTCATTCCCTGCTTAAGATGTCTCTTCTTTCCAGCGTTTCACAGTGCGATTGTGTACTGCCTATAAGTCGGTCGCGGACGAAGCTTATGTGCCCGCGGAGGACGTAGAATTGGTCAGCGAAGGACGCCGGTACTTTCATCTTGTTGACTTCCTCTTCGATATGATTGAGCCGCCCTATCAATTCCCCCTGCTTCTCAGGCACCAAGTGTGCGATCATGTCCTGTTCGAGTGCCAGCAATACACGGTACCACCGATAGATGCGTATCTTCATTCGCCACCGATAGACCGCAGGGATGCTCCGTAGTCCCGGGATTAATACCAAAACCAGCGGCACAAATACCACCAGGATACGGTTTACGAGACTTGCCATCCAGAACGGAAGATACCGATAGAGGAAGCTCTTGCCCGATTTGTAGTAGCGGTTCGCATCGGCGCTAATGCGAAATTCGTGCTCGAGCGGGGTCGGAAACTCACCTAAGCGCTTGAACAGACCAGCGCGTCCATGCACTTCAGTCGCCGCCTCAAGCAGCAAATCGGACAACGCTGGATGCAGATCGTCACGCGCAATGAGCTCAACCGTGGGGCTGATCATAGAAACATCGTGATCGGGGATATTCTTTCCGAAATCGATGGCCCCCTTCGGAAGGACCAGCTTGTTCAAATAGCATATGCGACGCGTATAACCATCGGCCTGTGTGAAATCGAAAAGCCGAATTCCCTGTGTCCGCATGAGTGTACGAATATTCTGTATTGAGGCGGAATCTCCCATCAGAAATACTGCATCAAGCTTGCCTTCGAGTAGCGCCTTTACTGCATCATCTGCGTCCAGATTCACTAGCGTGGTTACACCTCCAGGTTCGATGTCATTGGCCGAGAGCAGGGCCAACGCCAGGGATCGTGTTCCACTGCCGACGGGGCCGATTGCGAGCCGTTTGCCGTTCATCTGGGACAGAAGTTCGAAAGTCTTGGCACTTCGATAGAAAATGAGGAGCGGCTCGTAGGAGATGCTCCCGAGTGAGACCAGCTTATCGATATTCAGTCCGCCAACTACTCCGCCTTGAACAAATCCGATGTCAACGCGAAAAGAAGGGTCAGCCAGCCTCTTAAGATTTTCCTGCGAGCCCTCGGACGTAAGAATCTTCAGCTTCACGCCGTTGCGTGCCAGTATTTTGCTGTATTTCTCAGCATTCGTTCGGAACATGCTGCCTTCTGGACCGCTTGTGATGGTAATGGTGTTGGGTGGAGCCGAATAAAAGAACCAGAAAACGGCGAAGATAGTAACCAGGCTGATCAGCGCGATAACACTGATCGCTACTGCTCGACCGAGCCCAAAGAACTCCGCGAATATTGCCTGTATTCGAGTGATACCGATTTTGAGACTTGCTCCCATGGTTGATACTTCATCCTATGTTAGTATTTTCGTCAAATATTTAAACCTTATTGTTGACAATTACAACTGGTAATTAGCGCTCTCAAGAATATAAAAAATGAAGGTTCGTAGATGCTATAGATAATTTTCAACAGCAAAATCATTTTGACTGACATGGAAAGGGGGATTTTTATGGAGTTACTGTAACAGACAGTTTGCAGTCCTTAAAAAAGTATGTATACTTAAAATAGTAATCAGCAAGTGTGTATCTGCTGCTTTATCTGATCCCACTATTTATATTTAGAGATTATCGGCCCTGTACTTATCGTATAATTTATAATACTAACTGGTCCTTTTCGGCTATGGCTTATAGATGCTACATTATTCGAAGGAAAATCAGATGAATCGAGAGAAACGCATCCGCAAAATCGAACCGGGCGATCGATCCCGAATTGAAGAGATGGTTGTTTCATCAGGGAAGTTCAATGATGTTGAGATAGAGACCGCATTGGAACTGGTTGATGATGCCCTGAAAGAAGGAGAGGCAAGCGGCTATATCTTTGTTGTGCTTGAATACGGAAAGGAGCATCCCATGTTACATGGGTATGCCTGTTATGGTCCAACCCCTCTCACACACGGAGTGTATGATTTATACTGGATTGTAGTCGATCCGTCAGCCCAGAGGAAGGGATTTGGTCGGTATCTGCTTGAGTATGTTGAACGTGATGTAATAAAGCGTGGTGGGCGCATGCTCATCATCGAGACGTCATCGCAGGAAACTTATAGTGCCACCATTCGTTTTTATGAGAGGAACGGTTACCAACTGGTGGCGCGTATCAAGAATTTTTACCGCATCGGTGATGATAAGCTGGTGTTCTCAAAAGAGCTGACCTAGATGCAGGCACACCGATCACCTGCAAACCCATATCTCATCCAATGCCGGTTTTGTCTTGTCTCAATCTACAAATGAGATCGCAAGGGAAATAACATGCCACTCATGGGTTGGAAAAAATTAGTAGACAGTTGTTCATTCAGGGGACAAGGACAACACCCTGTAGCGGCTTATTCCGAGTTTATGCCACCTGTCTATTTAGGTTGTAAACCCTATGGCGGGATGATGGAAGGATTTTTCTCTGAAGAGGACCCTTATGGGTTTCCGGTCACAGAGTATGAAGAGTATTACGAATTGCGTCCGGGACTGGAAAATATCGCTCATCAGATTCTGGAGACCCTGGTTCATCTGGTCCATGGGGATGCGGGCAAACACCTTGCCAAAAACAAACTGGTTAATAACCCCTACTGGTCTCCTGAGCTTGCAGAACGGGCAAAAACATTAAGGCATGAACGGTTCGTTTTGATCATGCCACTTGCTCTTTCTCTTACCCAGGATGACAAGGGCAGGAGACGTTGGACCTTTTTCGGCGGCAGCGAACAGGGCCCTGTTCGCCCTTTCTGGAATAGTTTCTTCAAGTCTCATGGCAGTGAAATTCCAGCTGAAAGGGCTATGGGTTTCATCAGAACTCTGCTGAATAAAGCTTACGGCGAACCTTTTGAGAAGTTGTCTGATCTCCATCGTGTCGGATTTCGCATTTTTGCGGAGGATGGAGATCCACACAAAACTCTGCGGCCGGCCTGGGCATCACGCTTCCTTTGGAGCCGGGGACTGCCGCTGAAAGGCGTAAAATATCTCCTGAATTTTGAGCCCTTTGATAGGCTTCCAGCAGATCTAAAAAGAGCCTACTTTGCGGGTGAGCTCAACCTGTTGCCCTTCCCGGGAAGCTTGCTTTTCTGGGGCGTCCCCGGTTATTTGACATTGAAACGCGAATTGACAATGGCTAACCAGATCCCTCTTTTACATCTCGTGGAACGTCATGAGTCTCCTTATGGACTTCGCATACCGCAATCCGGCTGGCTGCATATACAACACCCTGACCATACTTTACCCCATGAAGACTTTGGACCTATTAGAAGTACCTTCCAGCGAACCCATCGCTGGGCCAGGGTGCATCGCTATGAGGATGAACTTGCGATTCCCGGCCGACAGGATCATATCGCCCACGTTCTTTTCAGCACAGCTCCCGATGACCTGGAACTGTATGGTAAACCAATGGCCCGCAACAGCCAGATATGGACTCAGGATTACAAGCTCTTACTCAATGGCCCGGATGCTGCCAGAGATGAAATTGTTGCTGCCATTGAGTCAATCAATCGAGGCGGTCTATTCGGATATCGATTTCAATACCCACCGATGCGCGTAGGATCATATCAGATCTACTGGCATCGTCCTCTTATAGCATACCTGTCCCGCAATGCGGAGAGAACCGCCGTCTTATCGGACAATCTCTTGGGATATCTTACCGCCTACGATGCAAAGCGTCCCGATCTGGATCATCCAATCGAACTCTGGCCGCGCCTTTACAAACGAAGTACGCATACAGCGGTCATAGAACTTTTTAAAGACAAGAAACATGAACAAAAAACGGTCACAAGAGTTCTGAATCTGTTGGAGGCTAAGGAACATCTTAGAAATGAACCGCTCCCTCAATCATTTGCGAGACAGATATTGATGCTGCCGGAAAACAGGACTCTTGATGCATGGATTGAATCCCTGCCGGAGATTGCAGGTAATACAGAACAGGGTCAAGTTATCGCCCGTCAATTACACGATCTGATCGGGCATCAAGAGTTGACCCAGTCAGTTTCAAGAAGAAACCGAATGCCGGCGTCGATGACCTTTGGCAGCACCGCGATTCGTTCTTTCGAAATCCAATATTGGAAGGATATAGTCCGTCTGTCGACAGGTAAATATATAAATAAAGCCAATTCTGACTGTATACTGGATCCAGTGACTCAAAGGATTTTGAAGCATCATCATCGGGACCTGGATGCGCTTGGCGATTACCTGCTTTCCTACTATAGGCGGGTCATAGCTGCATGCGGGATGCAGGGAAGGGCCTTAGTCGGTGACCTACCGTTCAGGTGGGAAACCGATTTCGACTTTGACTGGTGTGGAGGCTGGGTAAATGACCAGGAGGGTCGACTTGAGGAACGTAATCTCATGATATTAATTCCAGGACGTGACCGACGTCGCTCGGTCATCATGGCGGATCATTATGACACAGCTTATATGGAAGATGTTTTTTACAAGGAGCAAGGTGGTTCTGGCGCCCGCCTCGCCGCTGCCGGAGCGGATGACAACCACTCGGCAACCGCCGCACTGATGTGTGCTGTACCAATTTTCTGCGACCTCAGCCGGAAGGGGAAGCTCGGTTGTGACATCTGGCTTGTTCACCTGACGGGCGAGGAATTTCCCTCAGATTGTCTCGGCTCGCGACATCTCTGTCAGCAGCTCATAGAAGGCACATTGAAGTTACGCATATCAAATGATCAAGAAAAAGATTTGTCAGATGTCAAAATTCAGGGGGCATTTATTCTGGATATGGTTGCACATAACAATGAAAGCGACCATGATAAATTTCAAATATCTCCGGGAATTGGGGAGGAATCGGCGTGGTTAGCCTATCAGGCCCATATCGCCAACGAAATATGGAATGCCTCCACCCATATTTGGAATCGGAGGCCGTCCCGTCGTGAACTTGGCCGCGGGAAGCGAAGCCCTGATAAGAAGGTTCCTGAAATCGCGATCCACCCGAAACTAGATGGTCAGGTTCGTCTGCCTCGTGATCCCAGGAGCACACTTTATAATACCGATGCCCAGATCTTTTCGGACGCGGGTATACCGGTGGTTCTTTTCATGGAAAATTATGACATCACTCGTCACGGATATCACGACAGCCATGATACGATTGCAAACATTGACCTTGATTACGGAGCCGCTGTGGTTGCAATTGCTATAGAAGCCGTGGCCCGGGCAGCTACTGAAGAGCCTTTTATAAAACAAAATTGATCATTATTACTCAGGGCTGTATCCTTATCATTCGTGAATTTTCAAAGGCCGCCTGGTATTCATCAAATTGCCAGCACGAATTTAAATCACATTCGTTAATGTGGAGTAGAAAATGACTTAGATACAGTTCTAAGATACACTAGTACTTTTTGAAGTTGATAATTGACGAACTTTGAAAAATATGCAATATTTCCACTGGTAAACTTTACATACACAGGTCCAGTTCTGTAAATGGCCTGGCCAATGGATACGCAATTGAAAATTCCAATGCCTATTGGCTGATATTGCGGCTTCCATGATCAATATTCCGGGAAAAATATTGATATGAAAGCAATTTTGATGACAATCGTCGGCGTTATTTTGTTTTGGATGGTCTGGTATTATTTCGAAGAAGATAAGAAAGTAATAGGGGATTATACAGTTTACTATTATTCCAAGAGGTGCAATCCTGAGGAGCTGTCATCGAGCTTTTCGCAGCTTACACAAACGCCGTGTGTGAAAAAGATTACCTGGTTGGAACAAATCGGCCCGAAGATTTACCAGCATATGACTTGGACTCCGGAAATGGGGACTAGAGAAAGCGGTCTTGAACGAAAATGACTTTCCGTGGGTCATACTATTGATAAAATATTTCCTTCCTATCTCTAACCTTCTCTCTCCATGTATTGAGAGGGGCACAACATCCCCCACCAATGGCTAAAGCGCTTTTGTATAGGTCAACCAACTCACAAAGATATCTTCTTCCATTCCATTTAAGTGCGGGGCATCTTCCTTCTTGCCCAAACAGGAATAATCCAATAGAGCACATGGCTGTTATACAGCAATAGCCACAACCTACACATGATTTTTCCGTAAACATTGTATGTAACGCCCCTGATTGCCTGTTCAATCACTAAATCAGCTAAACCTTAGCAGTTAGCGACCAAACTCCCTATGCCATGGCCTTATAGCCGGACACATCCGAGAAAAGAACGGTGACATATTGCCGTTCGTGCTTCAGAGCAGGAGGAATCTAAATTATGGTTAGAGTTATTCAGATAGTTGGTTTGTGAGGTTAACGAATTAACAGAAATTCTTTAAAGTAGCTTAATCTTCAAAGATTGATGCAAAGTTGTCAAGGGATTTTTTTAGAATCATACATGCCCTCAAACAGAAATCGCTATCATCTATTATCGCTCAAATTCTGCACTTGATAAATTTTCAATAAAAATGCAGATTACCTGGAATAATTACAGTTTCCATATGTGAATCATTTTGTGATATAAGAAATACGTTATGCCTTAGGGAACGACAAATCATGGGAAAAGGGTTGATATGAAAACATTTAATAATTTAGCCGTATATGATTTTCCCGGAGCTGATGCTAAAAAATTCGACGAATGGAAGCATGCAGTAATAAGAACAAGAGGCTTCATTTATACGGTACTTCTGATATACGTTATATTGAACGTCAAGTCATATGGCATAACAGGTCATATATTATACGACACACCCATAGTAATGCTCATCGGATTTCTGCTTATCAGCCAATATACCCGATACGTCATGATGAAACACCCAATGTACATAATGGTTTCTCTATCTGCGATGATATTGTTCAATATCTTTTTCGTGTTTATTACCGGTCGCTTTGTTGGGGAAAGTTTACTCGCGGTCGTTGCATTATTCTGGCTGTATAATCAAAACCAGAAACACAATAAGTCGGCAATCGAGATGGGTATCGACGCCGCCAAATTAAAGCGCGTCCTGTCACAGTGAGTGCTCCTGTTTACTTATCTCGTGGTAGCTGCGAAGATTCTTATTTGTAGCCTGCGATCTATTTTTTCCTGCAGTTATTGACACTATGCGGGCAAATCTGACTAAGAACTTTTATTGAACACTAACCCTGAGTTAAATGTAGGTATTGACATTTTTCCCAATCTTAATCGGTTCCATCTTTGGTTTTGGATGATAAATTGCTGTCGTTGTCCCCCCGGTTATATAAAGCCGTCCCTTGTTATCGTAGCCATAATGAATCGAAACGTAAGTAGTTACACTTTCGTTGTCCATCGCGGCTCTGGCTTGTGCGGCAATGACATGCTCCCCTTCATGGGCTAAAACAGCCATAGGCGCTTCATATTTGTTTACAGCGACTGGAAATTTGAACGATACGCCGGTATCTCCTGATACATCCTGGTATGTAACACTACCTTCATCCTGTTGATTTGATGTATCCTGAGGTTTAGAAGCTTCTTTTGGGAATGAATTGCCTTTAATAGCCAATCCCGGATCAAGCTGTTCCATCTCTTTAAAGAGGGCGCTTAACTCCACTGTTACCCCGCTTGAAGCAGCAGCTTCACCTCTTGCTAACAAGCTTAAGATTTTTGCCTTTTCTGAAGCAGAGATGTCGGGGTTGCTTAGTAACTGCAAGGCCTTATTTGTCATGGCCTTATATTCTGGTGATTCTATTTTACTGATTTCATCTGCTTGACTTTGGTATTCTGAAGTTAGCGCGTCAGATGATAAATATGGATTGAAACTGTAATTGGTTTGAATCTGCACTTATAGCCCCTTAATAATTTATAATAAAGCACACATTCAATTAGTTGAATTTTAACCCGGAATTCAGCGATTTGTCAATCAAAAAAATTCTCTTGAATCAATACACTGTCCCCCGCTGGCAGGGGTTAGGGGTGTTGTCCCCCGCTGGCGGGGGTTAGGGGGTGGTTATATCATCAAAAATTCCTCACACCTCTATTCGTTTTCTTACCAGTTCCAAACGCTTTCGCGCCAGGCCCATTAATCTAATAACTGTTTGTTGGTCAAGTTCATTAGCATAAGAAATGAAAGTAGCTAAGGCGTTATGGTGATCAGTGCTCTTATCTTTGAAATCAGAGCATTCCGGGCACTGGCAATCACCGTGTTCTCTAATACGGGTTAAAAGTTCGTCAAGAACTTTTCTTGGAACTGGTTTTAATGACTCAATGATAGCTAGATACGCTTTCGTTTCTTGAATTCCGTTAGAAATTCTTGTTGTCTCCATTTCCATTTCTCCTTTCGTAATATTTATTTAAAATTCTAATTGAGGGCGCTCCCATTGCCTCTGTAAATTTTTACTTCTTAATTAAACCAAGGGAAGTTACTAAATGGTTACAAAACGGAATTTTCGAGATTGGCTAACAAGTTGATGATAATGAAAAAAATCAGATCATAGGAATTCTGAGCTAATTTGGGGGACATGATACTAAATTGGCTAACCCTCACAAAGACACGAGGTGTAATTTTTCAAAGGTCTCCATCATAATTGTGGAAATATGAACAGAAGTAACAATGAATTCCAAAATGTGGTAAGAACAATCGAGAAGAATTATATCAGGAGCAAAATCAGCGGTACATAAAGATCAGCCTATGAGACATTTCCATCGCTCCCTGAAAAACCGCCACCTTCAGATGATGGCGATCGGCGGGGCCGTGGGCACGGGCTTATTCTATGGCTCTGCGCACGTCCTTAAGGTTGCGGGCCCTGCAATTGTTGTTTCCTATGCCATCGTCGGGATTGCCATTTACTTCATAATGCGCGCCCTCGGAGAGATGTGTGTCCATGAACCGGTCGCCGGTTCGTTCAGCTATTACGCCTATAGATACTGGGGAGACTTCGCCGGTTTCTTCGCCGGATGGAATTACTGGTTCTGCTTCATTGCCGTCAGCATGGCGGAACTTGCCGTGATCGGCATTTATATCTGTTTCTGGTGGCCGGGCGTCCCTTCGTGGGCAAGCGCGCTGGTTTGCTGGACAGTGATTACCGGCGTGAATCTCTTGCGCGTGCGGGTCTTCGGGGAGTTTGAGTTCTGGGCTTCCCTCATCAAGGTTACGGCCATCGTCCTTATGATCCTCATGGGGACGTTTCTCATCGTTTCCGGATTCCTTCAGGACCGCCCGCCTGCGGGACTGGCAAGCATCAAGACCATGGGCGATTTGTTTCCCCACGGCGTCAACGGTCTGTTTCTTTCCTTTGCCCTGGTGATTTTTTCTTTCGGCGGTGTGGAGCTGCTTGGAATGGCCGCCGGAGAAGTGGAGAATCCGAAACAGGTGATCCCCATCGCCATACGACAATTAGTCTGGCGCATTCTCCTGTTTTATGTCGGCTCTTTTGTAGTGATGCTCACATTTTTCCCCTGGCAGGCAATCGGACTGGAGGCGAGTCCCTTCGTCCAGATTTTTGCTAAATCGGGTATCCCTGAAGCGGCGTCTGTCATAAATCTCGTCGTCATAACGGCAGCCCTGTCCGTTTACAACAGTATGCTGTTCAGCAACGGCCGGATGTTGTACAACCTGGCCTGCCAGGGAGATGCACCCGCCCTGTTTGCCCGCTTGAGCGCTTCGGGAATTCCCCGAAACGGACTCATATTTTCGTCCCTCATAACACTGATCATCGTGGCCCTGAATTTCCTGATCCCTGAGAAGGTCTTCTTCATCACGATGTCGATAGCATCTGTTGCCATATTAATAAGCTGGGGCATCATTCTCTTCACACTGATTTTTTTCCGGCGCACTATGTCCCGCGAGGGTCTGTCGCCCTCTTTTCCCACACCGTTCTATCCGTACAGCATTTATTTTACCGCGGCCTTTCTCATCATGACGATTGGTCTCATGGCTTTTATCCCGGACATGCGCCCATCGTTGGTCATCGCCCCCGTATGGGTTGCGTTTCTGTGGCTCATATATGTCCTTCGCAGAAAGGACTCTCGCAAGTCAGAGAAGCCCGTTTATGAAGAATGTTCATCGACTGATTGATTTGCGGAGTGATAATTTTAAAGCAGTACACTGAAAAAAGAAAGCAGAGCCTGGATAAAATAATGAAATTCTGTTGACATGGAATAAGACCGTTTACTATACTTCGCAACGCCTTAAATCAAATATCGAAGGAGGTACTTTGTATGGCTCAGAGCTCAAGAGAACAGCGGAAAAAGAAGGTGCTGGAGGTGCTGAACAGGGCGCGGTCGATGGAGCTGCAGGCTATCCATCAATACATGAATCAGCATTACAACCTGGCTGATATGGACTACGGCGACCTGGCCGCGAAGGTAAAACTCATTGCCATTGACGAGATGCGCCATGCAGAGATGTTTGCCGAACGGATAAAGGAACTCGGCGGAGAACCAACTGCCGACCTGGCTGGCAAGGTGGAGAAAGGCCAAAAAATCGAAGTCATCTTTTCCTTCGATGCCGGTCTGG
>Ga0187878_1003061_pt1 | contig 14197 bp, 15 predicted proteins | sample June2016WEW_17_1_FD_132979 | JGI IMG/M metagenome (GOLD analysis project Ga0187878, IMG submission 132979) | Peatland microbial communities from SPRUCE experiment site at the Marcell Experimental Forest, Minnesota, USA - June2016WEW_17_150 | ecosystem: Environmental > Terrestrial > Soil >...
GCCTTTGACCTTGCCGATTTTTTCAAAATCAAGAGACCCCGATCTGGTTATCGGTCGAATGTCAAATAATGCCTCAAGAATATTCCGCGATGGAGGCATGCTTTAATTATATCATCAAAACGATGGGCGAAAAAAAGAGCTTATCCCCATATCAACCCCCACACTCAATCGCGATTGAGTGTGGGGGCAAGCAATTTGAGAATTTTCTCCTTGAAGATGGATTTGTCGAAATCCAAAGCGTGGGCCCGGATAACGTTGGGATTGAATTTGGTTTCGTAATATCTGCTGATGGCCAAAGCCATCGAGATTTCCGTTTGCTCGTCAAAAAATATTCCAGTCCGGCCATCAATGACCGTTTCCAGCGCCCCGCCGGCGCGATACGCGATGACCGGCCGGCCCGAAGCCATCGCTTCCAGCGGCACCAAACCGAAATCCTCTTCCTGGGGGAAAATCACCGCTTGAGCGCGGCTGTAGAGTCCGGGCAATTTATCATCGGAGACAAGACCGAGAAATTCGATATTTTTTTTGGCCATTTTTTCAAGCCGATATCGCTCCGGCCCATCGCCGACGATCTTCAATGGTTTGCCGATGGCGTTGAAAACCTGGATCGCCAGGTCAAAGCGTTTGTAGGCAACTAAGCGGCCGACCATTAAAAAATATTCGTCAACTTCGGGGCTTATATGATATTTGCTGACATCTATCGGCGGAGTGATGACTTTCGCGTCGCGCTGATAATATTTGGCGATCCGGGTTTTTACATGGTTGGAAATAGCGACGAATTCGTCCACCCGCAAGGCGGCCTCTTTGTCCCAGATCCGAAGATAAGCGATGACGGCTGGTGTCATTTTTCTGATCAGCCAAGGCAATTTGAACTCATCAATAAAACGATGACTGTCGTCCCAAAGAAATCTTGTCGGGGTCATGCAGTAGTTGATGTGGGTGGTTTTGGGTTTGGTGATGACGCCCTTGCCGAAGGAAGCCGAGTTCGATAAAACAAAATCAAATTCCGACAGATCGAATTGTTCGATGGCCAAAGGCATCAAAGCCGCGAATAATCGGTGGTGTCGCCGGGCGAAAGGAATCTTTTGGATAAAGGAGGTGTGGATCTCGCGGTCGCGAAAAACCCGGCCGCTGGCTTTCTCATCATAAAGTAAAGTGTAGATCGGCGCCTCCGGAAAAATTTCGCAAAGCGCCTGAAGAACCCTCTCGGCCCCGCCGTATTCGACAAGATAGTCCTGAACCAATGCGATTTTCACCCTAACAAGATAACAATCAAAGCAATTAATAGCAAGAATTTATCGGCCATATTTTGTCGGCTTATTGACTGCGGATATGTAAGGTACTAATATATTAAGTATCTCAATAATTTAACCGTTTATTCATGATAAATCGTAAAAATATCATTGAAGACCTCCTGCAAAATTTGCATGCCATGAAGCATAAGCTGATGGTGGGCTATACCGCTAAAAATGAGCTGGGTATTACCCCGTCTCAAGGTTTTGTGCTGCTTTTCGTGGCTAAAAATAATTCCACGAATGTAAAGACCATTGCTGAAACGCTCCACATTTCCAGTAGCGCGGCGACACAATTGATAGACGGCCTAGTGGACAACGGGTATTTGATCCGCAAAGGCGCTCCCGATGACCGCCGAGTCATTGCCTTGTCATTATCTGAAAAAGCGAAAAAGATGTTCAACGAGTTCAAAGAACAAGGATTGCGGAAAATGATGAAACTTTTCGACGCGCTAACTGATGACGAGCTGACCCAGTTCGCCGCTCTTAATAAAAAAATCACCGAAAATATTGACCGATAATTTCTTATAATTTATAATAAAATTACTGAATTACGACAAAATCATGGATCCCGTTAGAAGTCACCCTAACGGGTTCGCGAATTGGAATCAATTATAAAGTCATTCTGTAGCAGGTTTTATAACTTATGTGATTAACTGTGCAACAGTGACTTCTAACGGGATGGATAACATTATGGATGAAAATCAACCGATTATGAAGCCGACCTTTTTCAAACGCCCCCGGACATATGTTTGGGCGGGAATTATCGTTTTGGTCTTGGCCGGCGGAGCTTTTTTGTTCCGGGCTAAACCGTCAACGCTGAAAACCGTCGCTGTTCAAAAGGGAAATATTGAGCAGGTTATTTCTGAGACCGGCCAAATTTCCGCCAATGACCAGGTCAATTTGTCGTTCGACCACAGCGGAAAGGTCGTCAGCATCTCCGGCGCCGTCGGCGACAAAGTCACTGCCGGCCAAGTTCTCGCCAAATTGGATTCGTCCGACCTGGAAGCCCAGCTTCTTGGCGCCACGGCCAATGTCCAGTCGGCACAGGCCAAATACGATCAGCTTCTCCAGGGTCCGCGGCCGGAAGATGTCAGTGTTTTGCAGACAAGTTTGGACAGCGCTAAAAACATTCTTAACGACACCTTGACCAAGGACTCGCTGGCAGTGGCAAAAACAGCTTTGAACACGGCAATAAATGCAATGGTTTCCGTTTCCGACTCCGCCCAAAAATATCCCAACATTGATTTTGACCAATTTCAAAAGATCATTGGCGATAAAGCCGACGCTCTGTTCGCTATTTATGACAAACCTAATTTGGGAAACTACAACTCATCGGCATTCTTGGTATTGCAAAGCGGGCTAGTGGCTGAAATTTCCGGTTATGAAACTAATCCGTCACTGGTGGATGGCAATCAGCTTATCAAGGATGTAAAAAATGTTTTGGTCCTGACCCAAACCGCGCTCGATGATATCTACACTGGCTTAAACGGCATCACGGCAACCGATGCTGACAAAGCGGTCATTGTTTCGGCCAAAGCCGGTGTCCTAGCCCAAATCACCGCTGTTACCGATCAAGGCCAAGCCATCATCACCGCTCAAAATAATGTCGCCAGCTTGGAGTCGCAACTGGCTTTGAAGATCGCTCCGCCGACCCAATATGACATCGACATTGCCAAAGCGGCTTTGACACAGGCCCAAGCCAGTCAGGCTCAGATCCAAAGCCAGCTCGACAAGAATACTTTGCGCTCGCCCATTGCCGGCACTATTGCTACTTTCGATCTCCAGGTCGGCGAGATTGTTGCTCCCGAGGCCACGGTTGTTTCTGTCATCGGCATGAACAAATACCAGATCGAATCCAATGTTCCAGAAGCTGATGTTTCAAAGATCAAAGTCGGCGACCCGGCAACGGTTACCCTCGACGCCTACGGTCCGGATGTGACTTGGAACGCTGTCGTTTCTCAGATCTATCCTTCAGAATCGGTTATCGAGGGCGTGCCGACATACAAAACTATTTTCACTCTCAGCCAAAACGACGACCGGATCAAACCCGGCATGACCGCCAATCTTGATATCTCGAACGACAACCGCCAAAATGTTTTGTTTTTGCCCCAAAGAACGATCATCCGTGAAAATGGGAATAAATATGTCCAATTGCTTTCGGCGGACGGCGTCCACTCAACTCAAGTCCAGATCCAGACCGGCCTTTACGGTTCCGATGGCAAAGTGGAGATCCTTAGCGGTGTTCGGGAAGGCGACAAAATAATAACCGACTGATGTCAATCCTAATTGAAACCAAAAATCTCGAAAAAATATATTATGACGACGGCCAAGCCACTCCCGGCATAGTCAAAGCCAACCTGACGATAAACTCCGGGGAATTCGTGGCCATTGTCGGACCGTCCGGCTCGGGCAAATCCACTTTGCTCCAGGTTTTAGGTTGCCTTGACCGGCCGTCGGGCGGCCAATATTATCTCGACGGCAAGGAATTGAGCAAATTCTCCGACAATGAATTGGCCGATGTCAGGAACAAAAAAATCGGCTTCGTTTTTCAGTCGTTCAACTTGATGCCGAAATTATCGGTCATGGAAAACGTGAAACTTCCGCTCGTCTACGGAGGAATTGATGAGCCGGAAAGAACTCGGATTGCCAAAAAACTGGTGGACCTGGTCGGCCTTCATGATCGCGAGGACTTCCAAGTCACGAAATTATCCGGCGGTCAGAAACAGCGGGTGGCCATCGCTCGGGCTTTGGTCAATAATCCGAAAGTTATTTTCGCCGACGAGCCGACGGGAAGTTTAGATTCAAGATCCGGCGAAGTTATTCTGGAATTTTTTGAAAAATTGCACAACGATGGCCACACCATAGTTTTGGTGACTCACGAATCTTATGTCGCCGGCTGCGCCGAGCGTATCATCCATATCCATGACGGCACCATCCAAAGAGAAGAAATAAACACCGAGAGAAGAATAATTTCCAAAGACGGATTTGTGAAATAATCTTTGACCCGTAAAATATAATTATGCAACTAAGAGATACCGTCAAAATGTCTTTCATCGGGCTTTCAAGCCACAAGTCGCGTTCGGCGTTGACGATTTTGGGTATTGTCATCGGCATCACTTCGATAATTTTAGTAATGTCCATCGGCCAAAGCGCCCAGCAACTTATCGTCGGCCAGATCCAGGGCTTGGGTCCGAACAATATTTACATTCTGCCCGGCCGCCAGCCCAGCGGCCCGTCCGGTTTTGCCGGAAGTTTGCTGACCGATTCGATAAAACAAAGGGATATCGACGCTTTGAAAAAAACCAGCAATGTTCCCGATGCCGTCATGGTTGAAGCTATGGTTACCGGCCCCGGCGTCGCCAGCTACGGCCCGGAGGTTTACAGCGCAACGCTTCTTGGCGGTGATGAAAATATGGCCGCCCTTTTTAATATCAGTATCGGCGAGGGAGCGATGTTCACGGCGGAAGATGTCGCCGACAAAAATGCTGTAGCCGTTATCGGTCAAACCGTCGCCCAAAAATTATTTGGCCTGTCAAGTCCCATCGGCGAGAAAATAAAAATAAAGGACAAGTCATTGCGAATCATCGGTGTCGTCGCGCCCAAGGGTTCGTCATCCATTATAAATTTTGACGAGGCCATTTTGACGCCATATTCCACGGCCCAGGAATATATTTTGGGCATCAATTATTTCCAGCGGGTCATGATCCAGGCCAGTTCGACCGACACCATCAGTAATGTCATCTCCGACGCCACGGCCGTGCTTCGGGCCGACCACAACATCACCGACCCGGTTAAAGATGATTTCTACATCCAAACCCAAGCTGATCTGGTCAACACTATCGGCACGATTACCACCGTTTTGACTTTGCTTTTGTCGTCCATCGCCGCTATTTCACTTATCGTCGGCGGAGTCGGCATCATGAACATCATGTTCGTCTCAGTGACCGAACGGACGCGAGAGATCGGCCTTCGGAAAGCCGTCGGCGCTACTAACAACGACATTCTTCTTCAATTTTTGATCGAGGCGGTGATGCTGACCTTCACCGGCGGTTTGGTGGGTATAATCTTGGGAACGCTTTTCAATATTGCGACCGTTTTCATTGTTAATAATTTTCTGGGCATCAATTTCCCGTTCATTTTTTCTTACACCGGCGCGATCTTGGGGGTGACGGTTTCAACGGCCATCGGTTTCGCCTTCGGCATCATCCCCGCCCGGACAGCGGCAAGGAAAAGCCCGATCGAGGCGCTGCGATACGAATAACAATAAAAAAACCGCGTTTGATCGTAGCGGTTTGTATTTTTTAAATCAAAGATAGTTATAAAATAATATAGGTATCCAGCATACCAGACAGATCAGAAACAACCCCGGGAAAAGAATACAAAGTTCGGGATCGCGTTTGGGATAGGCGATGATCACTTGGCCATTCCGGTCAACTCGGTCAATGATGAATCCGAATAACCATTTCACCGGTAATCGCTGGCTGGCATGATAAAACGATTCGCTGTCTCGTCGAAGCCAATAGTCAACAATTACTTCAGGATTGGCAGGTTCGTTCTTTCCATAAATCGAAGTTATTGGCGCAGAATTGGGATTCATTTTCATAAAGTTCTGAAGCGCCATATCAGCTTTGAAACCGGGTATTGTTGGATCGTTCAAGTAAACCTCTCCGGCAGGAATTTCGACATTAAAAAACAGGGCCGGTTTCGGATTCAAAACAAACAAACATACCGATAATATTGCTAAGCTCAAGGTTGCGACAAAGAACAACATAAGAAAAACACCCTTAATGACCGATTTGACAGTTGCCCATGCCATGGCTTTCCCCTCCCAAAATGTGAAATTGCTAGTTAGAGGTTACTACTACCCGAAACCATTGTCAAACCGCCGATTTGTCTCGGAAGAGTTTGAGGATTGTCAGGATCAGGATTTTAACATCCTGCCCGAAAGACCAGTTCTCGATGTAGAGCGTGTCAATGGCAACTTCTTTTTCGAACGGCAGATCGGAACTGCCCGATATCTGGGCCATGCCGGTTACGCCGGCTTTGATGGCCAGAAGCCGTCGGTGATGCTTCTGATATTTTTCGATTTCGTCCGGCTGATGCGGTCGCGGGCCGACGAGCGAAATATCACCTGTCCAGACATTATAAAGCTGGGGCAATTCATCCAACCGGAGCCGGCGCAAGAATCTGCCGACGCCGGTGATGCGCGGATCATTTTTCATTTTGAAAAGCGGACTGTCGCTTCGCTCGTTGAATTGCCAGAGCTGGTCTTTGTATTTCTCGGCATCTTTTATCATTGATCTGAATTTCAATAATTTGAAATGCTTGTTCCGGCTGATTCGTTCAAGATGAACGAAAACCGGTCCTTCGGTTTCCCATTTGATGGCGAAAGCGATGATTAGAAAAAAGGGTGATAATATCACAAGTCCGATACCCGAACCAAAGATATCAACTATCCTTTTTATAATCCTTCCCCAGCCATCGAGAGCGGTTCGTTTTAATTCTATCAACGGCGCGCCCGAAAAAGTGTCAACGGCGAAATTCGCGGTCAATGTTTGAAATAGATTGGGCACAAATTTAAAAACCAGATGATTCTCGTGACAAAAATCCACGATCTCGGTAACTTTGTCGGCGGGATAATTCGGGTTGGCGAGAATGACCTCGTCAATTCCCGGATTACCGATGGCCAATTTAACTTCAATGACCTCGGGGTTAGCCAAATGCTTAACGATCCGATAACCGTAGGCGGGATTTGTTCTGATGTCATCAACGATCTTTTGGGAAAGTTCGTCATCGCCGATGACCATAACCTTGTGGATCCCAAAATCATATCTTGAGACCAAAAATCTTTGAAGATACCGCATGACAAGACGGCCAAACGACACGAAAACTATTGCCAAAAACCAAGCGCCCAGAACCAAAAACCTGGAATTGAACAATGATTGACTCAAGAAGATATAAATGATGACCACCATTATCGCCGCCGAAGAAGCGATGACCACGCGGAAAAACTCGGCAATGGTTTTGCGGGTGCTCTGCAAACTGTATAAGCCGGAGAGGGCGTAAGCGGCTAGGAAAATCAGGGAAACGAAAACGACCAACAGAAAATATTTTTCAAAAGGCAGATTGAACTCGAACAAAACCGGCCGGAAAGCGTTCAGTATCCGGGTACGCAAAAAATAGGTCGCGACTCCCGCCACCAAAAGCATCAGGAAATCCACCGGCAAAAGCAACGCGCTGAAAAATAGTTCGGATTTTTTCATGATCTAGTCATTTTAGGTCGGGTTTACTATACCCCAAAACCGCATATAATTCAACAAAAACAAAAAGCCCATCACTTTAAGATAGGATGGGCAAAGCGCATATTCAACGAGCAAACTTTTTCATCTAACCGCCGTGAACCGGACACTTGGGATTTGGCTGTGGAGATTTATTGTGAATTGGGCACTCATCACCAATCTGATACGCGCCACCTTCAAAAACGAAATCTAACCTACCATTAACCTCAATTGTCAAGGGCGGGTCCTCGCAAATGCAGGTTTTTGGACAGGTACACTCGGTTGCCTCAATTGTGTCTGTCGCCATCTTTTCCTCCAAGGAACAAGTGAATATCGCTAGTACAATATACACCGGGGTTAATTTAATTTCAATGGCAAGAAAAAAGCCCTCCTCGCGGGGGACGGGCGGATTCTTAAGTTTCACTAAAGAATCTCGTGAAATCTGGAAATCAGATCTGGTTTATCACTTGCTAATTTCATGAAATAATCTTTCAGGGCCCTTCGTACTACGTCTGCTTTGCATCCCTCTGTCATCTTTTCCAACTCGTTAAGCATCTCGTAATGTTTCTGCCCAAGGTCTAAGGTTACCCTAATCTTTCTTTCTTTTCCTGTTTTCCTAGTGGCCATAGTGAATTCTCCTTACATTTTTCAAATTTCAAAAAACCATTGCAAAGATAGCACAATACTGGTATAATTGTAAAGTCCTGGTAAATCGGGTGATTACTCTACGAATTCTTATTGGATTTGGGGCTAAATCAATTCGCTTTGCGAATTGATCGCCCGAACATTTTGCGAAAGCAAAATGTTTTAGGGAGGAAAGTCCGAACACCGCTTACGCAATCATTAATTGTTAACTAAGATCGCCAATGGTTTTATTTGAGATTAGAGATTAGCAGTTGGTGATTGCGTAAGCAGGGCAGTGGCTAATGGCCACCGAATATAAGATGGATAGTTTTTGTTCTTAAGACAAAAGTTATTTATCAAAATTCAGGGAAAGTGGCACAGAAACTATTCCGAGTCCGCGCAAGCGGATCACGGGTGAAAAGGCCCCGAACGGGACCGCTCCATGGCGACATGGATGCGCGCTAAACCCTGCCCGGTGCAAGTCCGTGTCCCCCACTTTTAGGGCAACTTAAAAAGTGGGGGAAGAGACGCTAGATCCCGAGGGTAACCGAGGGACCAGATAAATGATCGCCTCCCCCACTTTTGGGGCAACTCAAAAAGTGGGGGAACAGAATTCGGCTTACAGATTTGCCAAGACATCAAAAAATCCGCTTTCAAGCGGATTTTTTGCATAAAAAAAGCGGCTGTTTAAGACCGCTAGTTGATGAGGTCATCAATAATTTCTTTAATATCGTTTCTCGTGTAACCAATGGATGGATCCATAAATACTTTTATTCGATAAATCGGAATCTCGACTTCATCATCGAATACAAGGTTTTTCCCGTCGCTAAATGGGATTTTGATCCTTCTCGTGTCTCTCCCTCGGTCGATATAAACACAGACGTTTTCACGCAACAAATGCAGGTCCAAACAGATCGCATCAGCCAAGGCCCTCCTGCTTCGCCAGCCAGTTGATGCTTTAATCAACCATTGGTTGGGATTTGTCGTCTGATAATCGTAAGCCAGATCATACCACTGCCATCTCGTCGCCATATCCATCAGTTTAGCCGTTTTTGGATTGCATTTGGTTCGAAGGAAATTGACCGCCTCTTCGTCATTCAGGAAGAAAAAATCGTGGTTCAGCTCGCCTTTTAAAAACGCGAGTTCAAGCGCCCGATGCACCATTGAAACCACAGACAAATGTTGAGAACTGTAAATCTTACGGTAGACCATTCCCCGATTCATTTTCCATGCGGCAACATTGCTTTGGCATTTTTTATCCAAAACCCAGCGGTTATTTTTAAACCGGAAACTTCCGGCGATCTTGACCGGGTCGTAGTCAATTCCACCCAATTTCGCGAAATAATCATAGCGGAGAGTGTCCAGATTATCGAGATCGAGCGAACCGTTCAGAACATCTGAATACGGCCTTAATGTTCCGGCAATGAAATCAAGAACATTTTCGATTGGAATATCATATTTCTCGAGAATTTCCGGAATATCCGTACCGGCGATAATGTCCGCGGCGAATGTTTCACCATTTTTACCCCAAAATTCTATTAAAAATGGTTCAGACAAATGCGGAAAAGACGGATTGCCGATATCGTGAAGCAGTGAAGCAACCAACAGTACCAAAGGATCGAAAACTGCTTCGGGCCATGAGATGCTATTTCCAACGACCACCTGGGCCAAAAAACAGACGCCCATTCCATGATGAAATCGGCTTGGAATTGTCCCCAGCGGTTCCATGGAATTTGGCAACAAAGACATGGTGATCTTCCGGTATCTGTCCATCGCTCGAGATTGGACCAATTCTTTAATAACCGGTGGTAATTCCCATTCCCCATACAATGGATCGCGATATTTCATGTTTTACCCCATAAAAGATTGTTAATGATGCTCAAGCCATGAAAGCATAAAACAAAAACTTCGGCAAGATTTTTTCATTGAAATAAAAAAAGACGGCGCAATGGCCATCTAGACAAAATCTTCTTCTTTCACAAAACTGGTCAGCGGTTTCCAAAAAACGAAAACCATTTTACTATAGGACGTAGAGTTTAATTTTTTAACGGATCTAAGCGCTCTATCCGGATCCTCGGGAATAATTTTGAGGATCTTATCCAACAGCCGACCTCTATACTTAAAAACCTTGCTGCTTCGATACAAAAGAAAATGGATCGTCAACACAAAGACAACAATTTCGACAAGCACAAGCCAGTCAGAAATGCTCATGGGGTCCTCCTTTTTTTTAACGTTCGCAATCCAACTCCGCTCGCATCATATCAGCTTATTTAATTCCTTGTCAAGTGTCGCATTGACCATCTTATCGGCTTCGCGGTTTCGCTCGCGCGGAACGTGTTTGAACTTAATGTCGCCATAATCAATTCTCAGATTCCACAATTGCAAAAATAACGGTTGGATATTGGTATCTTCAATTTTGAAAAATCCGTTGATCTGGCGTTCTAAGAGTTCGCTGTCCACCCAGACCTCGACTTTCGCCGTTTCGATGGCTTCTTTGCCGATAAGTTGTTTTAATTTTTTTAAACCGAATATCGCCGCCTGATATTCGGCTTCGTTGTTCGTCGCCCGGCCGATATATTCGCCGTATTGTTTCTTGAGCGTGCCGCCGATTTCTTCAATGACCACGCCGATCGCTGCGTCTCCAGGATTTCCCCTTGACCCGCCGTCAGAATGAATAATGAGTTTCTTCATGGTAATTCAGCTTACTCCTGATAGCCCAAAGCAACAAGTCCGGGCATGGGTTTGCCGGCAAGAAAATCAAGCATTGCTCCCCCGCCGGTGGAAACAAAAGTGAATTTTGATCTTATCTCTTCAGAAAGCGCCGCCACCGTGTCGCCGCCGCCAATGACAGAATAGCCGACTTTTGAAACCGCAACGCCCACAGCGTTGGTTCCGTTTTTAAATCGTTCAACCTCGTTCAAACCCATCGGTCCATTCCAAACCACCATTTTTGAAAGGCCGATGATCTCAGTGAAGTTAGCTATACTTTCTTTGCCGATGTCGAGTATCGATTCTTGAGCCGCGATGTCGGGTTTTTTCAGGTCAACAAATCTGACATTACCATTTCCGGTTCTATCGTCGGAAACCAACGCGTCAACCGGCAAAACAATTTTATTCATATCCAGGTTTTTTATACTCAAAGTGCCATCGTCAACCAAGGACGCGCCGACATTAATTCCATTTGCCTTGAAAAAATTGTTGGCAATCGCTCCGCCGACTAGTATTTTCTCCGCTTTGTCCAAAAAATTCTCAATGACCGGCAACTTAGTGGCGATTTTGGCGCCACCCAAAATCACGGTTTTCCCTTGAACCGGCGCGTTGAGCGCTTTTGATAATCCCTCGATCTCTTTTTTTATCAGCAATCCGCCATAAGCCGGGAGTTTTCCGGCCACCGCCGACACCGAAGCGTGCTTGCGATGACTGACCGAAAAAGCGTCGTTGACATACAAGTCAAAGCCCTGAACCAGTTTATTCGCCAATTCGTCGCTATTCTTTTCTTCGCCCGAATCTTGGCGGATATTGTCCAGTAAAAGAACTGAACTGGCACTAAAAAGTTTTCCAGAATCTGAAATATGCTCCAACGGCACTAGGGTCAGCGTCTGGCCGAGAATTTCTCCGATATTTTCCACGATCGGCAAAAAACTGTTTATCTGCGAAATGTGCGCCACCAGCATCACTTTCGCGTCATTGCCGGTCAGATAATCAATTGTTTCTTTGTGCGACTTTATCCTGAAACCCTCGGCAATTTTGAAAGTCGGCGGCTGGTTGTTGACAGCCGGAAGTTGCGATAGCGCCACATTAAAATCAACCCGCAATAAAACTTTTTTGCCGTTCAACTGTTCTCTATTCAATTCGGAAATGTAACGAATCATTTGAAATTTGGATATAGACCTATTCCCACGATCGTGGAAATATATCTATATGATAAAATTGGATTAAATTGTTGAAACTAAGTTTAACATTTTTCCAAATTCTTCTTTTCGCAAACTGGCTCCGCCGACGACGGCGCCGGAGATTTCCGGATGTTTGAGAAAATCAACGATATTTTTTTCATTGACCGAACCGCCATAGAGACAGCTTATGGCTGGTAGTTTATAGCTGATAGCAAGAAGATTATTTATAAATGTGATCGCCTTCAAAGTGTTTTCGGGCGTATCGGGTTTTGCATTCGGATTTGTGCTTATTGCCCAGACCGGTTCGTAGGCAAAAAGGATCTTCCCCAAATGGGGCGCCGAAACGCCGGCCAGGTCAGCGGATAATTGTTTCCTCAAAATTTCTTCGCGGTTCTCGCCTTCTCTCTCGCCAACTAGAAGCACCGGGGTTATATCGGTCAAAAGCGCGGCTTTTATTTTTTTATTAATTTCCTCGTCCGTTTCGCCGATGACATATCGCCGGTCGGAATGGCCGACCAAAACATGGCTAACGCCGAAATTTTTCAGCATCTCGGTGGAAATCTCACCGGTATATGCTCCTTTGGATTCCCAAAAAATATTTTGGGAACCGATGCTAGTTTGTAGTTTGTAGTTTGTAGTTTGTAGAAATTTGGACAATTCCTCAATAAAGACGAACGGCGGACAAATTATCGTTTTGACGTTCGGATATTTGGCCGATTCGGCGATGGTGTATTCAAAAAGTTCCTCGGCTTCAGCCAATTTTTGGGGATTCATTTTCCAGTTTGCTACTAATGTCTTCATTTATTTTTTCTACCGAAATGTCTGGCAAAAAAAGCAATGATATAAATGATTATCGCTGCCAGAATTAAATAATCAAATTTTCTGACGTAGGGTCCGAATATTTCCCAGCGGTTTCCGGTGTAATATCCGAGATAGGCCCAGATGGAATTCCAGATGACCGAGCCCAGAAGCGTATAACCGATAAACGTCCGCAATCTTGACTTGCCCGAACCTATCACCAATGAGCTGTAGGTCCTGACGCCGGGCAACATCCTTGAGAAAAAAGCGACCTTGCCGCCGTGGCGGTCAAGCCAACGCTCCATTCTCGAAATTTCTTTTTCGCGTATAAATAAAAAGTGTCCATATTTTCGTAAAAATCTCGTGCCGCCAAAATATCCAATAGTGAAAAAAATGAGCGCGCCGGTCAAGTTGGCGGTAGTGGCCACTACGATCACCAATATCAAACTGAATTTCCCCGAAGCCGCCAAAAAACCGGCGAATGGCAAAACGACTTCTGAGGGGATCGGAACGCCGGCGCTTTCCAACATCATCGCCAAAAACAAGCCCAAATATCCAGTCGCGCCGATGATCGCCAAAGCCCAGTTAATGATCGCGGTAAATATTGACATCTCTAATTTTCAACTTCAGCTTCGCGTAAAAGTTTCGCCGCTTCGTCGGGATCAACTATATTCACTTCCACGCCGCTGCCAAGTTCGAATGCGCCTTCAATTTTCATTTTGGGTAAAATTTCAATGTGCCAAGCGTAAAAATCATGGACATCTTGGCTCATGCCGTCGGTCGGCGCGGTGTGGATGAAATAATTGAAATCCGGAGCATTCAAGGCCTTGCTGACCTTCCGCATAACTTTGCTCATAATTTCCCCCAATGTCTGAAGTTTGGGGTCGGGAATTCTTTCAAAATGGGCGTGGCTTTCTTTGCCGAATATCCTGACTTCATAAGGGGTTTTGGAAACGAACGGGCAAAATGCCACAAAATCGTCATTTTCAGCCACGATCCTCTTTTTGTCGTTCATTTCCCAGTCAAGCATCAGGTCATAGACCCGTTTTCCGTTCTCGCGGTAAAAGCGTTCCGAACCCAAAATGCTCCGCTTGATGTCGGGTGGCAAGATCGGAATGGTGATTATCTGGGAATGGGGATGAGGGATGCTGGCGCCGGCGGCTAAGCCGTGATTGTGAAATATCAAAATATATTTGCTGCCGCTGTAGCCGGCCAAAGTCAAATAACGGTCGCGGTAGATCCTGATAATTTCTGAAAATTCTTTTGGCGACAAATGATATGGAGATTTATTATGATCTTTGAAGATCAA
>Ga0187878_1003063_pt1 | contig 14192 bp, 12 predicted proteins | sample June2016WEW_17_1_FD_132979 | JGI IMG/M metagenome (GOLD analysis project Ga0187878, IMG submission 132979) | Peatland microbial communities from SPRUCE experiment site at the Marcell Experimental Forest, Minnesota, USA - June2016WEW_17_150 | ecosystem: Environmental > Terrestrial > Soil >...
TCCTCTCCCATCGTCACTCCGTAAAGCACGTCCGCCGCCTCCATCGTCGCCCGGTTGTGGGTAACGATGACGAACTGCGTCTTGTTGCGGAACTGCTGGATGAGCTCTGCAAACCGTCTTGCGTTTTCCTCATCCAGAGCCGCATCTATCTCGTCCAATATAAGGAACGGCGGCGGCGAGACGGCGATGAGCGCGAAGAGCGCTGCCAAGGATACGAGCGTCTTTTCCCCGCCCGAGAGCATTTCCAAACTCGTAATTCTCTTCCGGGGAAGGTTCACATCCACCTCTACTCCAATATCCAAATCGTCCGGCTTTTTACCCGCCGAAGCTTCAGCGGAGGCGGGCTTTTCCTCGGTAGGAACGCTCTCATTATTCTCCCCCTCCACCAAAGCCGGTGGTTTCTTCACCTCAAGCGAAAGCTTCGCCTTCCCGCCCCCGAACATCAGCCGGAAGTAGTTATTGAACTCCTCGCTTATCGTATGGAATGCTTTCTTGAAATCTTCATGGATGCGCTGGTCCAAATCCTTGATAAGCATCTTCAGGTCTACCGAGGCCTTCTCTAGGTCGGACAGCTGCTTCGTCAAGAAATCGAATCTCTGTTCGCTCTCCTCCGCTTCTTTCATCAAATTCGGGTCTATCTCTCCGATGGCCGCGAGTTCTCCCCGCAGGCGCATCATCTTTCTCTCCGCTTCCGCCCAATCCGATTCCTTCACGACCGAAACACCTTCCGGCTCGCTCAATCTCCTTAGGTCATGGATATCCCGTCCCAGCGCCTGCCACTCCCGCTCCAACTCTTCCAACTTCATGTGGAGCCTCTCTTTTTCCAAAACGTGCGACTGAATCCTTTGCTCCAGCGCGTGCGCCCGATTCTTTTCCTGATTCAGCTCCTCCACCTTGTCGCGGAAGAGCTGGTTCGCCTTCTGTTGCTTTTGGGCCAGCGCTTCGTCTTCTTCCCGAAAATTCTTTACCGCCGCTTCCAATTCCGCCATTTCCTTTTCCATCCGTTTCTGCTCCGAGAGAATTTTCTCGTCAAAATTCCCCTTATCTGCCTGGAATACTTTCCTGAACTTCGAAAGCCATCCTTTCAAAGATGCCTTGATCTCGGAAATGTCATCCACTCCGAGCAATCGCTCCCCTTCCTTAGAAAAGTCCGAAAGCAGTGAGCGCACCTCCGCCGCCGAGAATTCATCCTGCGGAACTTTTTTCTGGAACTCCAGCCTCGCTTCCAGTTTCGCAAGCTCTATCCCCAGAACATTCTTCCGGTTTAAAATCGAGTTTATTTTCTCGCGTATCTCCTTGGCTTTTTCGTACTCGTTCTCCCCGCCGCCGATTTCCTTAAGCTCTTTTTCCTTGATTGCTATGCCATTATCGGCTACCTCCAGTTCGTGCCGGAGCTTAGAGACCGGCTCTTCCACATCCTTCAACCCCTTCTCCAAATCTCGATAGCGGACATAAAAGTAAGCATCCTCTAGGGTTTTCAACTCCTCTTCTATCTCCGTTCTCCTTAAGAACCGTGAGCGCTGGCGGCGCAATATCCGCACGTGCGGGGCGAGCTCCTCGAGCATCGCCTTCACTTTCTCCATATTAATCTCGCTTGATTCCAGGCGCCTTTCGGCCTGATTCTTCTTTATGCGATACTCCCGCAAGCCCAAAACCTCTTCTATCATCAGGCGCCGGTCTTCGGGCGAACTCCGAACGAAGATATCGCTCTGCCCCTGCCCAATTATCATGAGCCCCCTCGTTCCCAAGCGGGCCTTCGCGAGCATCGGCAGCAAGTCCTTGAGTTTTATCTCACCGTCGTTCAGTGAAAATTCCGAATTGCCCGAGCGGTCTATCCGCCGGGCAAGCGTTACTTCGGGAGCGTCCACCGAAAGATTTTTCTTATTGTTATTGAAATAAAGCCCGACGCGCGCCAAGCTCATCGCCGGCTTTTTGGGCGTGCCCGCGAAGATGAGGTTGTCCAGCGTCTCGCCGCGCAGTTGTTTCGCCTCGCGTTCGCCCAAAACCCAGCGCACCGCATCGATGACGTTGGACTTGCCCGAACCGTTCGGGCCGACGATAGCCGTCACCTGCGACGGAAATTCCAGAATGGTTTTCCCGGCGAATGACTTAAAACCCTGGAGCTCTAGGCGCGTTAGGAAGTTGTCCATCCGAATTTTTCTTTTACGTGAGTGAGAGCATTCTCGGCCGCGCTGTACTCGCCCTCCTGTTTCGATTTACCCCTCCCCTTTTCTACCATCTCGGTGCCGAAGAACACTCCGACCAGAAATTCCTTGTTGTGGTCCGGTCCATTCTCTTCCAAAACCCGATAACTCGGCGTTAATTTGAGCTTTTCCTGAACTATCTCCTGAAGCATGCTCTTCGGGTCACGCTCCAATCCCTTCTCCATCACTCCTGCCAGTTTCGTAAGAACCGCTCTATCCACAAAATCGCGCGCCACATCATAGCCCTGATCCAAGTAAATGGCGCCGATGACCGCCTCTATCGCGTTCGCGAGTATCACGTCCCGCGCGCGGCCCATATCCTTGGCCTCGCCGCGCGAGAGCAGAACGAACTTCTGAAGCGAGAGCTCTTTCGAGATCTCCGAAAGGATGATGTGATTTACGAGCGCCGCCCGCAAGCTCGTCATCTTCCCCTCCTGAAAATTGGGGTATTTGGCGTAGAGATACTCCGTAACCGCCAACTCCAAAACGGCGTCCCCGAGATACTCGAGGCGCTCATTGTTGGGCACGGGCCAGGACGGATGTTCATTTAGATAGGAGCGGTGCGTTAGGGCTTCCTTCAAAAGTTCCTCTTTCTTGAATGTAACCCCTAAAACACTCTCCAGTTTGGATAGGTCTGTCACGCTTTTAAATCTTTAATCTTCCCTGATTTTAGGATAAAATGATGTAAATCTCAATGTATATTCCCACTATCGGCCTGGAAATACACGCCGAATTGAAGACGAAAACCAAGATGTTCTGCGGCTGCAAGAACGACGGTGCGGAGCGGCGACCGAACGTGAACGTCTGCCCCATCTGCCTGGGACACCCCGGCACGCTTCCGACCATCAATAAACAGGCGGTCGAAAACGTTCTAAAGCTCGGCCTGGCACTGGGCGGGAAGATTCCCGACGAATCGCACTTCGACCGCAAGAGCTACTTTTATCCCGATCTTCCAAAAGGTTATCAGATATCCCAGTATGAGCACCCGCTCGTGGAGCAGGGGCTTATGAACGGCGTGAGGATTACGAGAATTCACCTTGAAGAAGATGCCGGACGTTTGAATCACGCCGATGACAACTCCACGCTCGTGGATTTCAATCGCGCGGGCGTACCGCTCATGGAACTCGTGACCGAACCGGATATCAAAAATGCCGAGGAGACCGTGGCCTTCGCGCAGGAACTCCAGTTAATTCTCCGTTATTTGGACATATCGGACGCTGACATGGAAAACGGTCAGATGCGGATAGAAGCGAATATTTCAATCGCCCCGAAGGACGCGAAAAAATACGGCACCAAGGTTGAAGTAAAGAATATCAATTCGTTCAAGGCCGTCCACGACGCAATAGAATACGAACTGAAACGGCAGGAGGAATTCTTGTCCGATGGTAAAAAAATCGCTCAGGAAACGCGAGGCTGGAATGATAAGAAATTCATAACGGAAAGCCAGCGCTCCAAAGAGGAGGCAAACGATTACCGCTACTTCCCCGAACCGGACTTACCGCCCTTGAAGATAAAAGAAGCGTTCGACTTGGAAAAACTGAAAGACGAGATACCGGAACTGCCGGAAAAGAAGCGTGAACGCTTCGGCTCCGAGTTCGGATTGGATAAAAAATTGGTGGAAACCATCATCACGGAAAAACCCTGGGCCGATTACTTCGAGCAAGCGGCCTCGGAATTGGAGTCGCAAACCGAAAAGCCGGATTATCAACTACTCGCCAATTACTTCACGAGCGACCTAAAGAGCTTGATAAAAGATAAAAACACTTCCGTCCTGGAGATGAAATTCGGTCCGGAGCACTTGGCTCACCTGATTGCCTTGATAGGCGGAGGCAAGCTTTCCAGTCGTTTGGCCAAGGACCTGCTCGCCAAGATGTTCGAGACCGGCGAAGACCCCGAAACCCTGATGAAAAGCCAGGGACTGGAACTCGTAAGCGACGAAGGTGAACTTGGGAAAGCAATCGATGGAGTGCTTCAGATGAACGGAAAATCCGTGGCGGACTTCAAAAAAGGCAAGCTAAACGCCCTCCAATTCCTCTTGGGCCAAGTAATGGCCAAAACCAAAGGCAAAGCCGACCCGAATATCGCCAAAAAGATACTGGAAGAGAAGTTAAAGTAGCGTATCCAGCGCTTGATTCACCAACTTATCCGCCTCGCGGTTCTTTTCGCGCGGGATATGGACGAACGAGACACTCTTAAAGTCCTGCTTTAGGTTCCAAACATCGATAAAAAGTGGTTTCAAACCCTCTTCTTTTATCTTATATTCGCCTTTTAACTGGCTCACGATGAGTTCGCTGTCCGAACGCACCTCGACTTCCGTTTCCTCCGCTTTCTTACCGCCCAAGAGTGACTTTGCTTTCTTCAAACCAAATATGAGCGCTTTGTATTCAGCGATATTATTCGTTGTATTCCCTATCGCCTCGCCGTAATACTTATTTATCCCCCGTCTCTTGTCGCTTATCTCTTGTATTACTACTCCTATAGCTGCCGGTCCTGGGTTTCCACGCGCTCCTCCGTCGGTGTAAATAACTAACCTATTCTTCATTCTTTTTTTTGATCACCTTCCATGGGAAAGGCTTATTGGCCGGCAGAGTGAATCCCGCCGCGTGCTTATGTCCCCCACCGCCGGAGAATTGCCGCGCCAGCCTTGAAACGTCGGTCGCGCCTTTGGAACGCAAAGAATATCTGCGTACCTTTCCATTCTCATACCAAACGATTCCTATCGGATGCTTTTCATCAATTAGAAGATTGCCAACTTGGGAATGCGAGACGGAGGTATTTACCGCTCTCGCAAGATGGCCCTTGAACTTCACTTCGTAGGCGCCCTTTAAGAGCCCGTGGATAATTCTGTCCTCATACTTCAAGAGTAGCTCGCCTTCTTTGACATACTTCTTTCTTAGTGGGGTCCTTTCCAAATCGCTGGCAAGTTTATCCCAAATCTTGAAATCGGCCTTAAAAAGCCCAAGCCGTAGGGATATGGGGACGGAATGAGGTAAACTGAATTTCCAGATGTCATTGTCCTCAATGCATCTCAAAAGCCACGGAACCGGGTTCTTTGGGAAGAAATAAAGCCAAGTGAGCACGGCGGCGGAGTGGTTAATGTCGAAGTACCATTGGGTCGCGTTCTTAACGAATCCCCTGTTCGTCTCATGATGATCTATTACAGTCACAGAAAGATTATCTCTGACTAATTGCTCAAGTTTTTCAGGTGATGAACAAACATCAAGGAAGTAAATGTCCTTCTTCTTGATTTTCGCTTTTCCTAATTGTTTCGACGTTTGGCCGGGACCTATCGAAATATAATCCGCCTTCTTCCCGAATTTTTTCCAAGCCGCCCAGGCCGCCCCGAACCCATCTGGACAGTCGGTGTGATAGAAAATGACGATGGATTTCATATATTTATTTTAATGCCTCTATCCCCGGTAATCTCTTGCCGGAGAGATATTCCAGCATCGCCCCGCCCCCGGTGGAGATAAAAATATTCTTCGGAATCTTCGGTTTGCCAAGCAGTTCAAGCGAGGCGCTTGTCTCCCCGCCCCCGATAACGATGTACGCTTTTTTATTCTTCAAAACGGCCTTCCAAATCCCAATTGTCCCCTTCCGAAAATCTTTCTTCTCAAAAAATCCGGGCGGGCCGTTCCAAACTATTGTTCTGGCTTTGCCTATAATGGACGCATAACGCTCGAGCGTGAATGGGCCAATATCCCAAATGAATTTACCATAGTTCATCGCATCTTTCGGCCAGATAAATTTGGGTGATTTCGGAATGCCCGATTCGTTAAAAACATTTGAGCCCAGGAGAGTAGCGTCCGATTTCTCAATCAATTTACTTAACCCCACGATCTTCTCCTTAAGTTTGGCCCCACCCAATATGATGACGAACGGACGCACGGGCTTTTTCATCGCTCTATCCAGATTCTTTATTTCTTTTTCCAGAAGCAAACCGCCATAAGACGGCAGGAATCTCGTAATAGCGGCAACCGATGCATTGGCGCGGTGGGAAACGGCAAAAGCATCGTTCACGTAGAAGTCGCCGAGCGAGGCCAGCTTCTTCGCCAGTTTTGCGTCGTTTTTTTCTTCTCCCGGCAAAAAGCGCAGGTTCTCGAAAAGCACAACCTCTCCCGGCTCACAGAAATCGACGTGATGGGATATTTTTTTCGCAATAATCGGCGCGAACGGCCGAAGCGATAATTTTTTATCGGTACCCTTCGGACGCCCACGGTGGCTTAAAATGATTACTCTTATCCTGTTTTTCAAAAGCAATTTTATGGTTGGAACCACCGCCTGGAGCCGGTATGAATCCAATGGAGCCCCCGGCTCGATGTTCAGGTCAATGCGCAAAAGACATGTCCTGCCGGACATTTTCTTCAAATTTTGGGCGCTTAAATAATGCATCTTACCCATTATAAACGAACGGCGCGCCCCGGCATAGTTGGCCTTTACTCTCCTCCAAATTGGAATAATATAAAAGGCAATATGCAGGATTTCGTTAACAATCTCATCCCCACGATACGCGACCTCGGCGACACGACCTATTTGATAATATTCGTCATATGCATCCTGGAGACGATACCGTTTGCTGGCGTCATACTCCCCGCTACTGTCGTGCTTGCGGTCGCCGGCTTTTTCGCATCGCTCGGTTTCTTGGATGCAAAAGACCTGATTTGGGTAGCAACTATCGGAGCGATTATCGGCGATGCTTTAAGCTTTTATATTGGAAAATTCGGCGGACAGAGAATGTTCTCGGAAACCGCCCGGTTTTTCAAAACGAAGTACATAGACAAGGCGGAATCGTTCTTCGAGCGCCACGGCGGAAAGAGCGTGTTTTGGGGACGGTTCATAAGTCCCATCCGGCCCTTCATCGGCTTCGCGGCGGGAATCGGAAAAATGGACCAGAAACGCTTTTGGGTATTCAACGTCGCAAGCGCGCCGGTGTGGGCAACCATCTTCGTGATGGTGGGATTCTTATTCGGAGAGGGCTGGCAAGCGGCGGTTTCTTGGATAGATAAGATAATACTTCTATCGCTCTGCGTGATAGTGCTCGCGATAGCGGTGAACATCGTCATACGCAAGTTTTTCTTCAGGAATAAGAACCAGTAGGACGGCATAATTCCAAATAAAAAGAGGACACCTTCGCGAATGGCGCCCTCTCAATGAACTTAAACCCGTCTTATCTTACCCTGCAGATTTGCGGGGTGTTTTACCTCCGTAGCCGATTTCCCAACCAAATCCTTCGTGTCTGCCCCTAACGGAGACGAATAGACCATCTTCATCCTCACGTTCTAAAACGTGCTGGGACGACATCATTATAATTCCGGCCGTCTCTCTTTGGGCGATATCAACATCATCCTGCGGTACGCCCTGGTTAACACCTAGCATATACCCCTCCTTCTTGATGGGTATGGTGGGTGGTAGGTAGTGGGTTATTTACTGATACAACAACAAAGAGCAGATTTAAATAATATCACAAATCCAAAAATGTAGCAACAAAAAAGGAGCTTTTGTATGCCGGCATACCCTACTTTCCCAGCCACAAGGACTAGTATCATAAGGCCGAAACGCTTTCACTTCTCTGTTCGGAATGGGAAGAGGTGGGACACGTTCCGGTTGAACACCGGCAAACAAAAACTCCTTTTTTACAAATCAGCTTTTTGAGATAGAAATTAATGTGCTTCGCGAGCGAAGTGTTATGGTGAACATATTAGTACTCCTCGGCTAAAACCCTTGCGGGCCTTACACCTAGAGCCTATCAACCTGGTAGTCTTCCAGGAGTTCATGGTATCTAATCTTGGGAGAGGCTTCGCACTTAGATGCTTTCAGTGCTTATCCCGTCCGAACATAGCTACCCGGCGCTTCAGTTGGTACCAAAGCCGGTACACCAGAGGTTCGTTCATCTCGGTCCTCTCGTCACGTTATCACATATCACTATGTGCGCAGACTATATCTTCGTCCTCCATAACCTTTGGCCAGGAGGAGGCGGCGTATTATGGTACTAAAATTCAGTGCCATCTTCACTCCGACGTACGTCGGAGATCCAGTCGTTACGGGGTCAAACCCAAAATTCTATTTAGCTCCTCATTCGTCTTTTTGCTTTTCGTGGAATAATTTTCCGATTGGATAATCGAAATATATTTCACAAGTTTTACAAGGTCGTTTTGTGATAACTCCCGAATTTTCTTTTTAGAAAGAAGTCCGGCAGATTCACAAAGAGCGCTTGCTTGTTTTTTCTTGAAGCGGATGAAAGGCATTAAATCTTGAAGAATTTTATGAATTTGAGCAAATCCGTTTATACGCAATTCACTCATTCCATCATTTCTCCGAGAAAAATACCCTATTCCTAAGACGTTTCGGATAAAACGCAGGGGTTTTTCGTGGCGACTGTCTTGATAAAAACAAATCGTACACATAAACCGGTATTTCATCCGACCCTCTTTCCGCTTCTTGATTTGAAGCATCAAACTTCCATCACCGTCTAAAAAGCCGGCGACATAAGCTAAATTAGTTTTAGATCGACTTCCCACGGTATTGTCTTTAAATGTTTCTGGTCCTCAAGTAAATTGTACCACTTTCCACGGGACCGTGCGAAATGTGGTTATCAACAGACCAAATATATTAAAGATTTCACCGTTATTAGCCGCATTTTCATCACAGATTACTCTGTGAAGTAGCAATCTCTTACTAGAGACGACTTCCCTCAAATACCCACGCTGACAGCAGATAGAGACCAACCTGTCTCACGACGGTTTGAACCCAGCTCACGTACCACTTTAAATGGCGAACAGCCATACCCTTGGGAGCTTCTCCACCCCCGGGATGTGGTGAGCCGACATCGAGGTGCCGAGCTCCGTCGTCGCTAGGGACGCTCGGACGGAACCAGCCTGTTATCCCCGGAGTAACTTTTATCCGTTATCTCCGACCTTTCTATAAAGAATCGTCGGGTCGCTAAGCTCTGCTTTCGCACCTGCGCGACTTGTAGGTCTTGCAGTTAAGCCGGCTTGTGCCTTTACACTTTGAGCGCGATTTCCATCCGCGCTAAGCCGACCTTGATAGGCCCCTCCGTTACACTTTAGGAGGGTTCCGCCCCAGAAAAACTGCCCACCAGACACTGTCCCCTAATGTTTTTGCCACTAAGGTTAGATATTAATTTTTTAGAGATGGGTGTTTCATTGGCGGATCCATGCCACCCGAAAGCGGCACTTCAAATCCTCCCCACTACGCTACGCACCAAAAAATTAATAACAATATCAAGCTACAGTAAAGCTTCCGGGGTCTTTTCGTCTTGCTGCCAGTATCCCGCGTCTTCACGGGAATCGCATTTTCATCGGGCTCTTCGTTGAGACAGTTCTCCAGTCGTTGCGCCATTCATGCGCTCCGGAACTTACCCGGAAAGGAATTGCGCTACCTTTGGACCGTTATAGTTACGGCCGACATTGACGAGGGCTTCGGACGGTGAGTAACGAACCTTGCGGCCCGCCACCCCCATCGTTAACCTTCTCGCATCGGTCAGGCTTCACCCCCTATACATCCTCTTACGAGTTCGCAGGGAGCTGTGTTTTTGGTAAACAGTCGCCAGAGAAACTTTCGCTGCGGCCAATGCGTAGCATTGGCCCACTAATCTACACGAATATAGCTCACTTCGTTCGCAACACTAATTAACACGAATAAAGTACAGAACCTGTACCGTGTTCGTGGCAATTCGTGCAGCGCGAAGCGCTCTATTCGCGGCTATTCGTGAGCCAGTGCTACGCACTGGCGAGGCTTATCCCGAAGTTACGCCTAGCTTTTTTGCCGAGTTCCTTAACGAAGAATCACCCGTTCCCCTGAGGCTACTCGCCTCATCCACCTGTGGCGGTTTACGGTACGAATTCCACTTATCTAACCTTAGAGGGTTTTCTCGGAAGCGAGCTCGGTTCATTTAAAACGGTAAAAACCGCTTTTCATCTCTACCCTGAAGTCCGCCATTGAAGGCAGGAGCCCGGATTTACCTGAACTCCACTTTCGGTCAAGAACACCAAACCATTAAGATGCTGAATCTACTGCGCTTCGTCACCCCATCGAAATAAATGGAAGGGCTGGAATATTAACCAGCGTTCCTTTAGCTGCGGCTTTCGCCATCGCCTTAGGGTCGCCTAACCCTCCGCCGATTTTCGTTGCGGAGGAAACCTTGGATTTGCGGGGAGCGCGGTTTTCACGCGCTTTGCGATTACTCATGCCAACATTCTCTCTTCCCAGCGCTCCACAGGCCCTCACGGGTCCTGCTTCAACGCCCTGGAAATGCTCTCCTACCACTCATCTGCTCACATTTTTAGACTCTTGACAATTTTTGTAGACTTGTCATACTGCAACCAGAAACTTGTGGAGGGACTAGTGAAACTTTGATGGTGTATATACGAGCACGCCTTTGTTTCCTTGCCTTGGTAAGAGTCCGGGTCTTACCCTAGTAAGAAAGGAAGGGACGGTGGTGCGTATCCGTTAAAAGGTTTCACTTTCCCTCTTTCTGTATTTCTATGTACCCACTTCGAAAGGAGTGGGGTTTCTTTTTTCAAGTCCAAAAATGTGAGCAGATGAATTCGCGTCTTCGGCACATTGCTTAGCCCCGATAAATTTTAAGCGCCACTATCCTCGAATAGTGAGTTGTTACACACTCTTTAAAGGATGGCTACCTCTGAGCCAACCTCCTACCTGTCATAGGATAATGACTTCCTTTCACACTTAGCAATGATTTAGGGGCCTTAGACGGCGATCTGGGCTCTTCCCCTCGCGACCACGGAGCTTAGCCCCCGTAGTCTGACTCTCATGCTTTTACCTTCTGGTATTCGGAGTTTGATTGAGTGCCCGAGCTTTCGCCCTTTGACTCTCATCCAGTGCTCTACCCCCAAAAGGAAACACATGAGGCTAGTCCTAAAACTATTTCGGAGAGAACCAGCTATTACCAAACTCGATTAGCTTTTCACTCCTTATCCCAACTCATCCGATGATTTTGCACGGTCAACCGGTGCGGGCCTCCCCCCGACTTTCGTCGGGGTTCACCCTGGTCAGGACAAGCTCGTCTGGTTTCGGGTCCTACACATGCTGCTAATAATCCAACACACGAATCGCGGAGACTTCCGCGTCTCGTGTGTAGAATTATAACGCCCTATTAAGACTCGCTTTCGCTCCGCCTTCAAACCTCAGGGTTCTTAGACTTTGCAGCATATATAAACTCGTTGGCTCATTCTTCAATAGGCACACCGTCAGCCCGCATCACCCTTGCGGGTAATACTTAAGCCTCCGGTTCCTTGTAAGTAGATGGTTTCAGGTACTATTTCATCGCCCTAACCGGGCTGCTTTTCACCTTTCCCTCACGGTACTAGTTCACTATCGGTCACTAAACGTATTTAGCCTTGGGAGATAGTACTCCCGGATTCCTTCGAGGTTAGTTTGCCTCGAAGTACTTAAGAATAAGAACGAAAGTTCGTTAATTTTCGCCTACGGGGCTATCACCCGCTATGACGCCGCTTTCCAGCGGCTTCGGCTAACCAACGAATTTGTAACTTTCACCTTGAACTCAAAGCTTTTCAAGCTCAAAGATGTCCTTACCTTGCAACCCCGCTCAATGCTTCTTGCGAAACACTGAACGGTTTGGGCTCTTCCCTTTTCGCTCGCCGCTACTTGGGGAATAATATTTATTCTCTGTTCCACCGGCTACTGAGATGTTTCACTTCACCGGGTCTGCTCCTTATGCATCGTTAACGCATAAGATGATGCGGGTTTGCCGCAACGGGTTTCCCCATTCGGAAATCTTCGGATCACAGGTTGCTACGCACCTTCCCGAAGCTTATCGCAGCTACGCTACGTCCTTCATCGCCGTTTAGTGCCAAGGCATCCACCATCTACCCTTAATTTACCTCGCATCCGAAGATGCGAGTCACTTCACGAATCGCTACGTGAAGCACTTTTAATTTCTACCTCAAAAAACTGACTTGTTTTTTGATTCTTTTGTTACTTTAATCAGATATTCGATTTTGAAGGTCCGTTCAGAACAAAAAATCCGCCGAGTCGGCGGAGACAGACCACAGGCCTTCGCAGGCTTTAAAACCTACGTTTGTGGCTCCCGCCGTGGTATGTGTACTGGAATTTCATTCGCAGGGAAAAGTATAGCAAAACGTATATCGGTGTCAACCCCGGGGCCTAACCCTTATCCCCAGCTATGAGGGGTACAAAACTGAAGCCAAAATGGCGCTTTTCTTCAAATTCGTTCGGCCCCTTCTTGTCCAGGACGATGATGCTATCCTTGACCGGGGCCACTATCCGTCCGCCGATCCTCAACTGTTCTTTCCATGCATCCGGAATCTTCTTGGCCGCCGCGGCCGCGATGATCTTGTCGAATGGGGCGTTTACGGAATCCCCCTTCGCGCCATCACCCAATTCCACTTCGATTATATTCTTCTCGGCAATGCCGGACCTCACGAAATTCTCCTCCGCAAAACTCTTGAGCTCCGGAATCCTTTCTATCGTGACCACCTTCCCCCCCGGGCCCACGAGATACGCAAGGAGCGCAGCCTGCCAACCAGAACCGGTGCCGATATCCAGAATTTTCTCGCCGGCTTTCGGCTCCAAAAGTTCCAGCATGAAAGCAACCGTGAGCGGCTGGGAAATCGTTTGGCCGAAACCAATGGGAAGCGGATAATTTCCGTAGGTCTCTTTCTTCTGGTTCTCGGGAACGAAATCGGCGCGGTCAGTCTTTTCGAACGCATCAATGATTGACGGCGTTTTCAGATAACCTTCGCTTATTAAAGATTGAATCAGGGCTTGCCTTGGCATATCTACATTTTAGTTTTTATTTCAGAAAAAAAAAGCCCGGCCTCCGTTTTTGGTATGAGTCAGGATAATCCTGACCTAATACGGAGCGGGCCTTTTGAGAATTGTGGTTTCATTGAACCCCCCTTGTTATTCTTCGTCTGGTAACCGCTCGCAGGTAAGGACCCAATCGTGAGGCGCCTCAAGGGCAAACTCCACTCTTGGTTTTCCTCTTTTCCCGGAAACAGCTCGCCTTAATCTATGAACGGAGAAAACGAGCTCTTCGACCCCTCTCTTGGCGACGATTCTGAATCTTGGGATCACCTCACCGTTGATTATCTTCCGTTTGAGGCCGGAAATTTTTCCAATAGTCTTCTTGTTGGTACTCACGGTTATTTACCTCCTCTCAGGATTTTAAGTTTTGGAATTATCCAAAAACGGTGGATTACTTACTATTCCAATTCTAGGGAAGGCTGGGGCGGCGGTCAATACGCCTAAAGCCCAGTAAATGCTGGGTCTTGGGTTTACTTGCGGGGGCACTGCGACTCGAACTGCACGGCTATTATTTCCTTTGGCGGTAAATTCTTATTTCTCTTTTTAAGCCTTGAATGCAAAAGCCATCAACACGATAGTTAAAGCATTAAGAACCACTAATAATACTATTTCTTGGGTCCGTGGAAGGGGATTCCATAAAATATAGACCGTGTAGATTATCGCAACAATCGCCGCGCCAATAAAGTTTCCTCTTACCATATTTTTATAATGAGGTTAATTAAGCACACGACCTTTCAAGAATTATATCACTATTTATTTACCCACACTGAACCTCTTTAAGGGAAAATATGTCTCGGTCGCACTACCGCCTTAAGCGAGTCGCTCCTCGATGAGAAATGTTGTCGGCGGGGGCAGTAAACCTACGGTTCAAGGGAATCTCACGCACTCACTGCGTTCGCTTTTCAAAACCCTCGGTTTTGAATGATTTCCTATACGGGGAACCAATCGTGGTTCCCCGACCCCTTCCGCTCGTTCGATTCCCTACCGAAAGATAATACAAAGGCACACCGTTTTACGGTGTGCCTTTGTATTATTTGCGGGGGCAGTAGGAATCGAACCCACATTAGCGGTTTTGGAGACCGCGATTCTACCATTGAAATATGCCCCCTACTTTTAAAAGTATACCAAGCTATTCCGGAAACAAAAGAGCCGCAGGAA
>Ga0187878_1003065_pt1 | contig 14186 bp, 16 predicted proteins | sample June2016WEW_17_1_FD_132979 | JGI IMG/M metagenome (GOLD analysis project Ga0187878, IMG submission 132979) | Peatland microbial communities from SPRUCE experiment site at the Marcell Experimental Forest, Minnesota, USA - June2016WEW_17_150 | ecosystem: Environmental > Terrestrial > Soil >...
AAATGCTCGTGAACGAGCCAAGATAGGGTGTTCCTTGCCCATGAAATATCGGATGCTTGGGCGATATGACGACAATCCTAGGTGCGGAGAAGTTGAATGAAACCCCTCCCTAATCCTTCTACCATCACACTACCCAAAGCGGGGCAGCCTGTTGCCCAGGCAACTCCAGCGGCTTATTGGAGCCTCGCGCCCGAGCAACTCTTCTCTGCGCTGCACACCTCCAGCAACGGTCTTCAGCCGGCAGAGGCTGTGCAACGTCTAAAGGAATATGGGCTGAACACAATTGGAGCACAGCAACAAGCAACCGCGTTGCACTTGTTCCTGAGCCAATTCAGAAGCCTGCTCGTTCTCATCCTCATCTTTGCCGCAATTGTCTCCGGCATCGTGGGGGAGTGGGTAGATGCCAGCATTGTGCTTGCCATAGTGCTTGGTAGCACCATCCTTGGCTTTGTGCAGGAATACACTGCCAGCAACGCCGTTGAGAAACTGCGTTCACAAGTCACTATCAAATCCAGCGTGCTGCGTGGTGGCCAGCCGCAGATGCTTCCCTCCGAACAAGTGGTGCCAGGCGATGTGGTGGCGCTCTCCGCGGGCAGTCTGATCCCGGCCGATGGCATCGTGCTGGAAGCAAATGACTTCTTTGTCAACCAGGCCGTGCTTACCGGCGAAACCTTCCCGGTAGAGAAGAAGCCGGCGACTTTCCCTGCAAATGCCAGCCTGGCGCAGCGTACCAACTGCGTCTTCATGGGCACCAGCGCCGGTAGCGGAACCGCACAGGTGCTGATTGTGCAGACGGGAAAGGCCACGGTGTTCGGCCAGGTGGCAGAAAACCTGAGACTGCGCCCGCCGGAGACCGAGTTCGAACGCGGCATCCGCCAGTTCGGTAACCTTCTCACGCAGGTCATGCTGGTGATGGTGGTCGTCGTTTTGGCGGTCAACATCTTCCTCCACAAACCACTGTTAGACTCGCTTCTCTTTGCGCTGGCGTTGGCGGTCGGCCTTACGCCCGAGCTCTTGCCCGCCATTATCAGTGTCACACTCGCCTACGGCGCACAGCAGATGGCCAAGCGCGGCGTGATCGTGCGCCGCCTGACCTCGATCGAGAACTTCGGCAGCATGGACGTACTGTGCACCGACAAGACCGGCACACTTACGGAAGGTGTCGTCCGTCTCGACGGCGCGGTCGATACGCAAGGCCAACCATCCGAGGCCGTTCTACGCTACGCCTATCTCAACGCGCACTACCAGACGGGGCTGAGCAACCCGCTGGATGATGCGATTCAAGCTGCCGCACAGAAGGCTGGGCTGGACATCAGCGCCGAGAAAAAAGTGGATGAAATCCCCTATGACTTCGTGCGCAAGCGCCTGAGTGTGGTCGCTGCCAATGCCCAGGGCCAACGTACCTTCATCACCAAGGGCGCACTGGATAACATTCTCAGCATTTGCACCGGCCTACAGGTTGGGGATGGAGTCCATCCGTTAGACGCTACAGCGCGGGCAGAGATTGATAAACGCTACAGCGAATGGAGCGAAAAGGGCTTCCGCGTACTCGGCCTGGCGACGAAGACGGCAGACGCGCGGCCTGAAGCCTATTCGCACACCGATGAAAACGCGCTCACCTTCGCCGGTTTCCTGCTCTTCTTCGATCCACCGAAGGCCGATGTGCAGCAAGTCATTGTTGATCTGGCTAAGCGCGGGGTGCAGCTTAAGATTATTACCGGCGACAACCAGAAAGTGGCCCGCCACGTCGCGGAGGCGGTGAACCTGCCTCTTCAAGGCGTGCTGACCGGAAGTCAGCTGAACGACCTGCATGACGAGGCGCTCTGGCACCTTGCCGAACGCACCACCCTCTTCGCGGAAGTGGATCCCAATCAGAAGGAGCGCATCATCCTGGCGCTGCAGAAGACCCGGCATGTGGTTGGCTATATGGGCGATGGCATCAACGACGCGCCGGCCCTGCACGCCGCGGACGTGGGCCTCTCTGTGGATACGGCAGTGGATGTGGCCAAAGAGGCCGCTGACTTTGTGCTGCTTAAGAAGGATTTGGCCATCTTGCGGGAGGGGATTGATGAAGGCCGCGTGACGTTCGCCAACACGATCAAGTACATCCTCACGACCATCAGCGCTAACTTCGGCAACATGTTCAGCATGGCCGGGGCATCGATGCTCCTGTCATTTCTACCCATGCTCGCTCCGCAAATCCTGCTCGAGAATTTCCTTTCCGACATTCCCGCCATAACCATCGCGCGCGACAATGTGGACCCAGAAATGGCGGGGAAGCCGCACCGCTGGAACACCAAGTTCATCCGCAACTACATGGTGCTCTTCGGTCTGGTTAGTTCGATCTTCGACTTCCTGACCTTCGGGATGTTGCTGTTTGTGTTCCGCGCTGCGCCGGAGGTGTTTCGAACCGGCTGGTTCATCGAGTCCCTGATAACAGAGTTGGTCATCGCCCTGGTGGTGCGGACGCGCCATCTCTTCTTCCGCAGCCGCCCAGGCACACTCCTGCTGGCGAGCACATTAGTCTTCATTGGAATTACCCTCGTCCTGCCGTACCTGCCGTTCATCTCGGTGTTTGGTTTTGTCCCCTTGCCCGCTCCCCTCATGCTGACAATACTCGGGCTGACCACGCTCTACGTCTTGGCCACTGAGTTGGGCAAGAAGTATTTCTACTCTCGGGTGGAGAATGCTGCTGCTTAGGTCAAGTCCAATTAGAAGGGGTCAAGCACTGTCCCCGCCCAACCATTAATAAGGTTCCGGAACCAAATCCCCTACCCCCAGCGCCAACCCGGACTTCTTTTAGGTCTGCCCATCAACGACGGCCCGCTTTCCTATTGCTCCTGGTGACAGGACTGGTACTGTTCCTCATCCGGCTGCCGGGCGGGGCACGCGCGTCACTATGGACGGCGTTGAGCGCCGAACGAGGACGGGTCGCTTTGCTTTCCCTGTTTGCGCTGGTGACTTCATCCTTGATTGGGTCATCCGGTCAGCGCCTGGACACCCGGGTTTTTGTGCTCTTCAACATGCGGGTTTATCCCATGTGGCTGGATCGTTGTACGTGGCTGGCAACACAGCTTGGCAACAGGCTGGATGCATTGATCGTTGCATTCCTTCTTTTTATGCTGAACTATCGCCGTCTGGCTATAGAGATCATCTTTGGCACCCTCACGCTTTGGTTATTGGTGGAAATTGTCAAGGCGTTATCTGTTCGGGACCGTCCATTTCTTACTCTTGACAAGACACGCGTCGTCGGCTGGCGGGAATAAGGTGATTCCTTCCCCAGTGGTCATACCACCCAGATATTCTTCGTGGTGTCGCTGTTCATCCACCACTTCCCGTTTGGAATGATAGAAACTGCTGCCTTGTATGCAGTCGCCGCTCTCGTGGGTTTCACACGGATCTACGTTGGCGCGCACTATCCAAGAGATGTCATCGATCTTCCAAGAGGTGCAAAGCGGAACGACAAGATCGGAACGAACTCCTTTGTTGAGCAGGCCGTCTTTTCGGGGACGATCGTGGAGGGGAACGATCTGGGCGAGGGGTTCAGAGAGGGTAGCTCCAGGGCTCGGCTGACCGGGAGTCACAAAGTGATGGTTTCGTGAGCTCCCTTGGGGCGCCCGCCCCGGTCCCGCGATTTGAACTTTCAGACCAGTTGGAAGCCATGGCGATGCCAACGGAGAAGAGTATCGGGCTTGAGGATAGGTAGGCTTTCCTTCCAATGCTGGACTCGGCTGGCGTGGAGGACGAGCCAAGGGCGATCGGTTTGGGTGAACCGCGGCTTGTTGGCCTGGGGATGGAGAAGGATCAGTTGCTAGCGAAGCAGGGCATTCTCGGCGATGAGTTCGGCTTGGCTGCGCGCGAGGCCGGCCGCTATCGTGAGAAGGACCGAATGGCGAAAGGGTTGGGTGAGGTGGAGGAAAGCCTGTTGCTGAGAGGAAACTAGGGAGCGGATGCGTCGGAGAAACGGCTTGACAAAGGAAGACATGCGGATTGATCCCTGGATGGACTCTCAAAATCCATCCAGAGAGTATGTTGCACGTCCGACCCAAGTCCATTGTCGGACTGATGGAGTTCTTGGCCAGGAAAGGTGAGTCAGGGGCGGCAGGCCGATCCGGCTGTACACTATCCAAACAGCCATCCAGGGACCTCATCCAGTGGCTCGTGATCGTCGTGAGGCTGGCATGGCTGGATCGGCGGGTTTTTCAAGGGGGCATGCACAATCGCTTGGAAGGAGCTCCCATGGAAAGAATCGCCCCAACCTGCGTTCCCTACACCCTGCCGCTCGCCGATTCTCGTGCCACCTTGGAAGCCGCGGGCGGAAAGGGAGCCTCCCTGGCCAGGCTATCGGCCGCAGGCCTGCCCGTGCCCGGTGGATTCCACATCATCACGGAGGCATATCGGCAGTTTGTCACGGCCAACAACCTTCAGCCTGCGATCCAGGCCGGACTGGAAAAAGCAGACGCCGCCCTTCCTGCGACCCTGGAAACCGCTTCCGAGGCCATATCGAAACGCTTTCTGGAAGGCCAGATACCCGGAGAGATCGCAGAGGCGATCACTCAGGCTTGTGCCGGTCTCGGAGGGGCGGAGTCGGCCGTCGCGGTGCGGTCCTCCGCCACCGCGGAAGACTTGCCTGGCCTGTCTTTTGCCGGCCAGCAGGATACGTATCTCAATATCCGCGGAATCGAGGCGGTACTGGCCTCCGTCAAACGCTGTTGGGCCTCCTTGTGGACTGCCCGTGCTATTGGCTACCGGCAGCAGCACGGTATCGACCAGAACGCATTGAGCCTGGCTGTCGTGGTCCAGCGGCTGGTCCTTGCGGAAGCCTCCGGCATTCTTTTCAGCGCCAATCCGGTTAGTGGCCGGCGGGATCAGGCCGTGATCTCCGCGGCCTGGGGGTTGGGCGAAGCCATCGTGGGTGGGACCGTGACTCCGGATACGCTCGTGGTGGATAAGTCAACCCGTCGAGTGGTCACGCGAGAGACGGCGAACAAGCAGGTGATGACTGTCCGCTACGAAGGCGGCACCGAAGAACGGCCTGTGCCCGACGCAAAACGCCGGGCACCTGTTCTCAACGACGAGGCCGCCGCCGAGCTGGTGCAGATGGGCGTGCAAATTGAAGAGCTCTATGCCCTGCCCATGGACATCGAATGGGCCCTTGCCGAAGGCAAGTTCGCGATCTTGCAAGCGCGTCCCATCACCGCGCTGCCGGAGCCCGAAGCGCTTTTGCCGACGGAATGGAAGATCCCAAACCCAAAGGAAAAGTACATTCGGGGAAGCATCCTGGAATTCCTGCCCGATCCGATGACGCCTCTGTTCGGCACGCTCGGCCGAGATGTCGTGGATGCCCTCACCCGGCGGTTTTTCGAAACGGTCGCGGGCCGCGATTTCTGGCCGGGCGGGATGATCGTGACCGTGAACGGATATGCCTATTCCGCAATACCTTCTGGCCGGCAGATGCTGGCATTGATCCGGGGCGTTTTCCCCGCGATCCGCCTCTTCCGGGAGGCGGAGAAGCGCTGGCAGCAGGATGGCCTATTGCCCTATCTGCAAGTCCTGGACCGCTGGCAGGCAAAGCCGCTGGCCGATCTGACCGCTGGGGAGATCCTGGCTGCGGCTCGGGAGATTTTGGCTGCCGCCGTGAACCTCTACACTATCATCCAATCCGGGGTGATCGGAAATGCCGTGTTGAGCGAGGCTCTTTTTTCGAGGGTCTATGACCGATTAATGAAACGCCCGGATGATCCCCCGGCCCTGACCTATCTGCTGGGGTTTGACAGCACCCCGATCCTGGCAGAGAAGTCGCTCTACGACCTGGCCGAGGCGTGCCGGGCGCGCCCCAGCCTGGTCGCATATCTTTCGCACACCCCGGCCCGGCAGGCTGCGACCCAGCTGCAAGGCGAACAAGCGCCAGACGCTGTCGAGGCCGGTGAATGGAAGGAATGGCGGGGCCGCTGGCGAACTCACCTGCAGCGCTACGGGCACATCCTTTACGATCTCGACTTTGCCAAGCCGGTGCCGGCCGACGATCCCGCGCCTCTTGTCGAAACATGCAGACTGTTCTTGTCCGGACAAATCGGCAGTCCCTATTCCCGCCAACGGGCCCTCGCCGAGCGGCGCGAGCGGGCCACCCACGAGATGGCACAGAGGTTGAAGGGCTTTCGGCTGATACTCTTCCGCAGCCTTGTTACCTGGGCGCAGAAGTGTATCCCCCTCCGCGAAGAAGGCATCGCGGACATGGGCAGAGGCTATCCATTCCTGCGCCAGATGCTCCTGAAATTGGGGCGCCGCCTGGTCCAACAGGGTGGAATCGAAGACGCTGATGACGTGTTTTGGCTGTATCAGGCCGAGGTCGAGCAGGCCGCCAAGGCGCTCGATCGAGGCGAGCCGGTGGCTACGTTCAGTGGTCTCATTCCGGAGCGCAAAGCCGTCTGGCGGGCTGAGAAGCGCCTCGTGCCTCCTACCGAGCTCCCGCCCAGGACGAAATGGTTGGGGATCAACCTCGAGGGATTGTTGCCGGCGCACTCCGGAGATCAGTCGGGTGACACCCTCAAAGGCACGGGGGCCAGCATGGGCGTGGTCACGGCCGCAGCTTGCGTGATACGGGGGCCGGAGGATTTTGACCGGATGAGACCGGGGAACATATTGGTGGCTGCAATCACCACGCCCGCCTGGACGCCGCTGTTTGCCATGGCGGCCGCCGTTGTCACGGATGTCGGCGGACCTCTCAGCCACAGTTCCATTGTTGCCCGGGAATACGGGATTCCAGCAGTCCTCGGAACGGCCGTGGCGACCAGCCGGATCCGCACTGGGCAGATCATCACGGTGGATGGAGGCGCGGGCACGGTGAGGATCGCGGATCGTCAGGCATCCTGAGAAAGGGACCCCATTATTGTCCGGCCTCCCCCATTCGCTCTGGGCCAGGACCCGCCGGTTCAAGACATCTCTTATCAACCTGAAGATGGCCCCAGAATCAGGGCGGGCTGGTTTTCGGCCGCGCACGCGGCACCCCTATTGGCTGGAGGCGCTGCCGCTCGAGTGATCCAAATCAGCATGAAGGGTGGGCGAGGGTTGGGGGGAATCCTGCGGGCCTCCACTGTGCCGCACAGACCTGGGCCCTCAGGCTGGGGCGCGCATGCGTTCGGCGCGGCCGTCACGCCCCAATTGAGGTTCGGAATGCGAACTCAGCTTCTTCCGATGGGCGGGTGCTCATCTTGCCACGGCAAGCTGGACAGGACGATCCTCGAGGCCGACTGCAAGAGTCGATCCCAAGAGGCCACCTCTCCTTTTCGGGATGGAATTGGCGTCTTTCTCCGCCCGGACCTGCCACGCGAGGATCTCTGGCAGATGATGGATAGGGGCCTGACCCAGTACCTGCGCTGCCATCCTGACGTGGACCGACAATTGAGGGAGATACCGCTGGAGACCCTGGGTCCCCTAGATCAGTTCTTCTGAGCCGTCGCGCTGGAAGGACGGCACCGCCATGACGAGGCCAAGGCGGTGGAGGATCTGTCGCTCGCCGGGTTGTACCCGCCGGAGTACTTGGCCTGCTCGAAGAGCCAGGTCGACCACATCATCGGATAACGGGTCGCAGGGCTTTGAGGTCGGGGGGTAACGTCAGACCATTCACCGAGGTGCTAGCAACCCTCAGGGTTCCCTTGGTGGTCTGGAGAATTGCCGCGAAGGTCCCGCCGTTGGTCTCCCCCACCGATAGCCCATCTGGGCTGCCGGCCCGAGTTTCAATAGTCGTGGAGGGTGGGAAGGACCGTTTCACTTCCACCAGGAATGAGCAGGTGCCTACCTCCGTGATGGTCGAGGTGCGGGTGGAAGTTCCCAGGATGCCGGAGAACTGGCGGGTCCAGGTGGCCCCTTCGACAACCGGATAATGGGGTTGGGGGCACTTGCCACTCCCGTTGCGAGCCTGTGGTGAGCCTTGGGGGGGGAGTTTGTCTGACCGCTTGAGCTGCAGGTTTGGTGCAAGACAGGCTTGTGCGGCGCGACCGCCGCGTTTCCTTTTGTGTCAGAGAAGTAGCCAGGACAGGCACGGGACGGCGACTAGCCAATTCAAGGGAGGCAACGGGGCATGAATTGGACCGCGGGACCATGGTCGGCGATGTTACATGGACTCCAAGCTGCATATCACCCCCGCCCTGGGAGGGAATACACCGAGACCCTCGCCGTACCAGAGGGCCCAGTTAGGGACTGGGACAAGCGGGCCGGGACACCGCGAGGAATCGAAAGAAGTCCGTATAATGCATGGTGGGGTGGCAATTGTGAAGAATGTTAGGCAATGTTCGGGACTTGTGGTGAGTTGATGAGCCATGAAACCAGTTGAGCCGATATATGTTGTGGAGCTCTTTCCACCGTTGAGCCGCGAGTTACTTGCGGTTCTCAAATCGCTTCAGCCGACCGACTGGGCGCGACCTACCATTTGCTCACCTTGGTCCGTGAAGGACGTGGCGGCGCACTTGCTCGGCGGCAATCTCGGTCGACTATGGAACCGCGCTCAGACATCCGCTCCCCCCGAGAATCCTGTCCGGAATTATGACGAACTAGTGAGCCTGATCAATCACGACAACGAAATATGGGTTCAAGCAGCCCAACGGATTAGCCCTGAAATCGTGATCGAATTTCTCGATCTTACCGATCGTCACCTTTACGATCATTTTAGAAGTCTTGCCCAAGATGAGTTGGCCGGAATCACGGTGGCCTGGGCAAGCGACAGCTTACCACCCAATTGGTTTGACATTGCGCGTGAATACACCGAAAAATGGCTGCACCAACAGCACATACGTGAAGCAGTTAATCAACCCTTGCTGATGGCGCGCGCCTGGCTATCTCCAGTGCTCGACACGTTTATGCGGGGTCTACCGCGCACATTTCGCAACCTGAAGGCCAAGAATGGCACAAGTGTTTCGGTTCAGATTACTGGAGAAGCCGGCGGAGAATGGTCTTTAGTCAGAGAGGGCTTTCACTGGAAACTATTTGCAGGTCGTGACCCTCTAGCGGCCTGCTGTGTGCAGATCGATCAGAATCTGGCATGGCGGCTGTTTACCAAGGGTGTCAGCCGGGAGGATGCCACGCGGCAAGTTCAAATAGATGGCAATGCAGGGTTGGGAGAACAAGTTCTAGAGATGGTGTCTATCATGGCATAGTTGCCTGTGCTTGCCGAAAACCCCATTCCAACATGTCGGCATTGGAGGAGCCGCTTGAAGTGCGATGGGCACGAACCCGGTGTCCTGTGGTGGGAGAGGATGGCGCCTCAAGGACTGGATCCTGGGACCGGCAGGATACGAGTCCAACAGAGATGAACCGAGGCTCAAATGGCCTCGGTTCTTCACTTAGGTAGCGGGGAGTGGACTCGCCTGCCCAGGGGCCAGTCCGGGGAACCACCGGCCTCCGGGTCATGAGTCAATCACGAGGATCTGGCACCCTACAGCGAACTCATTGCCAGAACAACCCCATTGTCGTGTTCGAGTTCGGCCGCGCCCGCCGGATTCCATGGACCGATCTTGAGTGGAGCGCACGCGAGCGACTCTCACTTGTCAAGAGCCATTGAAAAGGTTACTGAATCGCTCGTGGCCTAACTCGATGAGCGAAGTGCTAAGCGCTGAAGAACCTGGTTCACCTGGTGATTTGCTTCGCCCCGTGGGCGTTGGAGAGGGAGATCGCTCATTTTGTCACCTACCCTGGACTGACTCCCGGGCAGCCCACAACCACAAGCGGTATCATGAGTTAGTTGCGAATCTGACTCCCGCAGACGTATGCTTCGGCAGAGCGGAGGAGGAGCAGACACGGCGGGAAGAGATCAAGCAGCGGACGCTACAAACGCGGTGCCTGCAGTGTCTGCAGACTCCGCTCCCGGTCGGAGCATGTTCCATTAAGTCGGAGCAGTGTGTCTTCACTCCGACCCTCCTCTTGTCCCACTCTTGCTGACACGAAACAGTGGCCTCGAACCCATGCCCATTGTTGGTGAGCCATGGTGTCAACCTCAGGTGGCAGTTGTGGGGAGGCCGGAGGTGACTCGTCGGCGTTGATGCAGGAAGCTCGCCATTGCTGATACGGACAGACATGCCCCGCTTGAGGTCCGCGCGAGGAGTTGATTCGCATTGTGACGTAAGCCCAGCGTGGTGCAGTTGTATGGTGGAGAGTAGTGGTGCAAGAGATGGTGCTCCTTGAGGCGCGCGAGACGATGGACGCGCGTGCACTAATGGGCAGAGGAGTAGCCAGACGGAAAGGAATCTGGGCAGGCGATGGGACACGGACTCTGGGCTGTCTAGCACCCATTGGGCGGGAGAATACACTGAGATGGCTCCCCGTAACAAAAGCCCTGCCAGTGAGTGGAAGAAGCGGGGCGAGACAAAGCGAGAACTCGAAGGATGTCTGTATAATACCTAGTTAGGCGCTGCAGAAGCTCGTCCTCTGGGCAGGTGAGGGGGCAGAATGACCGTGAGTGGACTTCTCAGCAACCTGCAATACAGGGGAGAGGCCGTCGGTCTGAGGCAGACCTATCATGTATTTGAGGGATCTCACCACTTCGTCGTCCTCTCATTCTCTAGGACAAAGGCCGATTCCGGTAACTTCAATATCGTCGAGGCTGAGGCGTTGAAGTATGTGCGCGCCAAGTTCGCTGGCGAGATGGGGCTCACGGCAAAGGAACTTCACAACCGCTGTCGGCGACCACAGTACGTGAAGACGCCCCTGGAAGCATTGAACATCCTCTACATTCTTGTTGCGCTCGATCAGGCTCAATTGGATCACCGTTTCGAGGCGCGCGAGTTGCACTTCAATATCAAGCCTTAATCTCATGCCCAAACGGGCCGGCTTCTTTGGCGGCGCCTAACCACTTCCATGAGAAGGCCTTGTTTGTCAAGAGTTGGCTTGTCGACACTGTCTCCCTCGTGCTCCAGTCGTAGCTCTTTCGTCTCACTCCCATCATCACTCAGTAAAGGCTCAAACTGCAAGCCCGGTGCCTGTTGGAGTTCGCTCCGGGGGGGCCTGTCCTAGCGGCCACCGGCTGCATCTCGCTGTCGGTGTCCGGGTCTCGCCGGCCAAGTGGTTAGCCGCAGTCGCCCGAAGGGGGCGTAGGCTGGGGAGTCGGGCGCAATCCAGGTGCGATCAGATCAGGCCGGCTGGGCTATCGGAACCCGGTTACCGACTGCCTGCAGCGAATGCCTGGGATTGCAGTCATCGCCAATCTTTTGGATCCGGTGAATCACGACGGCGAGCTTCTGGGTAACAGCCACGACAGATCTCTACTTGGCATTCCTTCATCCGGTCGGCGAGCTGGAGGCCCAAGCGGCGGAGATCGCAGTCAGGACCAAAGGGCCCAAGGATGTATTGGGCGCAGCCCACCAAGAGGCGACGAAGATAGGTGTTGCCGGTTTTGGCGATGTGGAGTAGAGGGTCCTGCCCGTCAGACTGATCTCGTCGAGGCACAAGACCAAGTGCTGGCCCGAATTCGCGGCTCTTCTCGAAGCGCCTCGGGTTCTCAAGGGTCAAGACGAATGCCAGGGCAGTGATGGGACCAACGCCGTGGATGCTGCGCAGTCGTTGGCGGTCCGGATACTTTGCTTGGCAGAGCGCATCGATCTGGCGGTGGTAGCTGTGGATCTGCAGGCCGAGCGCGGCAACGACCATGGAGCCCCAGAAGCCAAGACGCATGGAAATCTGATCCGACGATGTAGAATGCATCCTCGATACCGAATAGTTGGCCAACTAACACCCGCGCTGAGCCGCAAGCGACGCAATTGATTCCTGGAGGCAAACAACCACCGGGCTGGGCACCGAAGATCCCACGACGAGCTAAGCCACAGGAGCCGGGCGGGACTTGTCGTGCGCCGGCGCTTTGTTAGACGGTCTGTTTTCTCCTCTCTTTTCGATCTACTGCTGGGCCAACCGAGCGAGTCAGTTGCAACGAGGGGTCAGGCTGCCTTTCGCGTTGTGCGGCGGCGAGAACTTACTGGTGTGCTTTGCGGAGTGGTCTTCGGTCGTGCGTGCAGGGGCTGGTAGAACCCCAGTTTCCCACCGCCGGGGAGCTTAACCTGAGTAAGTTCACCCCAATCCATGCTTTGGATAGGACCGCAAGAAACGCCTTGCTGCCTCATTGCCGCTACGAATTCATGGATGTCGGTACACATGAAATAGAACTCGTGTATGTTGTTCTTCGTGAACGGATGAATCGCTACCTCTGCGGGGGGCAAACCGAAGATGAGCCAACCTTCGCCGACGTCGACATGTGGAAGCCCCAAGATGTCGCGAAGAAACGCGCGGTCCGCGTCGGGTTTTCTGCTGTAGATTATCGTGTGTGCACCAATAATCATTCTATTCTTTGTCATGTTGTCTTCCTTTGCCAAATCCTCAAATCACCAGCGGTTCCAAGAAAAGCCGGGAGCCTTGCAATACGGGTCCGGAAAAGTCCTTTGAAGTCGTACTCGGAAACTTCTCTCGCCTCCGGGTCTTGGCCAGTTCTTCTGTGACCCTTCGGTTTGCCACCATTCAGCCGACTCGCGAGAAAACATAAATACGGCTAGATTATTGCTCTGTTCCTTTTCTCTTTTCGCAAGGTCTAACGGTTGAGATGAGCGGCAGACCCCGGCTTGCCGGCGGATGTCCGCTCGATGGAAGGGTTAGGTTGGATTCTGCTTCACGCCGATGGCGCGGAATTGATGTAGCGCCACACCAGCTGCCAGCTCATCGAGCCAAGCTGGAACGCAAGTTGATTTGTGCCGGCCCCGCGGTGAGGTCCTTGTTCGCGCTAGTACGTCATCTTCCAGGCCCACATGTAGACGGCGGTGCTATTCCAAAAGCGGAGCGTGTGGGCCGACTCAGCGTACGATAGCACAGCCGCATTGGTGGCGAACTCTCTGTAACTCTCAGCGCACTTCTCATGACGTGCCCCCGATTCTTGTACCAGGAGTTATGAGAGTCCAGGTGTGACTACGAGGTTCTGCCTCCTCGACCATGAGACATCGACGGCCTGTCCTATGGCCGCCTCAACAAAGATGATTCCGGCATCATGTGCCCTCGCGAACTCGGCGGGGGTCAGATAACTGAGGGAGCTGTGCGGCCGTTTGTTGTTGTACTTCAGCCGGTATTCTTCCACAAGTACCTTGGCTTCTGTGAGGTTGCTGAAGATCTCCCGGTTCAGCAGCTCGTCTTCAAACCGGCTGTTGAACGTTTCACTATAGGCGTTTTCCCATGGGCTCCCCGGCTCAATGTACAGTGTCTTCACCTCAGTGTCCTTCAGCCATTCCTTCACCGCGATCGCGATGAACTCCGGCCCGTTGTCCGACCGGATGAAGTCTGGCGCTCCTCGCGTCTGAAACAGCTGCCGCAGCCTGGCCACCACATCCTGCGCCGTGATGCTTCGCTCCACGTCGATCGACAGGCACTCTCGCGTGAACTCGTCCACCACCGGCAGCATCTTGAGCTGCCGCCCATCCTGCGTCTGGTCCATCACAAAGTCATAGCTCCAAACATGGTTGGGGCGCTCGGCACGCTTGCGTGTGCTCGCGTTCTCGCTGGACCCCAATCGCCGGCGTTTGTGCTGGGAAACCGGCACTTTCAGGCCTTCTGACCTCCACAGCCGATGGACTCGCTTGCGATTGACTCGCCAGCCTTCTCGTCTCAGCAAAGCCCAGATCCTGCGATACCCGTAGCGAGGGTTCTCGCGGGCCAGGGCCACTATCCGATCCACCAGCGGCCGGTCCTGGTCCGGTCTCTCCGCCTCGTACCTTTGGCTCGATCTCGCTTGTCCGATGGCTCGGCACGCCCGACGTTCGGAGACCTCCAAGACCTGTTGCACGAGCGCCACCGCCGCTCGCCTCCGCGCCGGGCTCAGAATTTTCCCCGGGCCACTTCCTTCAGGATGCTGATGTCGACCGCCTGGTCGGCCACGATCTTCTTCAGCCGGGCGTTTTCTTTCTCGAGTGCACGCAGACGCCGGACAGCGTTGGGTTCGAGCCCACCGTACAACGCTCGCCAACGATGGTATGTCCCTTCGCTGACCCCGATCTGCTTACACACATCTGCTACGGTAGCGCCCGAAGCCAACTGCGCATCGGCTTCTCGGAGCTTGTGAATGATCTGCCCGGTAGTATGTCGTTTCTGTTTCATCGAGAGTCCTCCTGCCCTCCAGGGTGGTCAGACTCTCATAATACCCGGTTCAGTTTAGGGGGAGCACCTCA
>Ga0187878_1003071_pt1 | contig 14172 bp, 12 predicted proteins | sample June2016WEW_17_1_FD_132979 | JGI IMG/M metagenome (GOLD analysis project Ga0187878, IMG submission 132979) | Peatland microbial communities from SPRUCE experiment site at the Marcell Experimental Forest, Minnesota, USA - June2016WEW_17_150 | ecosystem: Environmental > Terrestrial > Soil >...
TATCAGCGCACCGAGGCGTAGATTGAGGTCGCGCCGTGTGGCGAACCGCGGAATAAGGTAGCTGATCGCGCCGCCTTTCTCCAGGGTCGAAAGGCGACCGCGTAGGGTGAAGGTTTGGGCGCGCCCGCCCACATTCAGGCGCACCAGTTCGAAGGAAAGCCGGGGGCTGGCTTTCAATTGCCCTTGGGGCTGGTTTCCGGCTAAGCGCTGCACTTCCATCCCGCCGCCGTAACCCAGGGTCCAGCGCCGGGCTTCCTCCACGTTGACCAGTACTGTCCTGCGAGTTTCCGGACCGCCCGGATCCTCGGTGGCAACCTGAACCTGGTTGAACGTGCCGAGGTCGTAAAGCCGTCGTTGTGATTCCAGGATGCTGCTCTGGCGGAGCGGGTCGCCGCTGCGCAAGGTAAGCTCACGACGGATCGTGCCCTCGCGCGTGTGCTCGTTGCCGATCACGACCACGCGCTGGACTCTCTCCTGAAGCCCGAGCTCAATCTGGTACGTGACGTCTACCTGGTGCGCGGAAGACACCGGCGATGCGTTCCATTTCACCGCAGCGTAAGGATATCCTCGGTCAGCAAAGTAGTTGAGCATGTACTCTCGATCCGCTTGGGCGCGCGTGGGCGAGTACGGCTGCCTGGGTTTCGAGAGTAGGGAAGGCCAGATCTCCTTTTGCGCCTCCGCCTCAATGCCGTGAAGTGCGAGTTGCCCCACCTCGGTCTGGGGGCCTTCCTCGATTGCGAAGGTAACGAACAGTCGCCCCGGCTGGCCATCATGACGATTGTCCACCTGCGGGGTAACGCGGGCTTCGAGAAATCCGCGCGAATTGTAAAGGGCTTGAAGGGCACTCGCGTCGCGCGCGAGTACTTCCCGGCTGAAGATGCCGCGTTCCCGGAAGAAATCCTTGGGATGAATGGTCACGGCCGTCGATAGCTCCTTCGCCGGGAGGGTGTGGTTGCCGCTGAAGGCATAACCCACAAAGATGCCGGGCTCACCCAACGTAACGGAATAGGTGATTTCTACTGTCTGTGAGTTGGGATGAACCACCCGGTCGGCTTTGACCGTCGTGGAGAAATAGGACTTTCGCTCATAGTAGTCTTCCAGGCTCTGCTGACCCCGGTCCACCGCGGCTTTGTCGGTGGCTCCTTCGCGGAAGACAGGGAGAATGTCTTTCATTCGAGAGGCGGATATTCGCGCGCCTCGCACGCGCACGCGCACCAAGGAGCCCGCTTCCACCTGAACCAGAAGCTTCTCGGTATGGCGCTGCGGATCGTGAATCCGGTTGATGAGACTGATGGTTGCCTGCAACCTCCCGCGCTCGGTGTAGAAGCGGCGGATTCTGAAAAGCCCGCGCTCGAGGAGGGCAGTGGTCAGCTGGGAGCCGGGCCGCCAACCGGAAATCGCGGCCAGCTTCTCCGGCGGAACGGTAAGTGTGCCCTGGAACTCCACTCCGCTCAGTTGTGCCGGCTCGCCGGGGACAATTGAAAAGACGATGCCAGCTTCTTGAGTGTCCAGGTTGGGCAGCAACCGCCGCTGGATCGTGGCTTGGTAATAGCCGTTTTCAGCGAGGAGCGCCGCCACGCGTTTTTGCGCGGCGTCGAGTTCGTCTTCTTCGATGCGTTGGCCCAAGCGTAGGCGCGTGGCGGTTGCGAGGGCACGCGGATCGAGACCCTTCGGTGCCCCTTCCAACCGGATGACACCAACAAAAAAAACCGCGCGCCCTGCAAACACCAGCTCCACCCCTGGGCCAGTGAGCTCGGCGTCGGCCCTCAGTTCGCGGAAGCGCCCGGTAGCATAGAGGCGCTTGAGGCTTTCTCGGATTCTTACCCGCTCAAGAGGTTCACCCACCTTTTGCGCAATATGCTGGGCAAAGTCCTCCAGGCGAAGGTGAGCATCACACTCCAACCGGATGCGGGTTACTGGCTGGCCCCAAGGATCCGGGGCCGCGCAGGCGTGTCCGGCGCCAATCCAGCCGACGAGAAAGATGCCGATGCACACCCGCATAGGCAGGGTGGCAGCGACCGAAGGCCCAGACTGCCTCGACCACGCTGTGTTGAAGATGGGCATCCCTGAGACTTGAGCGTGAAGTCTAGTTGAGGAGATGCAGTATCACCCCTGAGCTCCCAACGTTCCGCACCTGCAAACTCCCATTATAGTCTGTGTCCTGCCTCGCGGGGGAAGCGCAGTTCCGTTTTTCTGGTGCTCGTGTGGTGAATGACGACCATCCGAGCCGCGCGCGGCTGGGGTCGGTCGCCACTTGTGGCGAGCGCGTCAGGGCTGCCGGGCCGGACGGAACTCTCTCTCTACCTCCTGGCCGAAGTGCTCAATGAGTCTCAGAGCCTCGCGGGCGTCCTCCTTGCGAGTGCGGTGGTTCAGGACGCAGAAGCGCAGAACGTGGCGCGGGCCGAGGCGCGTTGAGGACAGCATGAGCTGACGGCTGGCGATGATGCGCGCCGCCAGAGTTTCATTCAGGCGGTTGAGGAACGCCTCGTCATTCGCGCCGGTGTTCAGCATGTCCTTGGGGACGTAGCGGAAGGTAAAGACGCCGAGCGCGGGGCCAGTGACAATTCTCAGACAGGGAGAATTCTGAAAGAGCCTGGCGGCGTATGTGGTGAGATCCAGGCACTGGTCAATGACCTGGCGGATGCGTCGGGCGCCGAACGTCTTGACGGTCATCCAGACCTTCAGAGCGCGAAAGCTCCGGGTCAATTGCACACCGTAATCGCAGAAGTTCACTTCGCGCTCTTCGCGCGCCACGTCGGTCATGTACTCGGGGAGGATGCGGAAGGTCTCGCGCATCAGACGAGCTTGGCGGACGATGACGCAGCCGGCCTCGAACGGGCAATAGAACCATTTGTGGGGGTCGAGAACGACCGAATCAGCATGTTCAATTCCCGCCAAAAGCTTGCGGCCTCTTTCCGTAAGGGCTGCAAATCCACCGTAGGCTGCGTCTACATGCATCCAGAGCGAGTTCTCACGGGCAATCTCGGCGATCTCGAGCATGGGATCGATAGCGCCGGTGTTGGTGGTCCCCGCGTTGGCGATCACCACAAACGGCCGCAGACCTTCCTTCCGGTCCAGCCGGATGTGTTCCTCGAGCTTCCTTGCGTCCAGGCGGAATCCTGCGTCGGTGGGGATGCGGCTTAGTTGCCGGGAGTGAATTCCCAGCAGGCGCAGCGCACGATCCACCGAGGCATGAGTCTGATCCGAAAGATACACGACCGCATCGTTCGTCTCGTCGTTGAGGACTGCACGGCGCGCCACGGCGAGAGCGGTCAGGTTGGCGACCGAGCCGCCGCTCACCAGCAATCCGCCCGCTTCGGCCGGCAGCCCCAGCATTTCCTTGAACCAATCAATGACGATCAACTCCACCTGGCTCGGTCCGGAAGACTCCAGCCACGTGCCGGCAAAAACGTTTGTCCCTGCTACCAGGGCGTCTGCCAGCATGCTGACGAAGTTCGGGGCGCTGGGGATGAAGGCGAAAAAGCGGGGGTGATCCAACTGGATGGTGTTCGGCGCCACGTGGCGCGCGTACTCGTCAAACACGCGGTCGAAATCACTTGGCTCCTCCGGCATCGGCTCGCGCAGGAGGCGTTCGGTCTGTTCGCGGTTCAGTTCCTGACCCAGCGTGCTCTCGCGGAGGACGGCAAGCCGCTGGACGATCCAGTCCACGACGCGATAGCCGGCGCGCCGCATCGTTTCCGGGTCAAGGTCGAGAGAGACCTCGGGGATCTTTGCCTCTAGATACTCGAGTGACGTCTCTGACTCCATGGGTCCTCCTGGATTGCTGGACGGAAGTGGGGCGCTGAGGAAGTTAAATTTCTACCGGCCGGACCAAGTCGCCGAGCAGCTTGCCGAGCAGGTTGTCCTGTGGGAAGCCCTGGCCCAGATGTTGTCGGAAGCCTTCGGCCAAGCGAAACCCGGAGAGCTCGCCGGCCCGCTCAGCCATCTCGCGCATGGGATGCGAGGGGCGGGGAATATCCTGCTGGGCGTGCAACCACGCCTGCTGGCTCTCATGGCAGGCGAGCATGCGCTCCTTCAGCGCGAACGTCGGCGAGATGTCAACGAAGAGTGTAGGCCGGATTTCGTCTCCGAAAATGTTCCGGCCGCCGAAAGCCTGCGCGTAGTAAAGATGCGGCACGCGACGCGCCGCCTTGGCTGGTGGGCGAGCACCGGTACGAAAATTCGGCGCCATAGCCGCAAAGCAGGCGCTCTGGCAGAGGCGACTGGCGGTTTCGTGGTCCACCATGTAGTCCACGGGCGAGTGAGTCAGCACCAACTCCGGGTTCACTCGGCGGACAAGCTCCAGCACCTTCTTGACAGTTGGCCCGTCGTAGAAGACCAGAAGGTCCTTTTCCTCCAGGCAGGTGTACGTGGCTTTGACAAGTTTCGCCGCGCGCATCGCCTCCGCCCGGCGGATGCGGGTGATCTTGGCGGGGGGGAGGATGGTGCTGCCGCAATCGCCCGCCGTCATAGTGACGATATGGATCCTCGCCCCACGGTTAGCCAAGGGGGCCAGCGTTCCCGCACAGAGGAACTCCGCATCGTCCGGGTGGGCAAACAGCGCGAGAACTCTGACAGGCTCGACCACAGGAACACCATCCTTCCAACGTCGGTTAACCTACTTCGCCGGGGTGAAGAAAGCAAGCAGCCGTAACTTCCCCCAGGTGACTTCGATGACGCCCCGCTTGTTGTGGTCGCCGAGCGACAGGTTGATCGTGAGCGCTTCGACCGGCTCCTTCTCTTCCTTGAGTTCCATCGGGACCTCAGCCAGCTTGGCACTGGGCTCATACTGGAACGCGTCTTTCGCGGAGACAACCAGCGACCACTTTCCCGGCTCGGCCAGGCGGGCCAGCAGGATGTGCTTGCCCTTCGGGACACGGGTTCCGCCGAAGTCCAGGTCAACATCGGACGTGATCGTTGTGGGAGCGTTGGAGCCGATACGCCAGATGCCGCCGGGCTGAATCATCTTCAGCGGATCGCGACCTTTAAGTTGCGGCCGGCCGTAGTCGATGGAAACGTTCGCACTGCCAATCGTCACCTTGGTTTCACCCCGATCCTGCCCGAATGCCGGACCGGTCAGAATAGTGAACGCCAGCAGGCTTGCCCCGACAAGAATAAAACTGAGGCGACGGGACTTCTTCATGGTCTTCTCTCCTTCTCAAATGTGACCTGGCCGGGCGCTAGGTACGCCACCGGCTCAAATATCGAATCCAGTGGCGAATGATGCCACCTTTTGGACCAATAAGGAACAGGGTCGGGAATATTGTGATGTCCCCGACTCAGCCCGTACCCCTCTTCCCGTTGGAGGCGGCGAGATCGCGCGCCGCCTTCTCAAACCAGCGCCAGTGAAAGAGCAACGAGAATTTGAGGTATTGCGTCAAATAGCTCCATCCGTGGCTGCCGGGACGCAAGGCAAACTCGTGGGGGAACCCTTTAGCCGTGAGCTTCTGGTGGAGGAGTTGTGCGCCCTCTTCGAACCCGTAGCGGTCATGGTCGCCGCAGTCGAAGTACAGTTTCAAGTGCGAGAAGGCTTCCGGATGTTCGGCGAGCGTCAAGGGATTGTTCGCCTCGAAGTAGGGTTCGTTGAGAGGCGAGCCAAACGGCGCCTGGAGAACCCGAGCGTAGAATCCCCAGCGGCCTTCATTCGGAATCGGGTTGGGAATCTTGGGAATCAGTGCCGCGCTGTGGGCGCTGGCGGAACCGAACACATCCGGATGGCTCATGGCGAGGTGCAGCGCGCCATAGCCTCCCATCGAAGTGCCGCTGATGCCGCGCGCCGCTGGATGGGGAATCGTACGGTACTTCCGGTCAATTGTGGGTACCAACTCCTGGACGAAGAAATCCTCATAACGTTCGTGGCCATCGAACGAATTCACGTAAAACGTCTTGCCGCCGTCAGGCAACACCACCAGGAGTTTTCCTATCTCGCCTTGGGCCAAGAGGTCCTCTAGAACCTGCTGCCCTCCCCGTTCGCTCCAGCTTGTTTCGCTCTCGAACAGGCCATGGAGAAAGTAGAGCGTGGGATAGCGTGTAGGCGCGGAAGCGGCGTAGCCGGCAGGCAGGGCTACGCAAACGTTCACGTCCCGTTGGAGGATGGAGCTGGAAACAGGGAGACACTCCAGCGTGGTCGCCGGGAGAGGCGTTGACTCCGCGGCCCGGGCCGAGGTGACTACTGAAACCAGGAGCAACCCGGCTGAGAGGGCTACCGCGTACAGCTTATTGATTGCGTTGCGGTGGAGCGTCCGGGGTTGAAGATGATCCATTAGTTAGCGGGGTGGGTCAGGTTGGGTGCGGCTCCGCTCTGTCTCGACGTAAACGGCGGTCTTGCCGCTCTTCGAACTGGCGCCCACGCTGGCGCCTGTCCGGTGGGTACCTGCGTTCTTGGAATCGAGTGAACCGTGGACCGTCCCGTGGACGTTGCCGAGCACGGACTTCTTCGACTTCTTAGAGGGCACGACCACGACGTCACCCGAGGATTCGGCGCTAGCGGGGGCGGGCTTGAACTCAAGAACCGCGGCCTCGTTGTCTTCTTTGGCCCCGTCTTCTTTGTTGCCCTTCGCCGTCTGCTTCTGCGCCGCGCTGCGTGCGGCCTCGTCGGTGCTCACCCGCGTGACTTCGGCAAGCGCAGGTTTCTTTGCGGTCGAGGTTGAGGATTTGGTGCTTGGGGTGTCGGGGCTTTTCTTGGCCGCATCCTGCGGCGTTGATACCACGGGCACCAACACACAGAGAGCCACCGACAGCAGCAGAATTCTCGTCTCACCCATCATCGTAGAGTGCCCTCAAACCCGGCTCCCAGCATTCTGGGGCCAACGCGGCGTGCGAGTCAAGCTACTGGGCCTGCCTCCAAGCTATTGGCTCTCGGGCTGGTTCCAAAGCAACTCGATGCTGATGCCGCCATAAGCTTCGGTGTCGTGGTATGCGAAACGGCCCTTGCTCGAGGGGCTGTCCCACCCGCCGCTCTGAGACAGGGGCGCCCCTTTAGACTTCAGAAGTTCTATGGCCTGGTCCATGTCGGTAACGTTGAACGCCAGGTGGTGAAGGCCTTCGCCGCGGGCCTTCAGGTAATCGTCGTAGACGCTGGGGCCCACGAGCGGCTGGATCCACTCGAAGGTCACACTTCCCCAATGCCACCAGCCGAGGTACATCTCGAATTTCCCCGGTTGGCCGCGGTAGTTCCGATTCACGCTGATGTTGTGGTCTACCGGCATAGCACCGAAGCCCAGGCGTTCGTAGAAGTCGCTCACCTTCTTGACATCGCGCACGACGAGGGCGTATTGCACGATCTTGTTGAACGGGTATTCGTTTTCTGACTTCGCCGTAGTCCCGGCAGGCGGTGCGTCAGGGTTATAGACCAGTTCCATCGTCACGCCGCCACCCTGTGGCGCCGTGTCTATGTAGGCGAAAAGGCCTTTACCCTTGGTGCCCTGCCAGCTCCCATATTGCAGCGTTTCCACGCCTTTAGCCTTGAAGTACTTCCGCTGCTCGTCCAGTTGCTCGGGGCTCGAGACACCGAAAGCCAGATGATGGACGCCGTCTCCATGTTTTCGCAAATACTCGTCATAGACGCTCACGCCCTTCACGGGCTGGATCCACTCGATCTCGACCCCACCGATGTCCGCAAACGCCATCTTCAGGCTGAGTGGTGTCTTCTTGCCGCGGTAGGTGACGTCCGGAAATTCCTGGATGCCGGCCCGCCTGATGTTCTTCAATCCAAGCTTTTCCCAGTAGTCCACGACGCGGTCCAAGTCCTTCACCACCCAACCGACTTGGACGACTCGGCCATAGATCGACAGGTCCACAGTGGGTTTGGCTACCTCGGCAGGGAATGACCAGATTGAACAGGCCAGGATGATGACAAGCCCGCAGCCGACGCGCCCGATCCAACGACGAGTATTTTTCATTTAAACCTCCGTCACAACTCCGCCTTGAAGTGAGCCGCGAGCATACCATCTGGAGATGAGGTTGGGCAATTCTCTGAGTTGACCGCGACGACGCCGGCAGTCCTCAGGCTCATACGCCGGCGGACGGCGTGCTAAAGAACGGAAGCAGTGTTCCCGTCGGAGTCAAACTCGACCGTCGCGGTCTCCGGCGCCAGCCGCCACGTGGCCAGCCCCGCAGCCTCGCGCGCCAGGGGCTCCGAGACGGCAATGCGATTCAACTCCTGCGTGTTGCGGATCCAGGCGATGCGCTGTTCCTCCGGTCCGGGACTGCCCAGATGACCCAGCGCCAGGTCTAGCGCTTCGCGGTCGGAAGGCAGATGGATGGGCAGGCGCGCGGCAGGCGGATTTAAGGAGACCCGGACGTTGAGGTACATCTTCCCGAAATCAATCTTTCGATACAGGCGCTCGTGGATCACGTCCGCGAAGCCCACGCCTACGGAATTGCCTTCACTTTCCGGGGTCAGATCGCGAACGTAAACTTGGCCAATCTCCGGCGCCTCGCCCGGCTGGAGTTCCACGCCCCGGCCGATAACCTTGGTGTCCATGCCCGTCCCGCTGATGTTCTTTCCCATCTCATCGACAACCAATAATTGGAGTCTGTCAAACGGGATGCGTGGAACGAGGGGCCGAGCCATCCTGAGCGCCTCTTCTTCTTGGGCGGCGATGTCCTCCGGCCGGGCGGCGCGTGCGGCGCAGACCTGATGCATCTCGTTTTCAATCACCGCGAGCCCGCAGAGAATCTTGCCACTCGCCAACGTCACCGCGGACATGGCGCGGATTACCTGCTCGAACCCATACTTCCAGCCCCAGCGGTGCGTCTCCCGCGCGCCGTCCTCCTTGCCCATGCCCACGGCCATCATCTTCAAGAGGCCGCTTTCGGTTTTGCCGGAAAAATCCGTGTGCGGCTTGATGCGGTTCAGCAGCAGGACGCCATCGGCCTCCCAGGCGTTGCGATCCATGAACACCTGGAAACCTTCGGGAGCGGCTCCGAGGCACACGGTCGCCATGGACGAGCGCACTTCCACACCGATCCGTTCCGGAGTGATCCCGTAGTCTTCAAGAATCTGGCGTTGCCCCTCAGCGGTCGCGCCCCCGTGACTGCCCATCGCGGGAAAGGCAAAGGGCTGTGCGCCCTGAGCTTTCAGCCAGCCGCAAATCGTCCGCACGATTTCCGGCAGATTGGCAATGCCGCGGCTACCCACCGAGACGGCGATCTTCCGTCCTTGGAGTTTTTCGGAAGGCAGGTTGAGCCCGCCCAGAGCCTGCTGGATTTCGCTCTCCAGATGAGTCAAGGCCGGAACGCTGGCGGAAATCCTCTCGAGAATGTGGAAGCTGCCCAGGGGAACGTGTCCATTCGTTGCCATAGTAGTTAAACCTTTATCCTGAGGAGAAGGTTTCGTCAAGTGGCTGCATCAATCGAGGGCGCCAGCGCGCCCTATTTCCAGTCCAGCACCACGACCTCGAAATCCCGAAGGTTCGGTACCGTGACCGTGAGAACCTCGCCGGCCTGCTCAAACTTCGCTGCCTGGCCGGCCACCAGCAACTGCACTCGGTGGCAGCGTGCGCCGGGACCGAGACGTAGGGTCATCACCTGCGGCCCCACGGGAATGATTTCGGTGAGAGGCGGTTGCCACGCGGCCGGATTCGTGAGGTTGACCAAAAAGCCCACCAGGCGTTTTCCATCGGCTTGTGTGAAGAGGTTGAAGTCCACCAGTCCCGCGCCTGCCACGCTGGCGCGAGGTTCGCCGGCCCCGGCCCAACGCACGGTGCCTTGGAGCAGCCGGCCGTGGTCAGGCAAATGAGTTGCGCCATAGGTAGCGGCAAGGTCCCCGGGGAAGTAGATCACACGCCCCTTACCTGCGGCGCGAAAGTAGGCCAGCGGGACATCCTCTTTTTGGATCTGGGTCCACGAAGTCTCGGGAGGATATACAGGGTAAGGCGGGATCAGCCAGAGGGGAGTGTGGGCCGTGGCTTCGGCGCGGACAGGCACCAGATACCGCGTATTCGGCAAGATGGCTGTGTCCTTGAAGGTGTCGCCCAGTTCTTCACTGTCCTGGAGGCGCATATAAGAATGGCCGAGCGGCCCCAGGACGCGGTCTGCGGTCGCATGGACCCCGAGTAAACTTGCCAAGCCGAAATCCGGGCGCCGCTTCCCGGTTTCGTCGTAGCGGGAAGTCTCGAAGGTGGAGACTAGTCCGCCGCCACGCCGGACAAACTCCTCAAGGGCTTTGATGGATTTGTCGCTCAGCATCGCCGTGTTGGCGAGCACCAGGACGCGGTAACGGTCTGGAACGGATTGCTCAAGATCCTCGGCCAGCAGCATGTCAAAGGGGACCCGCGCTTCCAGGAGCGCCTGGTATGCGCCGCGCAGGCTTTCCGTGACGGTGGGTGGAGCCCCCAGGGGACCGCCGTCTGAGGGGAGCCTATAGAAATCCAAGGTGGGCTGCGAGTAAACCAGCGCCACGTCAGCGAGTGACCGGAGACCTCGGAAGTAACGGTCATTCTTCCAGTGAAACGTGAAGAAATCTTCGAAAGCTTGGAATCCCCGGCGGTCTTCCTGCGCCGCGCCGACAACGTGGAACCACGGACGGGCTCCACTCGCCAGCGCCTCTGCCATCCAGATTCGCTGTTCGGGTTCGGGCTTGGCGATGTGGCGCCAGCCGGGGAGGTAATAACCCACCAGCAGCCAGTACGGGCGTTCCCCTCTGCTCAGTTCACGGAGTAGTTTTCCCGTCATGCCGATTTGCCATAACGGGGTGGTGGGCCCGCGGCCCTGGTTTTCAATGTGCAGCATCTCCTGGCCGCGCTCGATGAAGCCGCGCATCCCCGCGATGCTGGTTTGATTCGGAACGAAAATCGCACCGGGCTTGACGCGCTTCACGGTCTCGGACCAGAACTGCCAGACGTCCGCCAGGCGGCGATAGCGCCAGCTAACCCAGGCGCGATAGATCGGGTCGGAACGGTCTTCGCCGGCGGGCAACGCATTTCCCGTATCCTTCTGGAAGCGCTCGCGGCAGTAGCGGCAGTAGCAGATGCCGTCGTAGCCCTCCCAGGCGTTCCCGAAAATGCCGTCCACGTCGTAGCGGGAGAAGATTTCCTCAAAAACCTTGGGCATGTACTCCCAGAAGTACGGACTGTTCGGACAAATCTCATAGAGCTTGTCGCGGGGCTCCGGCGGCCAGTCGAGAAGATTGGGTTTGCCCTCCCGGTTCACGCTGAACCAGTCGGGATGGGCAAGGTAGAATTCCTCGCGCTGATACGAGGGGTCGAAGCGGGCCAGCACGCGGAGGTGGGCCTTCCGCGCTGCCGCCACGATTTCCCCGAAAAGGTCGCGCTGGCCGAGAAACCGGCTGCGGGGGTGGAGCGGGACTTGCGATGGGTAGTACGCCACCAGGCCAGCCGCGTTGATCGTGACGCCGTCGAGATGGCACCGCTGGAAGTAGTCCATCCACCAACGCACGTCAAACCGCTGCGCATCCAGTTCGTTGATGTTGACCTGACCCCATCGCCGGGCCTGCTGGACCCAGGCGGCTGGCGGCGTCTGCTGGGCCGAGGCCACCGAAATCATAGCGAAGAGAGCCAACAAGAACGACCCAAGCGAAACAGAAAAGCGCTTCATGATTGTCAACCCTCTCCCGGGCGTGTCTGAGAACATGCTCGCGATGTGCAAGTCGGTCTAAGCCACGCGAAGTTTCCGTAATTCTGCTTCGTCCACTTCAATCCCGAGGCCGGGACCGTCCGGCACCCTCAGGTAGCCGTTCTTCTGCTCCAGCGCCGGGCGAATGACTCGGTTCAAGATGGCGCGCTTCGTGTTGATGTCGTACTCCTGGGCGCGTTCTTCCCGCGCCAAGCAGGCTGTGTAGTGGAGGTTCGCCGCGGTGCCGAGCGCCGGCTGCGTCTGGTGCGGGACGAGCATGCGGTTGTAGGCGCTGGCGAGCGCGGCAATGTGCAGGCCTTCTGTAATCCCCGCGCCCTTGACGAGGTCCGGCTGGACGATATCGACACTGGCTTGGGTGATGAGATCGCGAAATTGCCAGCGCGTGTATTCGTGCTCGCCCGCGGCAATGGGAACATCGAGCGCCGCGACCACCTGCGCAAGGCCCGCGTAGTCGTACTGCGCGACGGGCTCCTCGTAATGCATCAGGTCCAGTTCGTCCTGGAAGCGCCGTCCGAGGCGAATCGCCGTCGCCACCGAGAACCCGTTGTTGGGATCGAATCCCAATTCAATCTTGTCGCCAATAGCTTTGCGCACCTCGCTCGCCACGGCCCAGTCGTGAGCAGGATTCGCGTCGGTGCGCCGGGTGCCCCAGTCCATGCGAATCTTGACCATCGTGTGGCCTTCTTCGACCGCCTGGGCAGCACGGCGCGCCATTTCCGCGGGCGTGGATTCCGCGCCGTCCCCGATGCTGGCATAGACCCGAACGCGGTCGCGGCGTCGCCCGCCGAACAGCTGGGAAAGGCTCAGGCCGGTGGCTTTCCCGAAGATGTCCCACAGCGCGATGTCGATGCCGGCGATGGCCTCGGGTTGCGCGCCCATTACGCCCAGCTTGTAGGTGGAGAAAAACATGTGATCCCAGAGGCGCTCGCGGTCGAGCGGGTCTTGGCCTACCACCAGCGGCTTGAGCGACTCGTTGATGAAGCCGGCGATGGCGCGCACGTTCATGGGACTCGCTTCACCGTAGCCTGTGATTCCCTGATCGGTGCGAACCGCGATGAACAACGAATCGCAGTTGAGCATCCACGTCTCGACGTCGGTAATCTTGAGGCGCGGCATCGTCGCGCCGGCTCCGTACCGTCCGAGGAGCGCCAGCCCCGCGGCGGCTCCGGCAATTTGCAGAGGCAGCCGGAGCAACTTCCGGCGCGCGGGTGAGAAGTCATTTCCAGGCTTGGCCATGAGCACCTCACTTGTGGGTCGGGGCGCTGACCTGCCGCTGTCCGACGCAGACCGGGAAAATATCACAAGTGGCTTCTGTTTTTCTGCCTTCGGCGCAAGAGCGGAGTTTTCGCGGCGTGGGCGGCAGGGCCGTCGAGCAAACCCCGTTGCGCCGCGCCGCGAATCTGTGTAGAGTCGCCCTAAAGCTGACGCGAGTTGCGTCGAGAGGAAGTGAACTCTTGACGCCGGAGGGAGATGGAAACGTGGCGGTGATGAAGCAGCTTTCCGTGATGCTGGAGAACAAGCGCGGGGCCCTGGCGGAGTTGTGTTCCGAACTCGCCAAGGTGGCAGTCAATATCCTGGCTCTTTCCGTGCCGGAGCAGGCTGGCGTGGCGCCCGTTCGCTTGGTCGTGAACGGGGTGGACGCCGCCAAGAAGGTCTTTGATAGCTTGGGCGCCAAGCACACTGAGGAAGACGTGATTGCGGCGCGCGTTTCGGACCGCCCCGGCGCTCTCGGGAAGCTGACTCGCAAGCTCGCGGACCACAACATCGACGTCCGATACGCCTACGGCAGCATCCTGAAAGGCGCGGGCGCGGCCGTCGTTATCCTCGCTGTCTCCGACGTCGACGCTGCGGCCAAGATCGTGAAGTGACGCCGGGCCCGCGCTCGCGGTAACATTCCCGCGGGTCCGGAATTATTTCTTGCCACCGAATCTACTTTTCCACGCCGTGGGCTCACGATGCAGGTGCATGATCGCCACGATGAGCACGACATCGCCCCGAATCTGATAAATGATCCCGTATGGGAATTTGTTCGTTCGGTAGCGGCGGGTTCGCTTTGAGATCGGTGCCCAGGCTTCAGGGTGTTGCAGGATTCTTTCGATGGCGCGCTTTACTTCTTCGGTGAACCGGGGCCAAGTCCTTGTTGCTGCGAATCGTAATATGCAACGGCCTCGGCCAGCTCGGCTTCGGCGGGCTCCAGGAACTTGACAACCATCAGCGTTTCACGCCTCTGGCGGCGTCGAAGGCCTGTTCAGCGGAAACGGCTTTGATTTCACCTTGCTCAAAGGCGTCAAGACGATCTTCCGCTTCCTGCGCCCACAGTTCGTCGATTCTCTGGTCGGGGGAGACAGCGAGACTTGTCAGGAGGCGGTCTACTAGCTCTGCTCGCTCCTCGGGCGGAAGTGCTAATGCTTCTTCGACAAGCTTTGTACTTCTCTCAGACATGACCGAACCCCCTCCCACTCTCACGAATTGTAGCATGAACCACGCGCTCGTACTCTCGCACGACTACCCCAATCATTTCTGGGACTGGTTTACGGGGCTCAGCCCCGTGGTTGGCCAGTCAAAGTCTTTGAA
>Ga0187878_1003073_pt1 | contig 14161 bp, 11 predicted proteins | sample June2016WEW_17_1_FD_132979 | JGI IMG/M metagenome (GOLD analysis project Ga0187878, IMG submission 132979) | Peatland microbial communities from SPRUCE experiment site at the Marcell Experimental Forest, Minnesota, USA - June2016WEW_17_150 | ecosystem: Environmental > Terrestrial > Soil >...
GCGCTAGAGTTCTCTTTGGATGCAAACGGGCAGGGGGCAAGTCCCCACGGCCCTCAGAAGTGGGCAGCGTATGCAATTGTCGCTGGGCGAGGTGGCGACCATTCTGGGTACCTCGTGTGGGGTGCCGGAGCGGATGGCGCGGGGCTACTCGATCGATTCCCGCACGCTCACCGCCGGCCAGCTCTTCTTTGCCATTCGTGGTCCGCGTTTTGACGGGCATCAGTTCCTTGGCCAGGCTTTCGAGCGCGGCGCCGTGGGGGCGGTGGTCGAACAGGGTTTCCAGGCAGATAGCCTTGCGACCTTGAGCGGAGCGCTCCTCCACGTGCGGAATACCACGGAGGCTCTCCAGCAACTCGCACGGGCCGTTCGGCGCCAGTGGGGAGGACGCGTCGTCGCCATCACCGGCAGTACCGGGAAGTCCACGACCAAGGAAATGACAGCGGCGGCCCTCGGCCGGCGCCTCTCTGTGCTCAAGTCCTTCGGAAACCTGAACAACTACTATGGACTTCCTCTGACGCTGCTGGCTCTTGAGCCCGGTCATGAGGTGGCCGTGACGGAGCTGGCCATGTCCGCGCCGGGAGAAATCGAACTCCTGGCCCGGATTGCGGAGCCCCAGGTAGGTGTGGTCACGAACGTCGCTCCAGTTCACTTGCAGTTCTTCGATTCCATCGATGCCATCGCTCGGGCTAAGCGCGAACTGATTGACAACCTGCCATCATCCGGAACTGCGGTCCTGAATTACGACGACGAGCGAGTGCTCCGGTTCACGAAAGGGTTCAAGGGTCGCGTGGTGACTTTTGGGTTCGAGCAGGGAGCGGACTTTCGAGCCCTTGACCTGACCCAGGGGAGCGGGGGAGGCAGCGACTTCCATGTGAGTGGCCCGACGCTCGAGAACGATTTCCACCTCGCTCTGCCTGGGCGCCATAATGTCCAGAACGCCCTGGCGGCCATCGCCACCGCAAGTCTCTTTGAAATCCCCCTTGTGGACCTCCAAGATGCCCTGGCCAGTTTTCAAGCATTAGCTCAGCGGAGTGAAATTCTTACACTGCCCCCGGGCATTACTCTCCTCGACGACTGCTACAACTCGAACCCCGTCGCCATGGAGAGGATGCTCGAAACGCTCGCGGCTTGGCCCGGGGCGGGGCGGCGGATCGTCGTGGCGGGGGAAATGCTGGAACTGGGGCCTACGTCGCCGGAGTGGCATCGCAGGATTGGCCGGAAGTGTGCCGAAACCGGCGTGGACTGGCTTCTGGCCGTCCAGGGCGACGCTCGCTTCCTCCTGGAAGGGGCCGAAGCAGCAGGGCTGGCGGGGGAGCGCATGCGCTTCTTCACAGCCCCTGAGGAGGCGGCGGAATTCTGCCGGGGACTCCTGCGGCCCGGTGACGTTCTACTCCTGAAAGGCTCCCGCGGGGTACACCTGGAAAAGGTAAGGGAATTGCTGGAATCATCGGGGAGTAGTATGCCGGCAAACGCGAAAGCCGAGCCTTTGAACTGAGCAAACCGGGATGTTTTACTATCTCTACCTCGCATTTCACGACCAGTTCCGCCTTCTCAACCTCTTCCGGTACATTACCTTTCGCACCGCCTATGCGAGCCTGACCGCTCTGTTCCTGGCGCTGGTGCTGGGTCCCTGGCTGATTCGGAAGCTCAAGGAGTTTCAGGTCGGCCAGTTCATCCGGCAAGACGGCCCACAGTCGCACCACGCCAAGGCCGGGACCCCGACCATGGGCGGCGTGCTCATCGTGCTCTGTGTCCTTATCCCCACGCTTCTCTGGGCTGACCTGCGCAACGTTTACGTTTGGCTGGTTCTGGCGGTCACGTTAGCCTTTGGGGGCATTGGTTTCTGGGATGATTACCAAAAGCTCCGGCGGCGACAAAACCTGGGCCTGACGGCGCGCACGAAGTTCCTGCTCCAGATTCTGGTCAGCTTCATCTTCGGCATGACTCTGGTGTTTCTCTCCGCGCGGGCGCTGTATTCGACGACCCTCACCTTCCCCTTTTTCAAGCGCTTCCGGCCCAGCCTCCTGATCTCGGCCTTTCTCGACAATGTCTGGACTTACCCCCTGGCGTTCGTTCCGTTCCTGGTCTTCGTGATTCTCGTGCTGGTGGGTTCGTCCAACGCCGTCAACCTGACGGACGGGCTGGACGGGCTGGCCATCGGCTGCGTCATCATCTCGGCCTCCGCCCTGACGGTGTTGACCTACGTGGCGGGCCACGCGGTCTGGGCCGATTACCTTGACCTGGAGCACCTGCCTCGGGTCGCCGAACTTACCGTCTTCTGTGGCGCGCTGGTCGGAGCCAGCTTGGGCTTCCTTTGGTACAACGCCCATCCTGCGGAAGTCTTCATGGGTGACGTCGGATCGCTCGCCCTGGGCGGCGCCATCGCTACCGTGGCCGTGATCATCAAACAGGAACTGCTGCTGCCTTTTATTGGGGGAATTTTCGTAGTGGAAGCTCTGTCGGTAATCGTGCAAGTGGGGTCGTTCAAGGTGCGAGGGAAGCGGGTTCTCAAGATGGCCCCCATCCACCACCACTTCGAGCTGCTGGGGTGGAAGGAATCCAAGATTATCACCCGCTTCTGGATTGCGGCCCTGGTGTTCGCGCTGTTTGCACTCACCACACTGAAGCTGCGCTAGTAGCGACCGTCGTTGGTCGCAGAATGCAAAGAGGTTGGATCTTGAAATTCGGGGCTAGGATCAGCGCCGCCCCTCTTGACGCCAGAAGCGACGGTATCGGCAGCCCACCACGGATCACGGACAACGGACAATTGACAGTCTACGGCCAACAGCCGACAGAGCACTTGACAGGAGAAATTTCTGCGCATAAAATGCGCACTAATAGAGTATGGCCAGGCCTAAGTCATTCCGCAATCCCACACGAGTCAGCCTGACGCTGAACCGCGAAACGCTCGTCGTCGCCCGCCGCTTGGCGCGGCGCGCCCGGCGCTCGCTTTCTGAAGTAGTCTCGGAAATCCTCAACGGTCACTTCCGCCGGAACAGCCGGGCGCGGTCGGGGGGAGTTCCATGACCGATGTGCGGGGGAAGAGGGTGCTGGTGGTGGGCTTGGCGCGCACAGGACGCGCCGCTGCGTACTGTCTCCACCGTCAAGGCGCTGTGGTGACGGTCACGGACTCGCGCCCACCCTGGGCGCTCCAGCCCGATGTCCGAGAACTGATGGCGCACAGAATCGGCCTGGAGCTAGGCCTGCATCGGGCGGAAACCTTCCAGCAGCAAGACCTGATCGTCATCAGTCCGGGCGTACTGCCCGACTTGCCCGAACTCGAGGCGGCCCGGCAGCGCCACATCCCCATTGTTCCGGAGGTGGAAGCGGCGAGTTGGTTCCTGGAAGCAGAGCTGGTGGGGGTGACCGGGTCGAACGGAAAAACCACCACCACTGCGCTCCTGGGCAAGATCCTCGAAGCCTCCGGCTTCCGGACCTTTGTGGGCGGCAACATCGGGGTGCCGTTGATTTCGGCGGTAGACAAGGTCTCGCGCGACACCTTGGTGGTGGCAGAGCTGAGCAGCTTCCAGCTCGAAACCATTCAGCACTTCCGGCCGCATGTGGCCGTCCTGCTGAACCTCACCGGAAATCACCTGGACCGGCACCCCTCGCTGGACGCTTACGTGCGGGCGAAGGCGCAGATTTTCCGCAACCAGACGCCTGATGATTTCGCCGTGTTGAACGCCGACGATCCCATGGTGATGGACCTCGCGCCCGCCATTGCGGCGCGCAAGATTTACTTCAGCCGGAGTCAGAGTCTTCCCGAAGGTGTCTTTGCTTCGGACGGCCGGATCCTCTACCGCGTGGGGAATTTGGAGCGTGTGCTTCTGCAGACACGCGAGGTGCCGCTCCGCGGTCAGTTCAATCTGGAAAACGTTCTGGCCGCGGCCGCGGCAGCCTGTGTGCTGGGCGCGGACTTCGAAGCCTTGCGCCGGGCGGTGCGCGAGTTTCACGCGGTGGAGCACCGGCTGGAGTACGGGCGCGAAATTCGCGGTGTGCAGTTCTACAACGACTCCAAGGCGACCAGTGTGGATGCCGTCGTCAAGGCCCTTTCGGCTTTCGAGCGTGGGGTCCATCTCATCCTGGGGGGCAAAGACAAGGGCGCTCCGTACGCACCGCTCCGGGCTCTGCTCCAGGAGCGGGTGCGCAGGGTGTACCTGATAGGCGCTGCCGCTGAACGGATTGCGCGTGAGCTGAAGGGGGCTGCCGAACTCATCCACTGCGGAGACTTGGAGACTGCCGTCAGGCAAGCATTTGGGCAGGCCGTCCCTGGCGACACGATCCTGCTCTCACCTGCCTGCGCCAGCTTCGACCAGTTCCAGGACTATGAGCATCGGGGCCGCATGTTCAAAGAGTTGGTCGAGTGCTTGTCGCATGAAGTGGTAATCGCCGAGGCTGAGAGGGAGAAGGAGGCAGCCCGGAGTGAGGTTCCCAGCCCCTCGGCAGTCTCGCCCCAAATCCAGCCTGAACCCCCGCGGGACATCAGCGGCAGCTCACAGGGCCCTCCCGCTGAGGAGATTGTGCCCGCGCCCGGTTCTCAAGTCGCCGAAGCCTTGGAGGCAGCGACGACGCCGGTTCCTGGGGCTGCCGAACCCGCACCTGCCGACACTGCCCAAGTTGGGGCTGCCAGCGCGGGACCTCTGCCGAGCGAGCCTAGGGAAATTGAGGTTCCGGCTGAACGCGAGCCAGCCGAGGTTCAAGAAGTTCTGGAATCTCCTCCAGCAACAGAGGGGATTCCACCCGCTGTTGAGCAGGCGCAGGCTACCTCCGTCCAGCATCCCGAGTTGCTCTATGTGTACGAGGTGGGGGCTGAAGAGGTCGTGTACCCGGAAATCGAGATTCCTTCAACCCTGCCCGAAGAGGACTTTGAGCCAGTGATTTCCGAAGAGTTGCACGCTCCCGAAGGCGCGGAAGATGAGCCCTTGCCGTTTGAGGTTCGGCCGAGGGCCAGCGGGATGGCTGCTGGTTCAGTAGACGGAGAATCGGATAGTCACGCGCCGAAGGAACCCGGTCCGGGGGGCACAAAAGCTGCCTCCTCCGCACCCCGGAGCGGCCAGGGGCGGCTGCCGGGAATTTAAGAAGCGCATGGCCCGACAACTCGAATCCGATCGGATTCTATTCGCAGCGGTCGTGGTCCTGGTCCTGTTCGGGGCTCTCATGGTTTTCAGCGCCTCGGCGGTGCTGGCTTCTCAGCAGTTCGGGAGCAGCTACCATTTCCTGCTGCGGCAGCTCGTCTGGGCGGGGATCGGCCTGGCGGTGATGGTCGGGGCGATGCATCTGGACTACCGGCGCCTGGCAAATCCTCGCGTGATTTTTCCTGCGCTGGGGCTGCAATTCATTCTATTGGTGGTCGTGCTCTTTGCCGACCGCAGCCACAACGCCCATCGCTGGCTGCACGTAGGGGCGGCCAACTTCCAACCTTCGGAGCTCTCCAAGATCGTCCTGGTGGTTTTCCTGGCCTATTTTCTCTGTCTTCGTCAGGGCGCGGTGAATGACTGGAAGTATACCTTGCTGCCGATCGGGCTGGTCTCCGGGGTAAGTATGGCCTTGGTGGTGGCAGAGCCGGACCTCGGGACCTCCCTGGCGCTCGTGCTCATTGTGGCGGCAATGTTGTTCGCTGCCGGACTACGGCTGGTCTATTTCGCAGGTGGGACGCTCGCGGCCGTTCCCGTCCTGTATTTGCTGGTTTTCCACTCCGGTTATCGCTACCGGCGCTGGCTGGCGTTTTTGGACCCTTATTCGGACCCGCTGGGAAAGGGCTTCCAGATCATCCAGTCGTTCATTGCCGTGGGCACCGGGGGGATTGGCGGGATGGGTTTGATGGAAGGCAAGCAGAAGCTTTTCTATCTGCCCGAGCCGCACACGGATTTCATCTTTGCAGTCGTCAGCGAAGAACTGGGCTTTATCGGGGCGTTGCTGGTGCTGGGGTTGTTCGCTGTAATCCTCTGGCGAGGACTACGGGCAGCGAGTGGCTGCGCAGACGAGTTCGGGAGGTTGCTGGCTGTTGGGCTGACGGTCATGCTGGTGGGCCAAGCCTTGGTGAACGTCAGCGTAGTGCTGGGCTTGCTCCCGACGAAGGGAATCCCGCTGCCGTTCATCAGCTACGGCGGGTCGTCACTCTTGATGAGCCTGACCGCCGTGGGCATCTTGCTGAACATTTCTCAACACTCCAGTTAGGCGGATCGTTGGAAGCGCTGGGGGCACAGATCGAAGCGACGGGCGGGAACGCGCCGGTCGAGGCGGATAGGCCTGATGCAGGCAGAGGCGGCATGCGTCCGGGCGAGGAGGTCAGGCCTCTGCGCGTGCTGATGGTGGCTGGGGGAACGGGCGGCCACATCTTCCCGGCGTTGGCCGTCGCGGAGGAACTCCGGGAGCGCTCCCAGCATCGCCAGCCGGGGGGAAAAGCCTGCGAGATCCTCTTCCTAGGTACGGGACGCGGTCTCGAAGCCCGCTTGATCCCCGCTGCGGGCTTTCCTTTGCGGACAGTTGCCGCTGCGGGGCTGAAAGGAATTGGCGGCTGGCGAAAGCTGCGCAACTTGCTTGTGTTGCCGAGAAGCGCCCTCGAGACCGCGCTGGTCATACGGGACCTTCGACCGGACGTTGTCGTGGGCATAGGCGGCTACCTGGCGGGGCCGGCCATGCTCGAAGCCGCCCTCAAGGATATTCCAACCTTGCTGATCGAGCCGAACGCCGTGCCGGGCTTTACGAACCGCGTCTTGACCCCAGTGGTTCGGCTGGCTGCCGTGGCGTTCGAGGAGACTGCAAACCTGTACGGCGCCAAGGGACGCCTGACGGGACATGCGGTTCGTAAGGCGTTCAGTTTCGTCCCGTGCAAGGAGCACGTTCCTCCCTTCACGGTTTTGGTTCTGGGTGGCAGCCAGGGATCGGTGGCCATCAATGAATGTGTTGTGAAGAGCCTGCCGTTGCTGGCGAAGGACCCCGAGCGAATGAGATTCATCCACCAGACGGGCGATCGCGACTATAATGCCGTGCGGCAGGCGTATCAGGAACGAGGGCTTACGGCCGAGGTCCACGCCTTCATCGAAAACGTTCCGGAGGCTTTCGCGCGGGCCGATTTGATCGTTTCCCGCGCGGGTGCCACTGCGGTTGCGGAACTCGCGGTGGCAGGGAAGGCCGCTCTGCTCATTCCGTTTCCGGGCGCCACGGACCAGCACCAACTGGAGAATGCCAGGGCGATGGAGCGCGCCGGCGCCGCGAGCGTCATCCAACAGGCGGAGCTAACGCCGCAGCGCCTGGTCACTGAACTCCGGGACTTGCTTGGTGAGCCGCGCCGCCTGGTAGAAATGGAGCAGGCTGCCAGACGTCTCGCTCGACCGGACGCCGCAGCACAGATCGCGGACTTGGTTGAGGAACTGGGCGGAATACGACGAACGGCAAGCAATGGACGACGGACCGCAAATTCTGACTCCTGACTTCTGACTCCTGGTTTCTTATGTTGGGCAAGATTCGCAACATACATTTCGTGGGCATCGGCGGCATCGGGATGAGCGGCATCGCAGAGGTGTTGCTCAACCTGGGTTACACGGTTACGGGCTCCGACCTCAAAGCCACGCCGGTGACTGAGAGGCTGGCGGGGCTGGGCGGGCGGGTTTCCGAGGGGCACGCGGCGGCCAACGTCTACGGCGCACAGGTGGTGGTCACGTCCACGGCAGTTGCTCCGGACAATCCGGAGGTCGTAGAGGCCAGGCGCCTGCAGATCCCCGTGATTCCGCGCGCTGAGATGCTGGCCGAGTTGATGCGGCTGAAGTTCAACGTGGCAGTGGCGGGCGCCCACGGCAAGACGACCGTGACCTCGATGATTGCGGTGATGCTGGCCGAGGCGAATCTGGACCCCACGGCGGTCATCGGCGGCCGGCTGGACACTTTCGGCTCGAGTGCCCGGCTGGGCAAGGGCGAACTGATGGTAGTCGAGGCCGACGAGAGCGACCGCTCGTTTCTTTACCTCTCGCCCACGCTCGCCGTGGTCACCAACATCGATCGCGAACACCTCGATCACTACCGCGACCTGGACGAGATCGCTTCCGCCTTCGTGTCTTTCATGAACAAGGTGCCGTTCTATGGCGCCATCATCGCCTGCACGGACTCTCCTTGGGGAAAAGAATTCCGAAGTCTTCTCCCGCAGATTCGGCGTCGAGTGGTGACGTACGGGATTGAGCCGGGCGCCGATGTGGCGGCTGGAGCCGTCGAACTGCACTCGATCGGCTCCAGCTTCGAGGCGAGCGTGAAGGGTAAGCCGCTGGGGCGTTTTGCGCTGCACGTTTCCGGTCGGCACAACGTGCAGAATGCACTCGCGGCCATTGCTGTGGGTGTGGAGCTGGAACTCACCGAGGAACAGATCCGCCAGGGCCTGGAACGCTTCCGGGGTGTGGACCGCCGGTTCCAGGTGAAGGCGCAGCGGAACGGGATCACAGTGGTGGACGACTACGGCCATCACCCGGCGGAAATTCGCGCCGTGATGGATGCGGCGCGGCTGCGCGCCGCCCGGCGTATCTGGGCGATTTTTCAACCCCACCGTTACACGCGCACCAAGTTCCTGATGGACGATTTCGCGCGCTGCTTCGACGGCTGCGAACGGGTTTACGTGCTGGACATCTACCCGGCCAGCGAACCGCCTATTCCCGGTATCACTTCCGCGCGGTTGGTCGAGCGCATGCGTGAGTTGGGATTCGACCGTGCCCGCTACGCCGCTTCGGAACAAGCCGTCATCCGGGAAGTCCTGGCGGAGGCTCGGCCGGGCGACCTTATCTTGACGGTGGGCGCGGGAAGCGTCTGGAAGGTGGCGGAAGCGCTGGGTGAAGCGATGCGCGGCACTGGCCCGTCCGGGGTGGGGCAGACCCGCTAGCGTTGTGGGAAATTGGCAAAGGTCTGATGTCATTCCTCTCGCGCGAGACCGGGATTGCGGAACAGTTGGCCGCCTTGGGCGCCCAGTGGCTCCCTGCCGAGCCGCTCAGCGTGCATACCTCGTTGGGTGTGGGAGGGCACGCCGATTTGGTGTGCCTGCGTGAGACTCGGCGCCTTCCCGAGTTGGGGGAGTATTTCCGGCGACGCGGCGTCACCTGGCGCCTGCTGGGCGGTGGCACGAACCTGCTCGTCGCGGACGAGGGTCTCGACGACGTGGTGCTGCAACTGGCGCGTGAACCTGATGGCTTGAAGTTCGACGGTCGCCGCGTCGTAGTTCCCTCTGCGGCCCTCTTGGGCACGACCGTGACAGAATGCGCCAAACAAAACTTGGGAGGCATGGAAGGGTTGGTCGGCATCCCGGGCACCGTGGGCGGCGCGCTGTGGATGAACGCGGGCGCTTACGGAACACAGATCGGCGACGTGGTGCGCGCGGTCACGCTTTATCGCGGCGCGACTGGATACGTCGAAGTCTTGCGGACCGAGAACCTGCGTTTCGAATATCGACAGTCCGGCCTTGCGGTCGACGACGTCCTGCTCTGGGCCACGCTCGAGTTGCCGGAGCGACCCTATGCCGAGATCCTGGAGAAGATCAAGGAGTGCAATCAGAAGCGACGGGCCTCGCAACCCATCAACGAAAAAAGCGCAGGCTGCATCTTCAAGAACCCATCGGCGCATTCTGCAGGCAAGATGATTGATGAACTCGGACTGAAAGGCACGCGCGTGGGTGGGGCAGTCATCTCGGAGCGGCACGCGAATTTCATTGTCAACCGCTACCAGGCGACAGCGGCAGATATCTTCAAGCTGATGGATTTGATTCGGGAACGAGTGCTCAAGGCGTACGGCGTTGAGCTGGAAGAGGAAGTGATTGTGTGGAGGAAGTAGTTGACAGTCAAGAGTTGAAAGTCGAAAGTTGAAAGCCACGAGGCAAAAGGCTCCATTCCTGGGTTCGGAATTGCTAACTGTGAACTGCTGACTGTGAACTCGGAAAGATGGCCATCGAGGACCCTGACGAAATCCCGCTGCCGGGAGAGCTTGACGCGGAAGAGGAATCGCCATTCCGCCGACGCCAGAAGGTAGTGCCGGTGCGGCATGGCCGGCTCGGGCGAGTACGGCGCTTGCTGCGCTGGACGCTGTTGGCTGTTCTGGTGCTTCCGCCTCTGGGTTACGTGGCCTATCGCCTGGCGGGTTTCGGGCTGACCTCGCCCCGGTTTATGTTGACTTCTGCCGAAGACATCGTGCTGACCGGGAATCATTATGTATCCCGGGAAGAGGTTTTGAACGTGCTCGGCTTCCCGACGAGTGGCAAACTGGCGAGTGGCCTCAATGTTTTCCGCTTGTCGCTCGACGAGAAAAAGAAACAGGTAGAATCCCTTCCCTGGGTACGGTCCGCCACGCTGAGCCGGGCGTATCCGCACCGCCTGGCGGTGAGCGTCGTGGAACGCACTCCCGTGGCTTTCGTGAACGTGGACGGGCGCGTCAAACTCGTGGACGGCGAAGGCATGCTCCTCGACAAACCCGAGCGGGCTTCGTTCGATTTCCCCGTGCTGGCAGGGCTGGACGCCGCCGGTGGTGCGGACGAGCGCCGGGCGCGTCTGGCGCTCTACCAGGAATTCACGCGAGACGTCTCAAGTGATGCGCCGGCCTCCGGTTGGCTGGTTTCCGAAGTCGATCTGGCCGACGCCGACGATCTCAAGGCAGTTCTGGTGCAGGGGCGCGAAAGTCTCCAGGTGCACTTCGGCCACGAGAACTTCCGCGAGCGGTTTCACAATTTTCTTACCCTGCTGCCGGAGATGCAGAGGACTAACGCCAAGATCGACTCCGTTGACTTGCGTTATCGTAACCAGGTGGTAGTGAATCCGCAGACGACGGGATCCCCGAACGCCGGCGCTCCCGCTCCGCCGGCGGGGCAGAAGGAATAGGAGTCTAGTGGCGCACAAGGACCGGTACATTTTCGGGCTCGACCTCGGGACCACCAAGACCTGCGCGTTGGCCTGCTGCCGCGGCGAGGAGGGCAAACTGGAAGTGGCAGGCTGGGGCGTGGCGGAATCGCGGGGCTGGCGCAAGGGCATGATCGTCAACCTCGATTCGGCGGTGCTCGCCATCAAGAAGGCCGTGGAAGCTGCGGAGGCTGAAGCCAAGGTTTCGTTCGAATGGGCCTACCTGGGGGTGGGGGGCGCGCACGTCAAGGGAGTGAACTCGCGCGGCGCGTTGACCCTGGGCAATCACAGCCGCGAAGTGACCGTGGAAGACAAGGTCAAGGCGTTTCAGACGGCGAAGAGCATCTCGCTGCCGCCGGACCGCGAGCTGATCGACGCGTTGCGCCAGGAATACTTGCTCGATTCCCAGGATGGCATTCGCGACCCCCTGGGCATGACCGGAAAGTGCCTGGAAGTGAATGTCCACCTCATCACGGCCTCGACCACGTCCTGGCAGAATGTGGTGACGGCGGCCAACCGTGCGGGAATCAAAGTCCCCGACAGTGGAACCATCTATGAGGCACTGGCTTCTGCCTGGGCCTGCCTGAGCGAGGATGAGCGCGAACTGGGTGTGGCGCTGCTGGATATCGGCGGCGGATCGTCCGAGCTCATCATCTTTCATCATGGGACGGTGCGCTACACGGCCGTGATCGTGGTGGGTGGCGAGCATTTCACCAACGACATTGCCGTGGGGCTGCGTACCCCCATCCCGGAAGCCGAGAAGATGAAGCGCCTCTGGGGTGACCGCGACCCCGCGCAATCCGTGGACACGCCGCTGGAAGTGCCGAGTGTCGGCGAACGTCCCACGCGCGTGGTCAGCTACACTACGCTGAGCGAGATCATCGAGCCGCGCACCCTGGAACTGCTCGAGCTTCTGCACGCGGAACTGGCGCGTTCGGGATTTGAAAAGCAACTGGGAGCCGGCGTCGTGCTCACCGGCGGCGGAGCAAATCTGGGAGGTCTGACGTCCCTAGCGGAACAGGAGTTGGGGCTTCCGGTGCGCTTGGGCCGGCCCGCCGGGCTGGCAAGGATGGGAGAAATCCTCCCTGACCCGGCCTTTGCCACTGTAGTGGGTCTGGTGACTTACGGAAATCGCCTGCGCCTGCTGCGCGACGCCGGCGACAAGAGTTGGGCCGGGAGACTTTGGGGCGCGTTGCGCGGGAAGGGCGCGTAACGAAGTCGAAAGTTGAAAGTCAAAAGTGAAATGCGCACGGCTGGCCTTCCAGCTCTTGCCCTTCGACTTTTGACTTTCGACTGCTTTCAAGGAGCGACAATGGCGGACGATGAAACGAACGGCAACATCCGGGTCGGTTTTTCTGAGGAGCTGCGTCATGGCGCCAAGATCAAGGTGATCGGCGTGGGCGGGGGCGGCGGGAACGCCGTGAACCGCATGATTGCTGCCAAACTCGAGGGCGTGGAGTTCATGGTGGCCAACACCGACTTGCAGGCGCTCAAGGCGTCGCATGCGCCGGTGAAGATACAGCTTGGTGCCAAACTGACCAAGGGGCTCGGCGCGGGCGCGAATCCTGAGATCGGCCGACGCGCCGCGCTCGAAGACACCGAGAAGATCATTGATGCGCTGGAGGGCGCCGACATGGTGTTCGTCACCTCCGGCCTGGGCGGAGGCACGGGCACCGGCGGCGCACCCATCGTCGCCGGGCTGGCGCGCGAACTCGGGGCGCTCACCGTGGCCGTGGTGACCAAGCCCTTCGCCTTCGAAGGCAAGCGGCGGATGGTTCAGGCCGAGCAAGGCTTGGCCGAACTGAGCGAGGCCGTGGACACGGTTATCTGCATCCCCAACGAACGCCTGATGCAGTACGTGGACAAGGGCACGAGCTTCTTCGAGGCCTTTCGCATTGCCGACGACATCCTGCGCCAAGGCGTGCAGGGCATCTCCGATATCATCACCATCACCGGCATCATCAACCGCGACTTTGCCGACATCAAAACCATCATGGAAGGCATGGGTTACGCGGTGATGGGTACCGCCGAGGCGAGCGGCGAGAACCGCGCCGTGGAAGCCGTCAACCGGGCCATCGCCAGCCCGCTGCTCGAGGACGCCTCCATCAACGGCGCCCAGGGCATCCTGCTCAACATCACCGGCTCGAGCAAGCTTACGCTTTACGAGGTGCACGAGGCTTCGACCATCGTGCAGAAAGCTGCCGCCGAGAACGCCAACATCATCTTCGGCGCGGTCCACAACGAGGAGATGAAAGACGCGGTGCGCGTGACGGTAATCGCCACCGGAATCAAGCCGGACAAGCTCGGCATGCGCGCCCGCACCGCGGGCCTCTCACCGGCGCTCCGCACTGCCCAGCAGAGCGTGAAGAGCATGATGCTGAAGAAGGAGAAACTCCCCATCGAGACCGCCGCCACTCATGTCACCTCGGAAATCCCTCAGGACGATCTCGACGTGCCGGCTTTCATCCGGCGGCGGAAGCCGGAACAACCTTGAGGTGGGGGAGTGGTTTTGTGACCAGGTAAAACCGCACGCTTGGAAGAAGCCTCAAGCGTGGCTACCCGCATGGCGATCTCCATCTAAGAGTTACATTCCCCAAAGGTTGTGAGTGCTGACCGGCTTCCCCTGAAGCTTCAGGTAGTAGAAGAGCTGTCCCTTGTGCTGTTTCAGGTGATCGATCATTTGGAGAAGGCGATGCCCCAGCACCATCTCGGTTGGATCCCAAGGGGCAGGCGCAATCTCGTGCGCGAGCCTTTCTTCGCCACTGGCTGCTAGCATCTCGAGGGCTAATTGCTTGTCTTCCTGCAACAGTTGTCTTGCCTCGGCGACGCTTTCTAGGGTTGGCAGTTTCTCCGCAGGGGGAAGGTCCTCTTCCGGTTTGACCTCGCTGATGTCCTTGCCTTCAGGCAGCCCCCAGTCACCAGTGACAAAACCTCTGAAAGGGGCGCCGCAGGCGTGCGTCAAGTGTCTGAGGAGTTGGCCTGTGGTCATCCAACTGCTGCCCGTGGAGGGTTTCCACCCCAGGGTGTCATCACCCACCAAAGCGAGCAACACTTCTGTAATTGTGTACGTGGACTGAATTTCCGCCTTCAGGAGTTCTGTCCAGTTCATAACCGCTCCTTCCTTCGGTTCGAAGTACGCGGCTGCCGCATACCTCCGGCCCTCGGGGATTCACGCAGTCGACGCGCAGGGATTATAGCTTTACTCGAGAGGGCCGTTGGCGGAGATACTGGTAGGGAAGGGCTCGGCCCTGCCGCCCTCGGCCCCGGCCCACCGACTGTCGGGAACCCAAAGGGCTCCCCTA
>Ga0187878_1003078_pt1 | contig 14139 bp, 12 predicted proteins | sample June2016WEW_17_1_FD_132979 | JGI IMG/M metagenome (GOLD analysis project Ga0187878, IMG submission 132979) | Peatland microbial communities from SPRUCE experiment site at the Marcell Experimental Forest, Minnesota, USA - June2016WEW_17_150 | ecosystem: Environmental > Terrestrial > Soil >...
AAGGCTCCGCGAGCAGAGGCGGGTCACGGCGGGCATGTTGTGGGAGATGAAGAGTACGGTCCGCCCCTCGCGACCCACGCTCTCCATCTTGCCGAGGCACTTGCGTTGGAAGCGAGCGTCGCCTACAGCGAGGACCTCATCGACCAGGAGGATTTCCGGTTCAAGATGAGCGGCCACGGCAAAGGCCAGCCTCAGATACATCCCGCTGGAGTACTTCTTTACGGGGGTGTCAATGAACCGTTCGACCTCAGAGAAAGCAACGATCTCATCGAATCTGTGGGCAATCTCGCTGCGGCGCATCCCGAGGATCGCCCCGTTGAGGAAAATGTTTTCCCTACCCGTCAACTCCGGGTGAAATCCCGTCCCCACCTCCAGCAGAGAGCCCACGCGTCCGGAGATCCTCACCGTCCCTGAGGTGGGCTCCGTGATCCGAGCCAACACTTTGAGAAGAGTGCTTTTCCCCGCCCCGTTGCGGCCGATGATCCCCAAGATCTCACCTTGATGGACTTCGAACGAGACGTCCCGCAAGGCCAGGATGTATTCAGCGGAATGTCCGTGATTATCCCCACCCCGGACCATCTTCCACATCCGGCGAATCGGCGCAGCCACCGCGTCAACCGCCGCCTCTCGCAAGGTACGGTAACTTTCCGGGCTCAAGCCAATTCGGTACTGTTTGGTCAGGCTGTCCGCCCGGATGACCAAGGAACTCTGAGTCATGCTGGCTTCCTTCGGCAACCTCCGCCCGTCATGCCATCAGCGCGATCATATCAGACTTCCTTCATGCCCGGCCCAGCCTGAGTCTTCAGGTAAATGCACCAGATCGACGCGGCCACACGGTTCTGGGTGATCCCGATAATGATCCCGCGCCGCCGGATAAACACGGCGCATGGCTTGCCTTGATTTTGCGTCAGCCATTGCCAGCCGAAAGCCAGCCTGCGGGCCCGTTCGCGCGGCAACCCGCAGAGTTCCCGCGATTAGCGGAGGCCCTCCCCTCTAGCGATTTCCTGGGTCCGGATCATTTGGTGCTCCGGACCCAGGTATTCCTGATAGTAGTGATGATTTGCCTCCGTCATCCTGCGTCTCAGATCCGAATCGCGGAACAGCCTCACGGCTTGTTCCACATACTCTTCCGGCGTCACAAATCCCAGGTAATTGCGACCCTCGGCCAAGTCGCCCGGAACTCGGTAGCCGAGTCTCTCCGACACGATGGCCTTGAAGAAAGCCACATATTCTCCGAATTTCCGGCCAATCGATCCGTGAAGCCCGGTGGTGGCGATACAAGTTGGGTGGCTCGCCAGCAGCTTCAGGTAGTTGGCCTTGGATGCCATGCGGGCATCTGAGACGAGGACGTGCCGGTAGTGTTCCAACGCGTAATCACTGTGCCTGAACCCACCCGTGAAGGAGGAACCAAATTCCTTGCCGAAGCAAGGCGACACAATGGGCTCGTGTCTCGTTAATCTCGGACGTGGCCTCACAGTGCGAGATCGTACGATCGGGCGCATCCAAGGGATCCCAGGCCCGAGAAGTCTCTAACGGATAAGCTCCCGATAGATCTGTTCGTATCCTTGGACAAACTTGTTTCCGGAAAGGGCCTCCCTGGCGGCTGCCGCGATTCGTTGCCGCACCGCGGTTTCTTGGAGTGGGCCATCCAACGCCCGCAGGAGGAAATCGGCAAGCTCGGCTGGGGTCTGGAGGTTGGCATCGAAAGCGATGCCAACCTCCATGCCCAAGAGATCGCGTAGTTCCGAGACTTGCGGGGCGTATCCAACCACCGGGGTTCCACAGCAGACGGCCTCATTGATCGAGCCACTCCAACCCTCCTTGCGGCTGGGTAGGACCATCACCTTCGCCCGCGCCAATCGGGCGCTTAGGTCTTGTCTCGAAAGCTTGCCCAGAAGATGCACTTTCAGCCCCTCCTTCTGGGCCAGGGTCGCGAGGTCGGGTCCCAGTTGACTCTCTCCGCACAGGAAGAGATCCTGAGCTTTCAACCTCGGATTCATCGCGAATGCATCCAGAACCAAATCGATGCCCTTGCGACGGATCAAGGCACCCGAAAAGACCACTCCTTCACGAGCTTGCGCGGGCAATACCGGCTCTCTGCGAAACTCCTCAGCCACAGGGTTGTGGACCACGCGGATTAGCTCGTCTCTCAGGGGCACGCTCCTGCGGACGCCCTCCATTTGGGTGCGAGAGACAAAAACGATGCGGTCATAGCTCTCCAGGCTTTCGCCTGCTTCAAAGTGGTGATGGGTGAGAATCAAGGGGACCCGCAGGCCCACGCCCTCGTAGAGGCGTGGAAAGCCCCGGCGCGCCAGGTGGTTGTGAATCACATGCGGCTGGAACTCCCGAGCGACGCGATCCAAAGCCGTCATGGTCATGGCATCAAGCAGGCGGCCACGAAGGCTGTCGGGGCGCGGCCGCAATTCGCCTGCCCTCCGGAACCACCTCCCCACCCTACCCCAACCCGGCCAGACTACGGTGGGCTGAACTGTGACGCTCAGCCCGCCCCCTAGATCCCATAGAGTTGAGGTCCCAATGGTGTCGGGGAAGGGAAAAACGAGAAGACGGTGCCCAGCGCGGACCAACTCCTCCGTCAGGCGCACCGAAGTTCGTGCCATTCCCCCCGCGTAGGGGTAGAAGAGCTCGGACCTCAGAAACGGATGGACGCGCAAGATGTTCATCGGGCTAGGCGGAAATTGCATCCTGATAGAGACGCAGGAGAGCCCGTCCAGCACGAGTTAATGAAAAAACATCGCGGGCCCGATCCGCAAGAGACTGCGGCGATGGCCGAGCCCCCTGGTTCTCTACAAGGAGTTGCAGGACAGAGGCGGCCAGGTCCTGAGGAGTGCGGTGCGCCGCGTCAAATGCGGCTCCCACCGGCATGCTCATGACCTCCTGCATTTCCTCCAGCTGGAGGGGCCAGCCCACGACGGGGGTCCCGCAACAGACCGCTTCCAGCAACGCCACGCTAAACCCTTCCCCGCTGCTCGGGTTGACCAGAGCCGCAGCGTCGCCGAGCTTGATCCGCAGCTGGTCAGCTCGAAGCCTCCCGCAGAAGGTCACCGGCAAATGGTCCCGCCGGGCCAGTTCGCGGTATCCGCCTTCAGCCTCTCCTGTCCCGCACACCGTCAGGGGGTAGGCGCGCAGAGCAGGCTCGAGTTGGTAAGCTTGTAACAGAAGGTGCAGGCCTTTCCGAGAGGACAGGTTCCCGGAGAACACGATCCCGTGTCGCTGGCCATGCGGCTTGACCTCTCCCGTGGAAAAGTCCGCGGAAACCGGGTTGTAGATTACCCTCGTCCGCTCAAGGGGGAAGTGACTGTCCCGGACGACCTTCTCCTGCCAGGCGCGTGAGACGAAGATGACCCAATCATAGACATCCAGATGGGTTGCGGCCTGATAAGCATGATGGGTGAGGACCAGCGGCATGCGGCCCCGCAGAGATCGAAACAAGTAGGGAAAATCGGAGAACGTGTGATGGCAGTGGACGATCGCCGGGCGGAATTCCTTGATCCCATGCTCAAGAGCGGTCAGGGCCAGAAGGTCGAACCCGCCGTTTTGACCCCGAGCCCCTCGAGAAGCGAGGCGGGCCCGCAGCAATGCTAGCAGGCCAGGCACGATTTCCGTGCGAGTAGGCAGGGTTGCGGTGGGAAGCACCACGAGCCTCCCGCCCGAGGGGCCGCGAAATCCACGGGGCGGTCGAAAGAGCCTTTCCGGATAGGGAAACAAACCCACCGCATGGCCGTTGAGCGCCAAGTACTCGGAGAGCGCCAGCGAGACCCGTGACTTCCCGCCAGCGAGAGGGTAGACCAGGTCTCCGCGCAGGAGAGGATGGACCTGCAGGACCCGCATCGGTCACGCACCGACTTCGATCTGGGGCAAGTAGTCCGTCTGCCAGTCCAGGGCAGGAGCGACCACGCCGGGCCACAAACCGCGATACTCTCCGCGGACTGAATCCTCGCCGCCGCTGTCGACGATCCGGAAGCTGAGCAATCTGACCCCTGGGAGGAAGAAGCGCCGCGGGTAGAGGGTCCGAAGAGCGAGTTCAACCGAAAAGAATCCCTCCGCCATGAAAAGGGGAGGAATCCGGCATCGGGCGGTGTAGGTTCCAACCTGTCTGGTGCGACCGCCAAAAATCAGGTCGCGTGTCGGAGCCGAGGCAAACACACAGAGACGATCTTCGTTGTACACCCTGAACATCGGGACCACATTGGGTGCTTCATGCAGCACCCAGAACTGCACTTCAACCTCGATCGGATCCCGGGCATCAAACTCTGCCTGGGGAGCCCCTTGAGGCCCAAGCAACTGCATTCGCTTCAGGCGGACCTCTTCATTGCCGGGGGCCTGCTCCGGATTGGGCCAGGAGACGGAAGCCCCGGGTTGTCTGAGATCCTCATCCAGATTCAAGTATCGAGCCACGACCGTCCCGGTTGGCCCGTCAGCGATCACCTCCCCTTTGTCAAGGAGAATCGTGCGTTCACACAGTCTCGCGATGGCCGGCATGTTGTGGGAAACGAACAATACCGTCCTCCCCTCGCTTCCCGCGCTTTCCATCTTGCCAATGCACTTTTGCTGGAACCGCTGGTCGCCCACCGCTAGGACTTCGTCGACCAAGAGGATCTCCGGATCCAGGTGTGCCGCGACCGCAAATGCCAGACGCAGGTACATCCCGCTCGAGTAGCGCTTCACCGGCGTGTCCATGAATTGCTCGACCTCGGAAAAGGCAACGATCTCGTCGAAGCGTCGTTGAATCTCATCGCGACGCATTCCCAGGATCGCGCCGTTGAGATAGATGTTCTCCCTGCCCGTCAGTTCGGGATGAAATCCCGTTCCCACTTCCAACAGCGATCCAATCCGGCCCGCAATTCTTACCCGCCCCTTCGTTGGCTCGGTGATTCTCGAGAGGATTTTCAGGAGGGTGCTCTTCCCTGCTCCGTTTCGACCAATGATCCCGACGATCTCGCCTTGACGAACATCAAACGAAACCTCGCGCAGCGCCCAGATCGAAGAGGAATCCTCTCTGCGCCCATCCGCGCCACGGCCGGATCGCGCGATCCACCGCATGGCGTCGCCCAGGGAGGAAGTCAGTGATTCCCTCAACGTTCGGTATCGCCTCGGAGCCAACCCGATTCGATACCGCTTGCCTACACTTTCCACCCGGATCGCGAGGGGGGGCATGTCAGAGGTGTCGTGAATCTGGCGGGCGCTTAGACCACATCGGCAAAGGTACGTTCCATTCTGCGAAAGTAGTAGGCCCCGCTCACCAGGATCAACAAGGCGGCCAAGGCCGAAACCAATACCATTGGTCCTGGGGCTGGGGTTTTTGCACCGAGAAGGGCCCACCGGAAGCCGTCGACGACCCCCGCCATGGGATTCAGCCCATAGATAGTGTGCCAGGGTTCCTTGAGAAGAGAGCTCGGATAGGCGACGGGGGTAACGAAGAGCCAAAAGTTGGTGAGAAAGGGGACCACATAGCGAACGTCGCGGTATTCAACATTCAGCGCTGACAGCCAAAGCCCAACCCCCAAGGCCGTGACAAACGCCAGGAGCAGGAAGACGGGCAGCCAGATGACAGCCACCGACGGCCCAAGGTGAAAATAGCCCATCATTGCAATCAGGACGAGGAAGGCCAGCGCCAAGTCCACCAGGGGCGACAGCACCCCCGCAATGGGGACGGCCAGGCGAGGGAAGTAGACTTTTTGGATAAGCCCCGCGTTCCCCACCAGGCTGTTGGAGGCATTCCCCAGGCCCGTTGCAAAGAACGTCCAGGGTACCAAGGCAGCGTAGCTGAAGATGGGATAGGGGATATTATCGGAGGGCATCTTCGCCAAGTTGCCAAAAAACAGGCTGAAGACCACCATGGTAAAGAACGGCTGAATAATCGCCCAGGCCGCGCCCAGGATGGTCTGCTTATAGCGGACTTTGATGTCCCTCCAGACGAGGAAATACAACAACTCGCGGTATTGCCAAAGCTCGCTCAGTCGGAGGGCAACCCAGCCTCGGGAGGCCGAGATCTCATGAACCGGGCCCGTGAACCCGTCGCTCTCCTCGGATCCGGCAGTCGGAGAGGAAGGCTTCACCAGAACATCGTCGGTTTCGGTGTCGGCCTTGTTCCTCATTGTCGTTGACATGCGCTACCCTCTTTCTCTGACCCGGCCGGGAGTTTGCGGACAGCCGCCGTGACAAATCGCGGTCGCCTCTGCGGAGCCAAGCCGCGCGGTCCACCTCGCAGCACCGACATGGGAACCGGGGTTCTCCCTCCGCTTCCCCTCTCGGGCGGGCCGACGAGGTCCTGCGTGCCCTGGCCGCACAGGCCGGGAAGAGCTACCAAACGCCTCCGCCCTTTCCCCCCGGCTGATCATGACATCCGTCAATCTCAGCTCCAGGAAACTCAAGCCCCCGAGAGCTACGGCCCTGCGAGGCCAAGCAGGTTGCCTGTGGGCGCGAGGCCAAAGCAAGCCGCTAAAGCTGAGTGAGGGCCGATTCGTTCGACAGCCACCACTCTGCCAGACGAACATCCAGTTCCATGTGAATATCCCTCCCCGTCACCCACTTGCGAACAATGGGTAGGGATCGCCTGCCCATCCACCACCACGGATTCGGACCGTCGCGGCGATTCACGCACTCCTTGCGGAAGACCCAAATGCCCTGGTCATAGTAGTAGGCCTTGGGGTAAGACTGCCTCTCGGTCGAGGCTTGCCGGTTAGGATCCCCGTAAGGGACCAGCAGGCCATCCACGATCTCGAGGGCCCGCAACGGATGATCATCCGCCGCCTCCCAAACGCTCATAACCGAGTCCAGGTCTTCGCGACGCTCAAGGATCTCCAGCCCCTGATCAATTAAGGCCCCATCCACCATGACCGTGTTTCCCAGCAGGAGAACTACATTCCTGAGATCGAATTCGTGGGCATCCACATACTCGGTGGCGTGCTTGATCACGTCACCGTGGTTGACATGATCTCCCCGCAGTTCTTCCGGCCGCACAATGATCTGACACCCCATCTCGCGCCCGATCTCCATGATCTCGGCAGAATCCGTCGATATGTAGGTCTGCGCGATTCGCACCGCCTCTCGCGCGGCACGGATCGGGTAGCTGATCAGAGGCTTGCCCTGGATAGGAAGGATGTTCTTGTTCCGAATCGACTTGCTCCCGGCACGCGCCGTTATGATCGCGGCATTCATCGGTCCGCTTTCGTTGAGTTCTGACCGTGATCCACCCTCACCGAGCCCTTTCGATCTCGCGCGTAATCTGTTCCAGAACCTCCATCGTACCCTGTCCCATGTCAACATATAGGGTCGAAGTCAGCTTGCGCGCGACGCGAGGATGATAGCGGTAGGGAGTAACCCGATAGTGATCATTGACATCTTGGGGTTCCAGGTACTCGATCTCAATCTCTTTCCCAAGGATTTCCGAAAACATCGTAAAGAGGTCGCGAGCGCGCATGGGATAGTGGCCAGTGATCATCAAACACTGGTTCGCGTATTCGGGCGTCAGGATTTCCGTGCTGAGCCGGGCTGCGTCGGCCACGTGGATATACTCCCGGGTGTCTTCGGGAGCTCCCGGATAGCGGATCTTCCCGCCCGTCACAGCTTCCCGCAGCAGCCGGTAGACCCCATTGCTTTCATCCGCGCGCGGACCATACAGAGAGCCGAAGCGCAGGATCGTGTAGTCGAGGCCAAACTGTCTCTGATATTCCTCGACGTAGGCCTCGCAGGCCTGCTTACTCGCTCGATAGAAGCTGCCCTGCTCGCTGTAGACGTATACCGTGCTGGCAAAGACGAACCGCTTCACCCGCGCTGAGCGGGCGGCTTCCAGGGCGTTTACCGTCCCCAGGACATTTACGCTCGCCGTTTCACGAGGCAGGGTGCGCGCCGCATTGAGGTCGGCCAGTGCCGCCAAATGGTAGATGTTTTCCGCACCTCGAAAGGACTGGCAGAGCAGATCGAAGTCCAGCAGATCTCCCACAACCTCTTCCTGATTTGGCTGGCGGTACGGTGATCCGCGACGATCAAAGATCACGACCTCGTGGCCCTTTGCGGAAAGCGCATCGGCCACGTGGCTTCCGAGGAAGCCGGCCCCTCCGGTAACGACCATGCGACTCATCGAGAAGCCTCCGGCCTTTTCCTCTCGCGCGCCCCAAAAAAGGCGACCACGTGGCTGGCGGCCTCGGCTTCCATCCTCACGCGGCATTCGGCCGCATAGGAACCGATGTGAGGCGTCAGCACGACATTCGGCAGCTCGGCCAGCGGTCCGCGATAGGGTTCCTCCTCGAACACATCCAGATAGGCGCCTCCCAGGTGACCGTTCCGGAGACATTGCGCCAGAGCCTTTTCGTCAAGCCAGCCCCCGCGCGCGGTGTTAACGACCACAGCCCCGGGCTTCATGCGCAAGAATTCTTGCTCCCCCAGCATAGGACGTTTAGCGACCCCGCTCAGATGAAGTGAGACCACGTCGGACTGGACCAGAATCTCCTCGAAACCCACGAATTGGACGCCCAGCTTCTGTGCCTCGGTCAGGTCAGGAACCAAGTCAAAAGCAATCAACGAAACGGCAAAGGGCCTCACTAAGACTGCGAAGGCCCGACCGATTCGGCCCAGCCCGATAAGCCCCACCGTCTTGCCTTGCAAGAGGTGCCCCATCGGCTTGGTCCACTCGCCGCGCCGAATCGCAGCATCCGAGACCGCGACCCCACGCGAGACGGCCAGCAGACCTCCCAAGGCTAGCTCGGCCACACCCTGTGTCGGCCCGTCGGACGTGCTGAAGACCTGGATGCCTCGCTCTTCCGCGTATGCTAGGTCTACATTCTCCAGACCCACGCCCACGCGCGAGATCACTTGGATCTTGGGCAGCTGGCCTAGGACAGCACGATTCAGTGTCTCCGTCCCGGCAATCACGCCATCCGCTTCGTCCAGGAATTGGACCGTTTCCTCCGGCTGAAGCTTTCGGCCGTATGGGTTGAGGCGCCATTCAATTCCGGCGCGCATCAAGAGATCCAGCGGCTCGGCGTCCTCCCGTGCAAACGTCGAGGTGGTAATCCCAACCGTAATAGACATCCCTGCCTCGCCCGGGCGCGAACTGCTCTCCGCCACCCTAGTCGGTAGCGATCTGGCTTGCCCATGAGCGTTCCGCCTGATACCAGTCGACCGTTTGAGAAACCCCATCCGCGAAAGATGTGGCTGGGGACCAACCCAGAAGGCGTTTCGCTTTTTCCACCGAGGCCCAGCTGGCGTACATGTCGGCTGGGTGGGCCTGCTGTCGAGTCACCCGCGCTTTCTTACCAACCCGATCTTCCAGCATCTGGATGAGGGCATTGATCCTCACGCGCTCGTGGCCTCCCAGGTTGACAATCTCGTAGCCCAGAGGCCGAAGCCCGAGGACCGTTCCGCGAGCAATGTCCTCGACATACGTAAACCCTCGGTACTGTTCGCCATCCCCATTGAGCCGGACAAGTCTGCCCTCGCTAATCCATTGGATAAAGCGAAACATGACCATGTCTGGACGGCCCGCCGGACCATAGACGGTGAAATACCTCAAAACGGTCACGTCGATTCCGCAGAGATGATGATAGGCGTGACAGAGCACCTCGGCGGCCTTTTTGCTCGCTGCATAAGCCTGCAGAGGCTGGCTGCTATCGGCCTCTTCGGGGGTGGGCAGTGGAGGATGGGCCCCATACAGGCTTGAGGTTGAGGCCAGCAGGAATTTTGGAATCGCGTTCTGTTTGCAGGCCTCCAGCAGGTTCAGGGTGCCGGTCACGTTGGTGTCGACGTAGGTCCAGGGATCGTCCAGGCTCGCGCGGACTCCAGCTCGGGCTGCCAAGTTCATGATGCCGTCAAAGTGCGATTGCCTAGCCAGGTCCTTAACGCTGCCCTGATCGCAAATATCCCGCCGCTCAAACCTGAATCCGGCCTGACCTTCCAGAAGGCGCAGTCGGTGCTCCTTCATGCGCACGTCATAGGCCGTGTTGAGATTATCGACCCCAACCACCTCGTCCCCCTGATCCAGAAGGGCGCGCACAACCCGAGCCCCAATGAAGCCAGCGGCCCCCGTGACCAAGTACTTGGCCATCTAAAGTCGCACAACCTTTGAACTGGCCTTGCCAGCCTGGCCCAGCGCGTTTCGTGTGTCCACGATCAAGGCTGACTCAGCCAGGATCTGGGGCCAGTCGTAGGAGCTGTGGGGAGTGGTGATTACCACACAGTCGGCGCGTCTCAACGCACCCTTCAGGTCGGTGACGCACTCCAGACGCCACGAGTCGTGTCGAATTTCGGCAACATAAGGATCATGGTACTCCACAATCGCTCCCCGGTTCTTCAGAAGCCCAATGACGTCCAGTGCAGGCGATTCCCGCAGATCAGAAACATCGGGCTTGTAGGCCACGCCCACCACAAGAATCCGGCTCCCATTCAATGCTTTGTGATCCGCGTTCAGGGCGTCCTGAACCTTCTGCACGGTATAACGAGGCATGTTGGTATTGATCTCGCTGGCCAGCTCGATAAAACGGGCCGTGTAGTTGACCGTCTTGAGTTTCCAAGAAAGATACAGGGGGTCGATCGGAATACAGTGCCCACCCAACCCCGGGCCCGGAGAAAACCTCATGAAACCAAAAGGTTTGGTTGCCGCCGCCTCGATCACCTCCCAAACATCCAGTCCGAGGCGATCGCACATGATAGCTACCTCATTGACCAGGCCGATGTTCACCGCCCGAAAGGTATTCTCCAGCAATTTGGTCATCTCCGCCGCCTCGGCGGAGGAGACCGGGACCAGAGTCCGGATGGCCTGGCCGTAGTATGCCTTCGCCACCTCCAGACACGCCGGGGTTACACCGCCTATGACCTTCGGCGTGTTCGCGGTGGTCCAATCTTTGCGCCCGGGATCCACCCGCTCGGGGGAAAAGGCCAAGAAGAAGTCTTCTCCAACCTTCAGCCCGCGGCTCTCAAACTTTGGCAGCAGGATTTCGCGGGTCGTTCCTGGATAGGTCGTTGATTCGAGAACGACCGCCAAACCCGGATGAATGGATCGGGCTATTTCTTCTGTCGCGTTAACGATGAAAGAGAGATCCGGGTCCCCCGTCTTGCGAAGAGGGGTGGGAACGCAAATGGAGATGGCATCCAGCGATCGAATGATAGAAAAGTCTGTTGTGGCCTCCAGCCGGCCGGCCCTCACAAGCTCAGCAATCCTTGCAGACGGGACATCCTCGACGTATGACTTTCCTTCGGAAATGGATCTGACTTTTCTTTCGTCGACGTCAATGCCGACCACGCGATATCCGGCATGGCCAAACACTTCCATCAGAGGCAAGCCGACGTAGCCTAGTCCGACGACGCCCACACGGGCAGAGCGAGAATCGAACTTCTCAATGAGGTTCTGAGCGGCCTTAGGCAAGGCGACGGCCTCGTTGACGCTGCTCATACTCCACGCTCCTCATCCCGGGATTTTGGCGGCACGTACCACGAGAACCCCAACCAGACCAACGACCAGGCCCACAACTCCCGAGGTCAGAACCTTCAGCCCCCATTGCGAAGATACTCTTGTCGCTTGGGTAGGCAGACTCACGAGAGTGGGCCCCACCGCGGGATTCCCCGCCTGACTGGTCTCAAGCTCCTGGAGCACCCCCACCAGGGCCTGCCCCCATGAGGCGGCAATCTTCGTGGCCCGCACTCCATCCGGAAGAACCACAAGAAGGCTAACCAGTCCGCCCCCCGGTGCGTCCACGGTACTATGCGCCCGCCAGTCACTTGGACCGATGGTCTGGCCGCTCAACTGCGCTGCTTCCTGCATGACCCGGTCACTCGTCGCCAGGGCCACCGCGCCATCCGTCGAGCCCGTTCCGCCTACGGAAATGATCGCCTGCGCCTGATACTGAGCGGGCTGCAGAGCCACGATAACCCCGGTGACTGCGGCAGACAGCAGGCCGACCAGTAGCACCAGCCAGCCACGAAAGACAAGCATGTGGGCCGCCTCTCTCAAGCCAGCCTTCCAGTCCGAGGAGCGATCAGTTCTCATGCAAATTCCGGAAACTGCACGATGGGGATAAGGAGGCGCGAAGATTAGACCATGGGAGGGTAAGACTGTCAACGAAGCGATATTGGAGGAAGTCTATCAGGTTCCTTGGAACCGCAATACGGTCCCCAACGTCCGGATCAGGATCCTCACCTCGAGCCAAAGGGATCGGTGGCGGATGTAGTAGAGGTCATACTCGAGCTTAGTGACCGCATCTTCTACGGACCGGCCATAGCGGTAGTTGACCTGGGCCCACCCCGTGAGGCCCGGGCGAACCAGGAGCCGAGCCCGGTAGAAGGGAATCTCTCTTTCCAGCTTTGCGACTAACTCGGGGCGCTCGCTGCGTGGGCCTACCAGGCTCATTTCGCCCCGCAGCACGTTCCAGAACTGAGGGATCTCGTCGATGCGAGTCTTTCGCAAGAACTTACCCGGACGTGTCACCCGAGGATCTCCCGGGGCCGCCCAGCGCGCTTGACCGTCGGGTTCGGCATTGGCCACCATGGTGCGGAACTTGAGCATTCGAAATGGCCGGTCCGCCTTTCCGGCCCGTTCTTGCTGGTACAGGATAGGGCCAGGGGAATCGAGGTGGATGAGCATGGCCAAGAAGGGAAGCAGGATAGCAAAAACCAGAGTTCCCAGAGCCCCGCCGACGATATCGAGCAGCCGCTTCACAGGGCTGTAGAGATCATTCAACCGAGCGCTGTCGATAAAGGAGGTCATGATCCAATCTGCGCCCAGGTATCCGACCGGGACTCGACTCAGCAATTCCTCGTACAGGGTCTGCATGCGTACGATCTCGATCCCCTTCTCCTGGCAGTCGAGCAATGCCTGGAACAGATCTCCTTGAATCTCGCCTGTGATGGCCAGAATCAGAACCGCGATCTCCTCCTCCTCCACAATCTGCCTGAGCCGGGCGGATCCTCCCACCACCTCGACGCCGCCCACCACCTGGCCCTTCTTGCTGGGGTCGTCATCGATCAGTCCCAGAACGCGGAAATGACCCGGCACCTCTTCGGAGAGAACCTTGACCATCGAATTCCCTGCCCTTCCCGCGCCTATAACGAGGGCAGGCTGTTGCAGTGAGGGCAGGGCCATCAGTCTGATGTAGAGCATCCGCCAGCCAACTTCCAGCGTAACGAGCCCGACCAGGAAGAAAAGGACCACGAGACGCGGCAACTCGCCAGGGGGCAAGGAGAAATAGATGGCAAAATAGAAGAGAAGGGAGACGCCCGCAGCAACGAGCAGCCCGTTCAAGTTTCTGGATTTCGAGGTCACGATACGGGCATCATAGAGATTGGCAATCAGAAGAAACCACAGGGGGACCAGCCAAAAGAGCCGGGCAATGTCCTTTTGACGTAGGAATCCAAGCGGGTGGGCGATCCCTTGGCCGACGATGACCCAAAGTGCCAGGGCGAGGACCGCCGCCACGAACACCATGCCCAGATCGCCTAGGAGGACTAGGGCGCGGCGTTCCGCGCGGCTTAAGCCAGCACGAGAGCGCAGGCGCGATGCTGAGGCTCTCCCCCTCCTCTGCCGGGTGGTACCGACCTTCACGTCACCTGGAACGTCATACATCGACGGGGATTTCATCCGAGCTCTGCGGGGGGGGCCGGATGGACCCGGAAGTAGGAGATGATTTCATCGAGGGTCGCATCGAGAGAGATGTGGGGCTCCCAGCCCGTGAGGTTCCTGATCTTGCTGAGGTCGGGGACCCGGCGCTGCATGTCTTCGAATCCCTCCGCGTAGGCCTCGTCGTAGGGGATGAATACGAGTTTCGAGGAAGACCCGCTGCGGGCCCGAACTCGCTCCGCGAGCTCGCAGATAGTCACTTCCTCGCGGGACCCAACATTGAAGACCTGGCCTATGGCGGCCGGATGATTCAGCAGACCGATCACGGCAGCGACCACGTCGCGGACATTGCAAAAGCACCGCGACTGCTGTCCATCGCCATACACGGTAATCGGCTCGTTGGCTAGGGCCTGAAGTACAAAGCGCGGAATCACCATGCCGTATCGCCCGCTCTGGCGAGGCCCTACGGTATTGAAGAAGCGGGCGATGGTCACGGGGAGTCCCAGGGACCGGTGATACGCCAGCGCAAGGAATTCGTCGAGTGCCTTGGAGGTCGCATACGCCCAGCGACT
>Ga0187878_1003079_pt1 | contig 14138 bp, 13 predicted proteins | sample June2016WEW_17_1_FD_132979 | JGI IMG/M metagenome (GOLD analysis project Ga0187878, IMG submission 132979) | Peatland microbial communities from SPRUCE experiment site at the Marcell Experimental Forest, Minnesota, USA - June2016WEW_17_150 | ecosystem: Environmental > Terrestrial > Soil >...
AAATCTCACAGCCTCGAGCTCGGTGACGCACTGATTGCCGCCTCCGCCAGCATAGCCGGCCTTTCCCTTTGGACGCTCAATAAGAAGCACTACCCGATGCCGGAGGTTCGGTTGTTCTACCCCAAACCGTAGCAGCGACGCCGATCCCTTCCTAAACCATTGGGGGGTCGCTGGGGATCGGACCACGCGAAATGGTTGCTCCATTTTGGAATAAGTCCAAAACAAGAGGATGAAATAGGCCTTGCGACAAGATTAGGGGCCTTTTTCTGCTTCTACCATCAGGCGGCCACCCGGAAACCGTTCCGCAAGAATTTGGCGAAGGGCACCGGTCTCCTAGCATCCATAAAAACTTCTTAGAACAAAAAAACAGGGCCAAAAATCGCATGCAAGCCTGGTTTTAACGGGGTAGCTGAGAGGTATCTTGCAAATATCGTTAAACTTCGCGTCGTGCGACTCCGGTGTCGGAGCCAGTTTGTATTTGTTTGGGGATGCGCGCCCCGCGCATGAGTGATGGTAATCCTGGAAATATCCAGGCGACCTGGGTTTTTCCGGTCTTGAGATTCAGCTCGCTGCTTTCCTCATTTCACGATCTTCAAAAACACCTGCCCGGAAACCAACTCACCCCGCCATATCTCACTGATGAACTTCAAGCCTTGGTCCGTCTTGTACTTGAACGTGACGGTGTAATCTCCGGGATTCTTGAAGTCAAAAAGCTTGCCGAGATCGATTACTCCGATATATTGCTTTTGCGGTTTGCCGCCGCCCAGTTCGACTAGGTTCAGCTTATTTGTGGCAATAGTGGATGCGCTTCTTTGGGCAAGCAAGTTTCCGTATGAATCCATGATTTCGACGATGAATACCGGATAGTTTTCGGCAGGCGTGCCGGCAACAATTCCGACACTCGTTCTTTTCCGGTCCATGTATCTCAGACTGAAATCCAATGGCATCCGCTCGCCGTTTTTGAAGACGGTTCTGTCCATCTTGATCTCGCAGACGAAATCATCCACTGCTCCTTCCATCATCCATCGTCCCGGGGCAGGGTCTCCATTGCCGAAATAATAAGTGTCGTTTTCTTTTCCCCAGTTGGAATGGGGCAATATTTTCTCTGCGATCAAAGTTGCAAATTCGTCGAATGTCATCTCTTTGAAATTCACGCCGGCAATCAGGTTGGTGGGAGATCCGATATAATTGCTGGAAACGCCATCATCCCTATCACTCAATAAGATGGGGATGATCTTGTCATCAAAGCCTGAGGAGTTCTCGATAGCCATCGCAATCCAAGTAGGGAGCGGAAGAAGAGGAGTACATGACCTCTCTCGAGTGCCTCAGAATATCCAATTTGCTGGAGTTGATTTTTTCGAGGTCCAGGTCGTCGATGACGATTTTCTCCTCGTGCCCAGCGCCTTGGCCTGAACAAAAGAGAATCGCGGTGCAAGATATCACTCGCGGTACGATATCGAGAAAAATCGAAATGTTCATCCATCGCCTCCCAAAGCCCCCCGATATGCAGGCTGCAGGTTTGCGGTTTGAAGCGAGGAAAGTGCACCCCGGCAACGGCGTGCTCAAGCGTATCACTCTTATCCGCATGCAGCCAGATATATGGATGGGGATGAAACTGGGCGGCGCTGCGTTAACCTGCACTTCTCGCCACGTTTCTACTGCGGCGTCGGATCCGGGCATGTCGACTGCGTTGTGCTCCGTCGGGCTCCTCGACGTAACGTCAAGTACGCCTGCGGGGCTTCGGTCGCGCGCCTTGTATCCATGCCCATCTCCGCCGCCTCGCTATAAAACCTGGTGAGAAATGCGGGTTTTGTGCTCTTCATTCGTCATTTGTCATCTCTTCTCGACTGCCGTGATTGCCCCAATGAAAGCCAGAGGCTCGCCGGCGCTGATCGGCGGCGTGCTGATGATGTAGAGCACTTCGCCGGCAAATGGCGCCCGGAGTTCAAAAATCTGTTTTCCGAAAAAGTCGGTAACAATCCCCAGCAGGGCGTCCTTCTCGACCAGCTGCGCCTTCTTCACCTTAGGGTAAAAGAGGCCCGATTTTTCCTGGAGGGTTGTAGGGAAACTGAGAACCTGGGCCGGGTCGAACCAGGTGATTGCCGCCGGCCTCTCGATTTTGCCATCCACCATCTTTAAGTGGCGCAGCAGATTATTTACCCCGCGCTCGATGGCCGCGATCTCGCCTTCGTCGCTGGCGACTCCTAAACCGCCGGATTCAATGGAGATGCTGGGCTTTCCCCGGGTCATGGCCGTATTAGCGCAATACAGGCTGGCCTTGGGATCTCGGGGCCGGCTGCGGTCGATCACGATTTGATCAAGGCCGAACGCCTCCGCCAATTGCTTCGCCGGCTCATCTACTTTGGGATTGCCGATAGGACTCCAATAGCTGTAAGCACGCAGGGACTCGTTCCCGTCCCCGCAATGCAGATCCACCAGATAATCCACGTGATCGATTACCTCGGTAGTGATCACATAGGCGATGCGCTCCGAGAGCGTCCCGTCCTTCTTGCCTGGGTAAACCCGATTCAGGTTTTTCCCGTCGATCGGACTGTAATAGACCGTCCGCTTCAAAAAAGAAGGCATGTTGGCGACGTGGACAATGATCACTTGTCCTCTCAGCTGAGCCGGAAGGATGCTGGAGCGGAGCCGCTGCGCGGCGAGAATCGGCGGGTATTCATAGCCGTGAGTTCCGGCGATGACGGCGAGGGCCGGTCCGCCTGAGACGCCGTTGATCACGGTAACCGGAATTTGTGTCTCACCGTCGGGACCGCTGGGGACGGCCAGGAAACCGGACCGCACCTGTCCCGGAGGCGTCTGCAGAGATCCGATCTGGAGCGTCTGCGCAGGTGAGGCGCCGCATGAGAGCATTGGCGCCAACAAGAGCACGAACCATCTGGCATACAGGTTGCTGTTTGACATTCTGACCCCCAGTGGGAAGAGTTGACCTTGGCACACCCATTATTATCAAAAACCACCCCAACACCACAGCTCGTTCTTCCACCTGTTTTTTTGTCTACAACGACCCCTCCTAATTCTCGGACGGGCTCCTTCTGCTCCGGCCGACTGCGCCTTCGGCTTTGGCCATGGCCTGTCCGTCGGCGGGCAGGGCAACCGCGGCCTCGACGGCATGACGGTCAAAAACTGCACTTTCGACGGCACCGTCTCAGGTCCGCGGCTCAAGGCCGACGCCACCCAGGGCGGCCCGGTTGAAAACATGAGTTACACCAACCTCACGATGCGAAATGTCACCTGCCCCATCGTCTCTTACAGCCATTACAACAAAGTCGGCAATCCTGGCGCGGTTTCCGGAGATCTCCAGACCACGCCGGAGAAAGTGAAAAGCTGGAACGCCACAACGCTCACCATCACACCGCCGGCGGCGCAATCGCCGCGAAGACGCAACCCTATAATGCAATAGGCGTTGGTTTTGCTCATAGGCCGTTGCCAGGCCGATCGGTAAACGCAAAATAGGCATCCCCAGTTTCCAGCGGCACTTCAGACGGTACAGACTTCGGCATCCGTCTTGATTTCGTCATCGGCTACCGGCTCCAGCGCGAGATCCATGTACTCGAGGCGTTGCGGATCGCGTTTGATCTTACGATAGATGAGCCGCAGCCGCGCATAGAGCGAGACCCATCGGATCTGCTTCCATGCCATTTGGGCCAGGTATTTTGGATAAAACAGCCCGGCAGATTCGAGTGGCTGACCAGACCTGCGGTCGCGCCGGTATTTGAGGCGAAGTAATCCGCCCTCGAGTGGATGGACTTTCTCGATGCGGACGCAGCTCTTGAACCAGACCATATAGAAAAAAGCCTTGCCAGGACTGCATCCAGTTGCCACTGCCCGCCTCAGCACCGTTTCAATATGCTCGGTCGAGTAGTAGGCTTCCCACGCCGACCGATAGGCCTGCTCCCATTCCGCGCGCGACATGCGCGGATGCTCGGTGGTGGCGTGAGCGACATCGTACTTGTTCATGTCCGTATCCATCGCGATCCCTGCTTCTTGCAGCTTGCGGTGATCCTCCGAGCCTGGCAGCGGCGTAAGACAGAAAAATTCGAGGAGATCAACCGGCAGTTCTTTCTGGATGACCTGGATGTCGTGCAGGATTGACTCCGGTGTATCATTGGGAAACCCGAGAATGTAGCCGCACCAGGTCAGCACCCCCGCCCGCTTCCACGCGAGCAGCATTTTGCGGTACTCGGTGATCTTATTCTGTGGTTTCCTGGCGCCGATCAGGCTGTCCGGATTGATGTTCTCGAGCCCGATGAACACACGCTTGACACCGGCACGGGCCGCTTTCTCGATGAAGTTTGGCAGCTTGTGGCACAGCGTATCCACCTGAATGGTGAACTTGATCCGAAGCTTGTCGACCTCACGCAGACGGATGAGACGATCCAGAATCGCCTCCCAATCCTTATTGCGGGCGAAATTGTCGTCGGTGACGAAGAACGAGTGGATGCCCTGTGCGAGGTTCGCCCGCACGATGCGCGCCACATCATCCGGTGTGCGGCAGCGTGATTTGTGCCCTTGGACATTGATGATTGTGCAGAATGAACAGTGATAGGGGCAGCCGCGTCCGGCATCAAAGGTGGTATTTGCGCCTGCGGTACGCTTGACCCGCTCCGCCGGCAGCAGTGGTATCGCTGCCCCTTCGAGCCCCGGCAAATCGTTCATGAAATTGTAGAACGGTTCGATTCTTCCATCAGCCGCGTCACGCAGCACCTGCCCTAGGCGCCCTTCGGCCTCGCCCGCGAACAACGATATCCCCATCTCCGCGGCGCGGCGGACATCGGCATCGCGCCCGGCAAGCATGGCGACGGTGCCGGAAACGTGGAAGCCGCCGATTGCGACCGTAATGCCACGCTGCCGCAAAGGGGCCGCAATGTCGAGCGCGCGAGGAAACTGGTTTGACTGAACGCCGATCAGCATCACCATCCCGGCTTCAGCGGCTTCTACGAGCGACGCGATGCGCTCGGGACGGATGCGCGTGTTCGTTTCATCGTAAGCGTGGATTTCGAGTTCAACATCGTCACCGAGCACCTTTTGTTCGGCGCACTCCAGCGCCAGGCCATACAACACCGCCAGCGAATTGGAAGGCATCGCCGACCGAAACCACTGTATGACGTAGCCGTCGTCATCATAATGAGACGGCTTGATAAGTACGAGGCAGAAACGGCGCAGCCGCTTCCGCTTGGCTTCGATCATCCTGCACCTCTCCCGACGTGATAAATGACAGGAAATAACAAGCTGCCGCGGTCAGGAAGAACAAGTGGCACTTTGGGATCAAACCTCCAGAGCGATGACTGTTTCTACTTCTACGCGGTAATTGCCATGTCAACTTCTCGGGCTGTTCCTGAGTTGACCTAGAGCCCACAGCTGCCAATTTTACACTCGAATGGCACTGGGAACACAATATTTGCGTCCACGAAGAAATGGTGCCGGGCTACTGGACTGCACCCCGGTTATGAGACAGACCCGGGGTCCAGGTCTTGGAAACTGGGAAGACGTGCACCTGTTTTGCGGTTGAAGTTACACGACTCAGGTCGATCGGTAAACGCAAAATAGCTGAGCGTCCCCGGTTCCAAAAAACAGGTCCAAAATTTGACTTCAAGCTGTGGATAGTTCGAATTGGCTGCATTTCGGAACCAAGCCTGGGTGCGGCCGCCGGTCAGGTGCTGAGATATGATCTTATGTTAACTTCGGCGGGCCCGCTCCGGGGCTTCCCCATTGGCTGGCGGGGTGGATTTGCAGCATTAGGTCCGACCCAATGCCGCTTTTGCGGGTGGCAAAGTTCCAGGAAGCGTGCAACGCCACCGTCGCCAATACAAGCAGGGCTATGAACGTACTCATGGCAAGGATGATAATCGGAACATATTATCCCCACGCTGGAAAAATCAGGCGATCAGTTCAGCAGTGACGCGTGCCGCGACTGACCTGGCAAGCAGCACGGGGCGTTTGAGTACATCCCTGACTCTTGATTTCATAGCGTGCGTGTATCCGACGCAATCCATGACCACGAGATCCAGATCGTTTCGATCGAATCTCAGGAGGGCGTCTTCCAGCTGCCCGGCCGATCCGTAAGGGGATGCCGCTTGGACCACGACCTGTGCTACAAATTTGCTCCATCTTTCGAGCTGTCGATCCAACTGTTCCGGCGCGGGCGTGAAGACACCGATGCGCCGCGCCCCTACACCCCGCACGACATTGAACAGGATCTGATCCGGGTAGAGAATCAGTTTCCTTGAATCGAGACGCGGAAAACTCCCGGTACATAACAGCAAAATCAAGTCGACCTGGTGCTCGACCCGCCGGATACATTCCTGTGTGTGGGGGAACACGAAATCCTCGCCCAGCTTCACCTCGGAACCATCGCGCAGCCTGGTGACCAGTATGGAACCAGTGGTTTCAGGAGCAATCGCTTCAACCTCGGCCTTGGTCAAATCATCCAACGCGCCTGCCTCAACGACGCGCACGTCCGGCCCCAGGAATCGCTCGAGCTCGGGCATGACGTCTGTGCGCGGTGTCTGGCCGATCGTAATGACAGCAACGGAGCGATTCATTTTCTGCCGACCTTCCTGGGTCGCCGCGCGGCTGCGCGTCCGAGCGATTGCGAGTGTTTCATCGGGCTGTAGAGGCGCACCATCCGGGCAAATTCCGAGCGGTCGTAGAAGCGCGCGAGCCCCGGTTCAAGAGACTTGACGACCTCGGCTCCCTGCATGCCGCGACTGGCAAACAGCTGCCGGAACGTTTCCGCGTCGGCATCCGGCCGGTCCACCAAATCCGCTATTTCCAGAACTTGTTTGAGTGCCATTGTCAGTCCTTGAAAACATATCTCACAATGGGTTGCTTTATGGCCTCCTCCACAGCACGGAAATGTTTTTTAACGCGCATTCCCGCGCCGAGGATCAGACGTGTGTGCGGAACACTGAGGATGATGACATCGGTGCCGCGCTCAAGATCGGCGGAAGTGCGCGGAGTCCCGTCGCACGTGTCGAGCGTGGAGATGAGGTCGGGGAAAGTGGCCAGCCGCACACCGCCGCGTTCAGCCGTCGCGTACTCATTCCAGAAAGTGAGTTCGACGTCACCGACCGTGAGGCGCCCGAGATCATAACCGCCGCTGGTCTCGATTTCAAACGTGTCAACGGCGCCGAAGCCGATTACCTGCCCGTCTAAAGCTGCTGCGATCTTTCTGGCGACAGCTTCGCCTCCCAATCCCCGCTCGCGCAGGATCAGTCGGCCAAGCTCCAGCGCCATGTGAATGGCTCCAGGAGCCCCATGCTTTCGGACGTAGCCGGCATGCACGGGGTTCCGCGCCACCGCCACCAGACCGCCGGCTTCCATCGCCGCCTGGCGGACAAGTGCGTCGGAGCGAGTCGGCGGTGCTTCCACATAGAGTTCCAGATGACGTCCCGTATCACGATTGCCACCAACTGCTGCCTGGCGAGAAGTGTATCCGTGGGCCTCGCCAAGAGCCATGCTTCCCATGAGACCCGTTGGGTGGGCTCGCCCGTTGCATGGCGCATCGACCACAGGAATGCCGAGCGCGGCGGATTGCAGCAGCCCGTTCACCGTTGAAACGCCGCCGTTTTCAGAGCTGATCAAGCCCGCGATTCCTCGATCCAAGTGCGCACGGAGCAATTGCACGGCTCGTATAAAGTCATCCGGTTCGATGCGCTTCTCTCGAGCCGCGGGGGCGCCCACGGCGGACACCGTGACCAGAAGATCGTCCTCCGCCAGGCCGTCGATGGAAATCAGCGTCGGCCGGCCGAGATGCAGAGCGGCGAGACCTAGCCGGCGGCCTTCAGCCAGACTGCCGCCGCCACCTCCTCCGAGAAGGGCGCCTCCGACTACCAAAGCCTCGATATCGTCTTCCTCTACGATCATGGATACGTGCATTCCGGCCACGATGCCTGCGTTTCTGCTCACCTTAGATTCTCCAGCGCACCCGCGTCGCCGAGCCGCCAAAATCCCAAAGCGCGCCGCCGGCGATGCACCCCGCCCCAAAGATTGCCAGAGGTATTTCCGCTTGATTCTTGTAGATTCTGTTCAGCGCGAAGCGTATCAGGATTCCCGCCAGCACCAACCAGCCCATCGAAGCGTTGCCGATGATCAACCCGGTCGCAAGAAGAATTCCCAACTGCCGGTTGGAGCCGCCCAGCAGCTGCACGACCGCTCCCGGGACGGCCCAAAGAACCAGATTCGGGACCAGCGACCGATCGATGCCGGAGTGTATTGCCGCTGCAAAGACACGATCGAAGGGCGGAAACAGCCCGCTGCTGAAGAAACGCCCGTGAAATAGGGAGACGAGCACAAGGGCGGTCACGAAGCCCACCAGGGCAGCGAGAGTCTGCTGCCACCGTCCTTCCATTTCAAACCGCACATCCTGCCCCTGGCCGCGCAAACGCCATCCCGCTTTGAGATCGTACCCGGCATCGGCAAATGCAGGGCCCCCCGAGGCGACAAAACCCACAAGCAGCCCCGTTGCGAGCGGGGGAAAGCCCATCATTACTCCAAGCACCAGGAAGATCAAGGCGGTTCCGCCTGCCGGAAACCATCCTGCACGCATCGCAGAAAAACCAACTATGAACTCGGCAACCACGCACGACACTGCTGCAAAGAGCACCCACCAGGCAAACTGCAAGGGGGGCATACCCGTCCAGAGGCCGCCCGCGCAGGCCAGCACGAGCGCGGCAGCCAAGTACAGCAGCAGGCCGCGACCAAGTGCGCGCCGGACATACGCGTTGTCGCGCGTGAACATCGGGCGTGTCGAGCTTGCCTGCCCCCTTGGGTCCCGATCGCGTGCCACAAGAAGAATGGCCTGACTGAGGGCCACCAACCCTGCTCCGATCATCAAACCGTGTGGGATGAAGAGACGGTTCAAGTCCAAGCGGAGAATGCGGGGAGCATACGCCTGGACGAGCAACCCCATTCCGAAAAAAGAGAGTGCACCGGGATTCCCTAGGAACGCCACCCCCAAAGCGGACATGGAAATGCCACCGGAACCTAGCAAACCGAAGAAACCCGAAGAACCAACAATGCCGACCACTCCGCCTGCTTCCATCAGCGCCGCCCTCTTGCCGCCCGCATCCCCTGCCAGGATCGCCTCCGCCGCGGCGATGCCCGGCGGCCAGGGGGCTGAGCCCGGGAACAGCGCCGAGTCAAAGAACCAGTAGAGCATTGCCAGATCGATCAGCATCCCCAAGGTCGCACCCACCAGCATTGCCGGTATCAGATCGGGGCGCCCCAGGAGCGCGGGAATGCCAATTGGCACCATGAGCGAATTGGCGGCAGCAAAAGTTGCAGCCGAAATGTTTGACTGCGCCAGGTTTTGAACGTGGATTGAGCGATACACGCGAGTGGCGCGTATCGGAATGCGCGACACAGCGATGGCGAGAATGACACCGATGACGGCGGTGTTAGGTGTGATGCCGAGTGTCGTGATGATCTGCATGCCTATGATCGAACCGGCGATCGAGAGGAGAAGCGTGAACACGAGCGTGTTGCGCGCCAGTGCCTTGGGATGATGCTCCGGTTGGGACCTGCCTTTTGGCTGCATAGGAAGGGGTCGTATCTGCAAAATCCATTTTTTCATCAGAGATGTTACATTTGATAGCCTGGATCAGCGCGGCAATAATGAGGCAGACCCATCGCACCTCAGGACACGAGATTCTGATCCAATAAACGGCTAATACAAATACGGCCCCGCTTCCTCCTTCAGTGTATAGGCGAAACCGTGCAGGCTAATGCTTCGAAATGCCGTATTTGATGTCGACCTGCTTGAAGAACTGCTCCACATCAAAAGGTGCAGTCCGTCGTACGTACTCGCGGAAGTTCGCGGCCCGCTCCTTCATTCCGTTCTTCAGGTAGAAATCATAGAGGTCGCGTGGCTGCGAAGAAGAAAATATTTGGGCCTTCTCCAGCGCATCGAATTGCCTTGCGAAGCGGCTTGATTGCAGGATCTCCGGCCTTTGGGTCTGCAGATACTTCATCAGGATGTTCCAACTGTCTGCGTAGGGTATCGTTCCTGACCAGAACGGGGGCTGCAGTTTTCTTTCAATGATCTCGCGGAGCGCATCCAGATAAGGTTCAGCATTTTCAGCCGCCAAAACATTGACGAAAACCGATTTATAGTCGGCGTCGTTTATGTTGGCGCTCAAGATGTCCGCCGACTGCGCCGGATGGAATGAAACCAGACTTAGTGCGGCAGCCGAGCGCACGTCCTTGTTCTCGTCATGGAGGGCCTTACCCAAAACCGGAAGAACGTCGGCCAGCTGGCCAAAGCCGATCGCTCGAGCCGCGGCCTTGCGAACTTGATAATCCGGGTCATTGGCCGACGCGACAAGGAGATCGTTCACAGTCTTGCCGCGAAAATCCGCCAGCAGAATGGTGCCGGCTGCCCGAATGCGCGGCTCGGGAGCGTGAGCCCAACGAACAGCGGCATTCAATTCGTTTTCTTGTCCGGATCTTCCCAGGGCACGAATCGCCATCACTCGCAAATCGATGGATCCGGTGCCATCCGCGATCTCCACCAGCTGGTTAAGATATTGGTGTGCGCCTTGATTCTGGTCTGACTCCCACGCCCCAATCCCAGGAAGAGGGCGCCCTCCTGCCTTTGCCAACCAGAAGATGGCGTTTTCGTCTTTGAAATAGGGATTCGAGCCGCCGATCGCCTGAATCGCGCTCCCGGCCACCTGTTCATCCGGATTTGTCAGGAGGGGAGAGATCACTTGCAGCGCCTGGTTCCGGTCAAAATCACTCAGCTTTATCAGACGGCCCGCGGGATTGCTCATCTCATCAAGTTGTCGAATCGCATACAACACATCTTTTGGCTTCGAGCTCGCCAGCATGCCGCAGAATTCCGTATTGAGGACGTCCTTGGCTTCCTTGTCTCCGACAGGCGTTTCATCGGCGGCAAGATAGACACCCTGGTCCGATTTCACCGTACTATTTTTCCAGAGCTGGCGCAGGACCCCATCTTGATTTGTGCTCCCGGCGAAAACAATGTAACTGCGGCCGGGCTCGAACTCGTATAGCTGCGGCATGGCCATGGACACCATCCGGGACTGTCTGTCTATCCCGTAATGGTGAAATTCGATCTGCCCACTGCCGAGGCTGCCTTTGACAACGGAAATAACGCGCATCCGTGTCGAATAAACTCCAAAGCCCGGGTAATTTTGAAACCAATCGTCCGAGACAGGCGCTGAGGAAATCGCCGCCGCCTTGATGATGAGGTCTGCCTGCTGGGCTATTTTTGCCAGAGGAATCGCCATCCCGACGCCAGGGGCAAATGCGAATGGCGCCCAAGCCAAGATGGCCAGAAACCCTACCGCAAACCTGAAAGATCTTCGAAACGACTTGCCCTGAACCATAAGAGTGCCTCGCCGTTGATTCATAATTGTAGATTCGGATGCGAGGATACTACCAGTTAATGCCTTACGGCACATTTTGTGTGTCGTAAGGTGAGATCGGTGCCGGACCTGGGGAAGTGCCTAAATGCCGAGAGCATAAGCTCCTCAAAAGACCCCAGGATCGCGCTTAGCCGGCCTTTCTCTTTGGACGCTCAACAAGAAGCACTATCCGATGCTGGAGGTTCGGTTGTGCTAGCCCAAAGCGTAGCAGCTGTGCCGGTCCCTTGCTAAGCCATTGGCAGAAAGCTGCGAAAAAAAACGCACATGGTCTCACGACTTAATAGGAAAGTGGGTTCCGGCCGGCGGCGGAGGACGAGATCTTGCTTCTCCCAGTGTTCTCCTCCGTCTGTAGAATGGAGAATTAAACCGAAATCTCCGACCGCCCAAACGAGCTTGCCATCGCCGCTGGCACAGATGGAGTACAGGTCGGTCGGGTTGTCAGTCAAATGTGCTTTCCAATTCTTTCCACTGTCGGAGGAGTGCACGATGGATCGGTGCGCTCCTGCCGCCCATAGCAGGTCGCCGTCCTTGGCGCCACAAATCGAGTACAAGTTTCCTGACTGATTCGGCTGTGGCTTCCAACTCTTGCCGGCGTCGGTTGTGTGCAGAATCAAGCCCCAATCCGCAACCAGCCAGACCCGGCTGCCGTCACGGCTGCAAAATACCGAATATAAATGGTTCTTTGTTCCGCCCTCCTGGTATTGCCAACTCTTCCCGCCATCCGGGGAGTAAAGGATCAGACCGAATTCTCCCACCACCCACAGGCGACGCCCGTCTTGATCGCCGCTAATTGATTCCAGGAGGCTCCGTGTGGGTGTCGGTTGCACATGCCAGGTTTCCCCGCCGTCAGACGAGTGCAGAACAAGACCATATGCGCCGACCAGCCAAAGGCGACTGCCGTCGCTGGTACCGAAAACCGAATGCAGGTCGTTTGTTGTTCCGCTTGCCCGGCGCTTCCAGGTTTTCCCACCATCCGGTGAATTTAGGAGCAACCCGAATTCTCCCACAATCCATGCTTGGCTGCCGTTGCGCAGGAACCGAACTGCATAAGGTCTGCTTTCAATTCCGCTCGGCTGCCTTTCCCAAGTTGCTCCACCATCCGAGGAGTGGAGAATCAAACCGAAATCACCAACTACCCAGATCTGCCCACCGTTGTCTGTCCATATGCCGCGCAAGGCCTGTGTGATCAAAGGCTGAGTCCCAGCCTGTGGGGAGGACTCAGGCGAACGGGCCCTGGACACATCAGTCCCTCGCATGCCCAGGGCGATACCTATCAAGAAAAGGCAACCTGCAAATGCCTTAAGCGCGGCAGAGGGTGTGGGCATGGCTCGACCTGTCGGCTGCATTTTGCGCCTGCAGTGCTGCTGAAATCAATTCGATAGTAGGTCCGATACTCCTGAACCAACACCGTGCCTCAGTCTGGGTGAGGGACGCCCGCACTCCCAGTGAGGCGGGCGTCCAGCAATGAAGTCTGATCATTGCCACTTGCTGGGGCACGTTAAGGAAAACCGATTTTCGACCGATTTTGCAAGGATTTGGCAAAGGGCACCGGTCTCCTCAAACTTCCCGTGGTCCGACCCCGTGTCCCCCCTTGAAGTGTCTCGGTCTGGCTTTCATGCCGCCTCCGATTGTTTCGATATCATCAGAACGCGAGCTGGACCTACAGGAGATTTCCTAGCGGGCACCACTCACAAGTCGCGCCGGAAAGCAGAAGCAAGCGAAAAATCCCACGCGCGCAACCCCGTTTCGATATATATTGGCAGTCGTGGCCGTCATGTGAGCTCTGGAGCAGGCGGGGGTATTTATACATAAGAACTACCACCCGGAAACGGGCCTCCTCTCACAGCCGACTCTAACCCCAAAATGCGTTTTATTCGAACTATGCGCGGGAGTGCACTTATGTTTCGCAAAATGATTGGCCCGCTGCTGGCCCTTGGTTTGGTCATTTCTTTCTTGGCCGTCTCAGCGACACCGCAACAGCCACCCGCGCAGAATCCACCGGCGGGCGCCCCGGCGCGAGGCGCGGGCCAGCCTCAACAATTGACCGTCTGGGCGCCACACACCGTCACGCCGGAAAAAATCGATGCGGACATGAACGCGAAGATCCGCACCGAGGGCATGGAGCACTCCAAGATCATGTGGATCGAGCACTACCTCACCGACGTCTACGGGCCTCGCCCAATCGGCTCGCCGAACCACGTCGCGGCGGTGGCGCCGGTGGCGGCGGGCGTGGCAATGCGGCCCCGACCGCGGACAACCACATCTACGCAATCGCGAAGAATAAGGCGCTAACGATCGCCGCGCCCGGTCTGCTCCCGGCGGCAAATCCCCAGGCAGGCGCCACGACGCCGCGGACGGCCGTGCTGGACGCCAATCCAACGCACGGCATGGTCTCGCTCAAGGCGGACGGCAGCTTCGTCTACACGCCGACCAAGGACTTCGTGGGCACGGATTCGTTCACGTACAAGGTGACGAGCGGCACCACAACGAGCGCCGCGGGCACCGTAACGATCACCGTGAAGTAGACCTCAGCAAGACGTGGAGCAATGGGGTAGTGAGGCAATTCTAGCGGCCGCTTATTGCCCCATTGCCGCCACGCTCACCATCACGCCGCCGGCGGCGCAACGATAGCGCGAAGCGCATCCTGGCCCGCATTTCTCACCAGGTTTCTACCGCGGCGTCGGATCCGGGCATGTCTACTGCGTTGCGCTCCGTCGGGCTCCTCGA
>Ga0187878_1003087_pt1 | contig 14115 bp, 12 predicted proteins | sample June2016WEW_17_1_FD_132979 | JGI IMG/M metagenome (GOLD analysis project Ga0187878, IMG submission 132979) | Peatland microbial communities from SPRUCE experiment site at the Marcell Experimental Forest, Minnesota, USA - June2016WEW_17_150 | ecosystem: Environmental > Terrestrial > Soil >...
CCGAAGTTCAGCTGCTGATTGACGGGTTCGATCAAGCGGAGCTTTACCAGTACGAGCACGCTAGAGAACTTTCCATTGCCTTGCTGAAAGAATGGCTCGTCAAGTATAAATTCAAGAACTGGAAGGTAACGAGAACCCGTAAGCTGCGCGTGACCAAGCAGATGAAAATTGAACGGGCCGCAGAAATTGCGAAGGAGTTAAACAATACAAGACGGTGGCATGTTCACGGACATGGTATATCGATGGATGTTCTGGAGAGGGATCTTAACCTGATGATTGATGACTTCGGGAAAGATGAAGATTTGTCCGCGAAGGTGAGGGCCTACCATGATCTCCTGTCCGATTATATGGCCAAACGCATGGCACAGGGGGTTATCCACTTCAAAGGTGAATATCGGCCATTCATGTAGTGGGCCGAGAGGGAGGTGAAATTATGGCTAAAACGCTGGACCAACTACTTCAGGATATTCTTAAGGATAATCCTCAAGTCGATCCAAAGAAGGTACTCGAAGGTCACGCGCTGTCAGAAGGACTGAGGCAGACAGGCCGCCGCCGACGGGGCTATCGGCTCACCCTTCCGAGCTCTCGGAAGAGGGTTCACGTGCATGATGACGACATTCACGACCCCAGGACGGTTCATCTCCACCAATTCTGAAGGGTAATCTCTTTTTGGTTTTCCGAAAGGCCCTGCTTCTTCTCAAAAGCAGGGCCTTATTCATTTTTGCCAGAACTTGGCGCCGTAAAGCCGCCGCCACGTCGCGTGTCCCAACCCACCGCTCAATTGACAGGTCGAAGCGTTTCCGGTAGGCTCAAAATGCCGGACTTTTAACCAGGAATTTGGAGGGAATTGTCGTCGATGAGAAAAGTGCAGATGTTATTCATCGCCATGGTTCTGATGGTAGTGCCGTCGCTGCTGGCGCAGGGTCCGCCGGCCATGCCGCTGTCGGAGAAAGAGCTCGTTGATATTCTCAAATCGAAGCAGCAGCGGCCGGAGGCCGCCAAGATCGTCGAGCAGCGCGGGGTGGGTTTTGAGCTGACCCCGGACATCGAGAAGAATCTGCGCAAGGCCAAGGCGGACGATGCCTTGATCGACATCGTCAAGAAGGCGGGGCCGTCAGAGCGCGCGGCGCGCGCCGCGGCTTCAGGCGGCGCGATGATCACCCCCGAAGAAGGGCGCGAGATGCAGGCGCTTCAGGGTGAGTTGGATCCCGACCGGATGATCCAACTGGCGAAGGATTTCGAGCAGAAGCACCCCTCGAGTCCCCTCCTGACCTACGTCTATGTTTTTGAGGGTACGGCGTACCAGCAGAAGAGCGACCTCAAGCAGACGGTCGCGGCTTGCCAGAAGAGCCTGGCCCTCAAGAGTGATAACCTGATGGCCCTGCTGGTGGTGACGCCCTTGCTGCCTCAGCCGCAACTGCTGCAAGGGGTGGACCCGGACAAACGGCTGACGGAGGCGGAAAACGATGCCAAGACGGCCCTGAAGCTCATCGATGCGCTGACGGCCCAGGCCAATGAAACTCCGGAGCAGTTCACGGCGCGCAAGAATACCTATGTCCGCGATATGAATTCGGCCATGGGGATGATTCATTTGCAGCGCTCCATGCAGTCCCTGGAAAGCCCCGACAAGGACGAACTGGCGAAGGCGGAGCAGGCCTATCAAATCGCCACCACCATCACTCCTGAGGTGCAGCCGGCCGATTACTACCGTCTGGGTGAGACGCGCGAGCGCCTGAAAAAGTACCCGGAGGCGATCGAAGCGTACACGAAGGCCGGCCAGCTGGCTGCGGGCACGGCCATCAAGACTTACGCCGACCAGCGGATCGAAGCCATTAAGAAGGGGCTGGGACAGACCAAGTAGCCGAGCGGGCAAGCGAAGCGCCGCGGCTTGATGAACACCGACCTCCCGCCACGCCGAGCGGTCCTGGGGAAGAAGGCGGGGTCCCACCCGCTTTCATGATGGGAGGCCCGCGCAGGCAGCGAGTTGGCTCGCCGGGCGCATGGACACTCCAACCTGCTCAGGAACCGCATGACGGGAGTTACCCTCGAAGACTTGCAGACCCAGATTGGCTACCAGTTCAGAAATCCCCAACTGCTGCGGGAAGCCTTGACGCATTCCTCCTATGCTCAGGAGACTTCCGCCCCCGCTCAGGACAACGAAAAGCTGGAATTCCTCGGCGACGCGGTGCTGAATTTCATTGTCAGTGTCCGACTGGCCGATGTCTTTCCTGACTACGAGGAAGGGAAGCTGTCGCGCGCCCGGGCCTGCCTGGTGGCGGCGGAGCATCTGGCGCGGGCGGCGGGGCCGCTGCGCCTGGGAGACTATCTGCGCCTGGGTCGGGGAGAAGAGAAGACCGGCGGGCGCTGCAAGAATAACCTCCAGGTGGATGCCCTGGAAGCGCTGATCGCGGCCCTCTACCGCGACGGCGGTCTGGATGCGGCGCGCAACTTTATCGAGCGCTTCGTCCTGCCTGCTGACTTGACCTCCTGCACCGACGAACTCTTCGCCATCGATTTCAAATCGGCCCTGCAGGAATACTTGCAGGCGGCGGGAGCCGGCCCCGCCAGCTACCGGGTGGCCGGAGAGTCCGGCCCCGAGCATCAGAAGACCTTTACCGTGGAAGTCATTGCGGGCGACAATGGAATGGCGCGAGGCAGCGGCGGGAGCAAGAAAGCCGCCGAGCAGCAGGCCGCGCGCAATCTCCTGGAGTCTTTGGGAAGGAAACCCTGAAGCGATGGTTGAGGCTCAGAAGAAATCCTCCACGCGCGACACCGTCGAATCGCTGCTGGTAACCGTCATTCTCGCCATCTTCGGCACGACGTTTATCCTGCAGGCGTTCAAGATCCCCACCGGGTCGATGGAAACCACCCTATTGATCGGCGATCACCTCCTGGTCAACAAGTTCGCCTACGCCGCCCCGCAGGGCTGGCTGGCGCGCGTCCTGCCCTACCGCGAGATCCGGCGCGGCGACATCATCGTCTTCAAGTTTCCCGGGCGCGACGATCCGGTGAACAGCGGCGAGCATTTTGTGAAGCGCGTCGTGGGAGTGCCGGGGGACCGCATCCGCATCTTCCATCGCCAGGTGTTTGTGAACGGCCAGCCCTACGCCGAGCCCTTTGTCCATCACACCTTCCTCGACCAGATGCGGCCTGGGGATGATTTCCCGCCCGCCGGCAACGACTACCTGAGCGGCGCCTCGGCCGCGTGGGCGGACGAAATGGCGAGCTACCTCCAGAAAGGCGAACTGGTGGTCCCGCCCGGACATTACTTTGCCATGGGCGACAACCGCGAGCAGAGCTGGGACAGCCGCTTCTGGGGCTTCGTGCCGCGCGAGCTCATCACCGGCAAGCCGCTGATTATCTACTGGTCCTACGAAACCCCGCGCGACGAGTACGGGCGCACTTCCTTCTTCGACCGGGTGTCGCAGGTCGTTGACTTGATTATCCACTTTCCCACCAAGACTCGCTGGCGACGCACGTTCGGTCTGGTGCGATGATGAGGGGCCGTTTCCGCCTCCCGGTACGACCGATGGCACTCGCCGCGGGCGCGCTCGCGCTGGCGGCCTGGATTCTTCCCACCCTCCTGAGCACGGAACGCTATCGCCACCGCCTGGAATTGGGCCTCGAGCAGTTCCTGCATCGTCCCGTCACCTTCGGCCGGGCATCGTTCCGGCTGCTGCCCCGCCCCGGCGTGGCCATTGAAAACGCCGTGGTCCGCGAGGATCCCGCCTTCGGCGCCGAACCTTTCGCGCGCATTGATCACATCGAATGCGACCTGCGCTGGCGAAGCCTGTGGCGGACGCGCCTGGAATTCGCGCGCCTGAAGCTCGAGCGCCCCAACCTGAACATCGTCCGCACCAAGCAGGGAGAATGGAACATCGAGAGCCTGCTGGTGAAGAGCGGCCTGGCGGGCTCGCCGGGGGCCGCGGCATCCAACGGCGAGGCTCCGCCTGCCTTCGAGGTCGCCATCGAAGACGCGCGGCTGAATTTCAAATTCGGCGCCGACAAGAAACCCTTTGCGATTGTGGAACTCGGCGCCCGCTTGAATCTCGACCCGGCGCGCGGGCGAATTCAATTTCGCCTGGCGGGAAACCCCGTACGTTCCGATTTGCCACTGCCCACCCCCGGCAAGCTGGAACTGGAAGGGGAATGGCGGCCCGGCGACGGCCTGGGTGGCGTGCTCGACGCCCGCCTGCGCACCCGCGACGCGCTGCTTTACAACTGGATTCCGCTGCTCAGTGGTTACAACCCGGAGATTTACGGCGTGCTCGACAGCGACACGCGCATTCAGGGTTCGCTGCGGGTCATGAAATTCCAGGGCGATGCCACGCTTGCCCAGGTGCATCGCGCCGACCTGATCCCTCCCGCCGGAGCGCTGCCGGTCAGCCTGCGCTTTCGCGGCGAATTCGACCGCAACCGCAAGCGCGCGCTACTGGAGAGCGTGGAGGCCACGCTGGCGGATTCGCGCCTGCACCTGAGCGGAGCCGTCGAGCAGATTCCCGAATCCCCTGCGCTCGACCTCGTGGTGGCGCTCGAGCGCGCCCGGCTGGAGGACTTGCAGGCGCTCAGCCGCCGCCTCTGGCGCTATCCCGCCGGCGTGCAACTGGCGGGGCGCGTGGATGGCCTGCTCTCCGTGCAAGGTCCCTGGCGCGAGCGGCGTTATGGCGGCTTCCTCGGCGCGCGTGACATGCGGCTCAGCACTTCCGCGGGATCGTTTCCGGTATCGGAACTGGCTTTGCGGATTGACCGGCGTGGGGCAAGGCTGGCTCCGGTCACTGTCTCTCTCGCGCCGCGCCTGGGCGTGACCGTGGAGGGCGCGGTCTATCCTGCCGGACCCGCCCCCAAGCGTCGGAAGGGATTCCTGCCCGCGCGTTACGAGCTGAAATTTGCCGCCAAATCGTTCGAGCTGAATGAAGTGATCCGTTTCGCGCGTAGCCTGGGAATCGCCTCGGCGCAGCGGTTCGATGGGCGCGGCATTGGAACGGCGAGCTTCACCCTGGCGGGGACGGCTTGGCCTCCGGCTCGTCCCACGCTCGCGGGCAAGGGCGAAATCCGCGCCGCGCGGTTCGTCGTACCCGGCCTCACCGAACCGTTAAACGTTCCGCGCGCCACCGTGCAGGCGAATGGCGACCATCTCGTCGCGAGCCCGCTCACGGCGGTCATGGGCACCAGTGTCTTCACCGGCCGCCTGGAGCATCAGGGAGCGCGCAGCGAGCCCTGGCATTTTGACCTGCGCGCCAACGCCCTAAGCGTTGAGCAGGGCGCGCTGTGGTTCGATGTTCTGGGTCTCCGTCCGCCGCTGGCGCTCCTCGACCGCCTTCCCGGGCTCAACTCGCAGGCCGCCCAGCGCTCTGCCGCCTCGGGGCTCTTCTCGCTCCTGAACGCGCGAGGGCGCTTCGCGACGCCACTGCTGACCTATCGCAGCCTGACCTTCAAGGATTTTCAAGCTACGATCGATCTTGCCGGACGCATCCTGCGCGTCGCGCCGGCTTCCTTCCAGGCGGGCGGCGGGCGCGGGCAGGGGAAAGCGGAACTGAACCTGACCGCCAGCCCCGCGGCGATTTCCGGGGAGGTGACGATGGCAGGAGTCAGAATCCCGACGCTGGCCGGCCGGCTTCCCCCTGCCTTGCGCCAGGCGCACGGATTGATCTCCGGCACGGCGCGCTTCCAGACGCGCGGCCTGAGCCGCAGCGAAATGGGCGCTAGCCTGCAGGCGGACGGCAAAGCGCGCCTGGAGAAAGTTACCCTGGGGGATTTCGATCCTCTCCTGGCACTCTCGCGCCAGATGCCCGGCGGAACGCTCGAGCCGGCGCGTGGCGAGGTGGCTGTCCGCCCGGCGGAGATTGAATTCACGGTCCGCGATCGCCGGATCAACTTCGCCCGCCAGAGGCTCGACATCGAAGGCGCACGGCTGAATCTCAGCGGAAGCTGGGGTTTCAATTCCACGCTCGATTTCGCCGTGGAGGCAGACCTGCGCCACGCCGCGCGGCGCTGGACGAGCGAACTTCCAGCGGACCCGCGAATCAGCCGGCTACGAATCTCCGGACCGATGGGGCAACTCGTTCTGAGTGGGGAAGGAGCCACCGCGCAGGCGCGCCGGTAAGGAGAATGATGGAGAGTCGGACGAGAAACGGGAAGTGGGCGCACGGCGCGACATTGCGCCGCGCCGCAAGCCGTGTGCCGCTTGCGCGGGCCGCGCTCGCCGCCCTGGTGGTTTCCGCTGCCGGGCTGGCGGCCCTTCCCGCCGGAGTCTCGGATAACGCCGCTATCGCGTCCCAGACCGCGGCGAACGCCCTCGCCGCCAAGATCGCTCTGCTTTCCAATCCCAACCCGCGCGGGCACGGCGCGTTCGATCCGGTGAGCATCTCCGACACGGAAGCGAATTCCTACCTCAAACTCCGCGGGCGCGAATTTCTTCCCCCCGCGGTCAAGGACCCCGAGATTCACATCCTGCCGGACCACCTCGCGGGCGCCGCGGACGTGGACTTCGAGGAGTTGGGGAAGATGAACAATCAGGGCGACGACTGGGGCGCCAAGCTTGTGGCCTATGTTTTCCAGGGCAAACAGCGTGTCAACGCAACGGGAACTCTCGAAACCGGCGACGGGCAGGGAAAGTTCACCCTGACCAGTTTCACAGTGGGGTCAACTTCCTTGCCGGCGGGATTCGTCACCTTCCTTCTCCAAAGTTATGTGGAGAAACAATACAAGATCGACCTCAACAAACCCTTTCGCCTGCCGCCCCACGTGAGTCGCATCGAACTGGGCAACGGCCAGGCAAGTCTCCTCCGCAGTGGTCCGAGCAGGCGATAGCTTCCCGCTGACCCCACTCCCGTCCGCCCCGGCGACTCCCGCATCACCTCTTGTCAAACAGTTCGCGGTAGTGCTCCCACTTCTTTCGGACGTCTTCCATGACGCGCTGGTACTCGGGGTCGGAGCGGAGCTTGTCCCAGTTTTTGTCGCGCTGGAACCAGGGATAATTGTGATTGCCCATCTCGACCGCCCGGCGGAGATAAGTCAACGCTTGCTGGCGGTCGCCGAGCAGGCAGTGGATTCCGCCGACCCAGTACGCGTAGTCGCCATCCAACTCCTTTTCCGCCGGCACGCTGAAGACGAGGGGGTCGATCTTGTCACGCTGGCCGCGCGAGGCATACAGGAATGGGGAATCACTCGCGGCGGGCCGCCCACCGAAATCCGTAGCGCCCCGTCGCAGCCATTTGCTACCCTTGGGCGGCAACGGGCGTTCGAAGGGGGCCCGGTTGCCGCAAAGTGCCATGGAACACTCAGGAACATTTCTTCTCGAACTCTTTTTGATGTTTGCTGGCGGCAAAGCGCTCGCCGAGATCTTCGAGCGCCTGCATCAGCCGGCCGTGGTGGGCGAACTTCTGGCCGGCGTGCTCCTGGGTCCTTCGCTGCTGGCCGTCGTGCATCCGAGCGAACTGACCGCGGGGCTGGCGGAGATCGGCGCCATCTTCCTCCTTTTCACTGTGGGCCTGGAAACACGGCCCAAAGACCTCCTCGAAGTGGGCGCGACGGCCAGCTTGGTGGCCGTCCTGGGAGTCCTGCTGCCGCTGGCATTGGGTTTCTTTTACATGCGCCTGCTTGACCACACGATGGTCGAGTCGATCTTCGTGGGCGCCGCGATGGTGGCGACGAGTGTGGGCATCACGGCGCGCGTGCTCGCCGATGCCGGGGTGCTCTCGACCCGCCTGGCGCGCGTCATTCTGGCCGCCGCGGTGCTGGACGACATCCTGGGCATGATCGTTCTGGCGGTGGTTAGCAGCCTCTCGGCGGGGCGCGTCAACTACCTCTCGCTGGCGATTGTGGCGGGCGAAGCGGCGGGATTCTCCCTCCTGGTTATTTTCTTCGGCTCCCGCGTCGTGGGACGGTTCCGGCCCGCCGTGGCCCGGCTGCACGCCCGCAACGGCGCTTTCGTGCTGTCGGTGATTCTCTGCCTGGGATTGTCTCTCGCCTCCGTTTATATCGGCATGGCAGCGATCATTGGCGCTTTTCTGGCGGGCCTGGCGCTCGCCGACCAAAGCGAACAATACCGCCTGCGAGAGAATGCGCATCCCATCATGGAATTCCTGGCGCCCTTCTTCTTCGTCATGCTGGGCGCGCAAGTGAATCTGAAGACCATCGGTCAGCCGGGATTGCTGGGAATGATCGCGATGGTCTGCGCGCTGGCGATCCTGAGCAAGCTGATCGGCTGCGGCTTGGGCGCGCTCTCGCTGGGTTTCAGGGATGCGTTGCGCATCGGGGTGGGCATGGTGCCGCGCGGCGAGGTCGGCTTGATCGTCGCCGGCGTAGGCCTACGCCTGCGCACCATCTCCGATTCGGTTTACACCGTGGTCCTCACTATGAGCATCGTCACGACGCTTTTCGCTCCGCCCGTGCTGCGCTTCCTGCTCTCGCGCGGCGGCGCGGGAAATCCTCCGCCCAGCGCCGGGACCACGCCCGCTGCAGCCAACCAGTAAGCTGGGAGCGATTCGCGTCTGAATCCTCCCGAAGCGGTTCTCACGTCCCAAAAGTGCTAGACTATCGGATTGATTTGCCCCTTAGTCAAATGGATAAGGGACCAGTGCGCAACAATACATATCTTTCCGGGGGAAATGCATGAAGCGAAATTCGATTCGTTGGGCCGTCACCTGCCTTGCCGCCTTGTCGGCCGTCGTCGCGCTCCTGTGGCTTACGCCGCGGGCGGCGGCGGAAGAGGGCATGTGGACGTTCGATAATCCGCCGTTCAAGCAACTGAAGGAAAAGTACGGCTTTGAGCCCACCAAGGAATGGCTGGAGCACGTGCGCTTATCAAGCGTGCGCTTCAATGATGGCGGTTCCGGTTCGTTTGTCAGCCCCCACGGGCTGGCACTCACCAATCACCACGTGGCGCTCGGCCAACTTCAAAAAGTTTCCACACCGCAGAAAGACTACGTGAAGGACGGCTTTTACGCCCGCACTCAGGCCGACGAGCTGAAGTGCCCGGACCTCGAGCTCAACGTGCTCGTCTCGATCGAAGACGTCACCGCTCGCCTGCAGGGCGTTGTCAAGCAAGGCATGACCGATGAAGCGGCGTTCAAGGCGCGCAAGGCGGAGACCGCCAAGATTGAGAAAGAGAGTCTGGATGCGACCGGCCTGCGCTCCGACGTGGTGCCGCTTTACAACGGCAGCGAATACTGGCTCTACCGCTACAAGAAATACACGGACATCCGCATGGTTTTCGCGCCGGAGCAGCAGATCGCCTTCTTCGGCGGCGATCCCGACAACTTCACGTTTCCGCGCCACGATTTCGATATGGCCCTGTTCCGCGTTTATGAAAACGGCCAGCCCATCGACAGCCAGCAATACCTGAAGTGGAGCGAGCACGGCGCGGGCGACGGCGAACTGGTGTTTGTCTCCGGCCATCCGGGCTCCACCGACCGGCTCACGACCATGGCGGGACTGGAGTTGCAGCGCGATCACCTGTTGCCCCGGACGCTCAAGACGCGCAAGCGGCGGCTCGCTGCCCTCCGGCAGTACGCGGCACGCGGCGCGGAGCAGAACCGTCAGGCCACGCGCCCGATGTTCTACCTGGAGAACGCCATCAAGGCTTTCACCGGCGAATACGAAGGCCTGCTCGACAAATCGCTGTTTGAGAAGAAGCGGGCAGAGGAGGCGGAATTTCGCCGGCTCGTAAATAGCAAGCCGGAGTGGAAGGCCGCTTACAGTTCGGCCTGGGACGACATGGCCGCCGCCTCACAGCGATATCTGGAGGGCATGAAGCCGTTTCGCTACCGCCGGATTCTCGGCTCGCGCGCGGTGGACATGGCGCTGCAGATCGTTCAATACGTCACCGAAGTCAAAAAGGCGGACGGCGTGCGCCTTGACCGTTTCCACGATTCGCAGCTCGAGTCGCTGCGCTTCGAGCTCTTCTCGCCCGCGCCCCTCTACCCGGGAATGGAAGAAGCCCTGATTGCCAACACACTCCAGGAAGCCGTGGACGAACTGGGGCCCGACGACCCCTACGTCAAATCCGTGCTGGGCGGGCGAACGGCGGCGGAGGTGGCGGAAGAAGCCATGAGCGGAACGAAGATCGCCGATCCGACGTTTCGCAAATCGCTCGTCGAGGGCGGTGAGGCCGCCGTCGCGGCTTCCACCGACCCGTTGATTGTCCTGGCGCGCAAGGTTGATCCCTTCGTGCGCGAGTCGCAGAAGTGGTATGAAGACAAGGTGGAGAGCGCGGAAGTCGCCGCCGGGGAGAAGATCGGCAAGGCGCGCTTCGCAGCGTTCGGGAAGTCCGCCTATCCCGATGCCACCTTCACCCTTCGCCTGACCTACGGGAGCGTTAAAGGGTATGCCATGAACGGCACGCAGGCGCCCACTAAGACGACGTTCTACGGCCTCTACGACCGGGCGTACAGTTTCGACCTGAAATTTCCCTATGAGCTTCCGGCGAGATATCTGGAACGCAAGGGCGCGCTCGACCTTTCGACGCCGCTCAATTTCGTCAGCACCTGCGACATCATCGGGGGCAACTCCGGCTCGCCGGTCATCAATCGCCAGGGCGAATTCGTCGGCCTGATTTTCGATGGCAACATCGAAAGCCTGGTCGGCAACTACGTATATAGCGACGAGAAGAACCGCGCCGTGGCCGTGCACAGTTCGGCCATCATCGAGGGACTGCGCAAGCTCTACGATGCGGGCGCGCTGGCGGATGAGTTGCAGGGCCTGCCGAGCCACTGAGGGTTCTGTCCAGGGTCCGGGTCTGACCCTGCCCATCCTGTAGTGCCGGGTTTTCGCCAGGAATAAGTTGCTCCAGTCAGTTGGAGGGGCACGGCGCGCCGTATCTCAGTTGTAGCGCCGGTCGGAGCTTGCCCTGACGCAGGGAGGGACTGGCGTCCGATTAGAACCGCAACTTCGCCGCTCATCGAGCGGCGCTACAGTGCCATTCGATTTTCTATGCGAACCGGCCGTCGCTATAAAATTTACGCGGGCGACACGGGCGTCAGCTATCAGTATTTCTTTGAGGCGCGGCGCTCCGTGGTGCGCCCGGAAGGGCAGGGGGCCGGCAGCGATTTCACCTTTGTGGTGATCGCCGACCAGCATCCGCCGCTTGATCTGAAGATATTCGTCTCCGAGCGCGGCCAGGCGGCCTGGCGCGCCGCCCACGGGCGGGAGCTCGATCCTAACGAACTCTATGCCACCGCCAAGATGCGCCTCTTTCGCGCCTTTGACGAGCACGAAAGCCTCACCGACGAGCGGCTCAACTTGATCGTGGACGAAACGAACATCCTGGAATTGCTGGAGACGCTGGGAGTGGAATGACACTGGAAATTGGAAACTAGAAAATAGAAATTGGAAATTGGAAAATAGAAACTGGGCAGCTCAATGATGACCAGATTCAGTTTCCCAACTTCCATTTTCCAGTTTCTAATTTCCAGTTTCCAGTTTCCGTTCCGTCAGAAAACAAACTTCACCGCCAACTGAACTCCACGGGGTCCCCCGCGGCCCAGGAACGGATTGCCGATACCGACGTCACCGATGGAGGTGATGGGGTACGATCCCGCGCCTGATTCGCAGTTGCCGCTGAGTGCGAAGCCATTGATCCCGGGATCGGCGAGGAACGCGGGCAGGAAGGGGTTGGCGAAATTAGGATGGACCTGAACGAACACGGGTCCTGGATGCCCCTGCTTCGCTTGCCCTGCGCAGGTCTTCACGACGACATTTTATCCCTGACAGGTTCGGCGAACGCCTGCTCGCCCAGCCAGATGCGGTACAATGATGGCGGCGCTCCCTTCGGGTGATACCCGAACCACCAGCGCCCATGCCCCGGGGTCAGGGCCAGCCAGGTTTCAGATTGAGGATGGGGTCATATTGCCCCTGCAGAGGTGTGCGAGTCCCGACCGGCAGGAGAGTCCATGTCCACAAATCCTTCCAGCGATTCTTCCCCCCGCTTGCAGTTGGAGATTGAGAAGGCGGGAGGAGTCGCCACGGTGAAGTGTCGCGGCCGAATGGTGGCCGGCTCGACCGGGGAGTTCAAGGACCAGGTTCGGGCGCTCTTTCCTGCCACCCGGCGGGTGGTCATCGACCTGAGCGGCCTGACTTACCTGGACAACGTCGGCATCGGCGCCCTCGTTAGCCTTTACGTCTCGTCCAAATCCGCCCGCTGCCAGCTCGAGTTGGTCAACCTTACCCAGCATGTGCGGCAACTCCTGAGTCTCACCAAACTGCTCTCCGTCTTCGAGTCCTGCGGCTAGTACTACACCAAGATGCCATAGCGCATCTCGCCCGCTTCGCGGCTCTGATGATCGCCTGCTCAGCACCCTCTGCACTGCCCTCCGTGCCACACGCCTCGATATCGCCGAGGCCCTGCGCTACGTGGGGTGACGGCTCCTGTAGCGCCAGTCTATGACCGGCGAGTCGACAGTCGGCAGTAAGACCCAGGGTTTCGAATCTCCAGCCCTTTTTAGTTTTTCCCTCATTTCCTTCTTCCGATCTTACGTTGGCGGCATCGCCCTGGTGCTCCCGACACCTGACACCTGTCTTCCCCCTGCTCCCTATTCGCTACTCCCCCCGCGCTTGCATTTGAAGCGCGTTCGGTGTATACGCGGCACCTTAGTATTGTGGTTATCGTACGACGGCCGCACACATCGCAAAGAGCGCGATCTATGCGCCACCCGTGTCAACGGCAAGCACGCGCCCTGCCGATGGAGGGTTGTGCCATGAGTCACTACCAAGCTGTTTGGGATTGGCGGACGAGAGGGATCACCCTCGCGGTCACGGCCATTCTCGTCTCCGTTGCTGTCCCATTGGTGCGGTCAACTCTGCACGCCATCCCCAGGCCATACGGGACTCTCGCGGGATTCGGCGCTGTGGTCATTCTCCTGGCACTAGTCACGATCATTTTCGCTCCGCGCGCATACGACATAGATGGCCGGACGCTTCATGTTCGCACCCTAGCGACCAGGTTCGCGTTTGATCTGACTCGGCTCTGGGAGGCGAGCGAAAGAAGCGGGAATGAGGTTTTCTCGGGTGGCACGCTCCGCACTTTTGGTTGCGGGGGATTCTTTGGCTATTTTGGATATTTCTGGAATCCTGATTGGGGGAGGTTCCTGGCGTTTGCCACTAATCGCGAAGAGCTGGTGGTTCTGCGATTTCGCGATCGAGTGCTAGTCATCTCGCCCCATGGCCGACAAAGCTTTCTGCAAGAGGCGCAGCGTGGCATCGACCGCACCAAGACAAGTGGTACAGACCTTGCTGCGTGACAGCGGAGAAGGGCGCGGAATTGCAGAGGGAGGCGACGCGGCACCGGCCGGCGCGACAATCGCCTCGCGCCGCTGGAATTGCCGTCCGCCGGTTGGCGTACTGAAGAGCGAGCCCTGCGCTGCATCAATCCAAAATCGTAAAAGACGAGTGGACAGTCGGCAGTCAACAGTCGACAGTTGGAAAATCAGAAATCACAAATCCAAAATCAAAAATCCCCTACTTCCTATTTCCTACTCCCGACTCCCTCGCGTCTGCTCCCTGACCTGCCGCCATTTCGCGCGCGGCGAGTAGGAACGCCTGGGCGGCGGCGGAGAGCGTGGCGTGGCGGCGATAGACCAGGTGCAGCTCGCGCTGGATGCGCATCTCCTTGATGCGCACGGCCACCAGTTCGCCGCGCGCCAGTTCGTCTTCCAGGCACATGCGCGGCGCAAACGCGATGCCGATGCCCATGCGCACCGACTTCTTGATGGTCTCGACGGTGGGCAGTTCCATGCCAATCACCAGCGGCGCGCGCAGATGCGCGAAGAGATCGATGACCGCCTGGCGGTAGGGCGAGGCGATGCTGTGCGCGATGAAGGTCTCTTTGGCGAAGTCGTGCACGCTCGCCTGGCGCTTGCGTGCCATGGGATGCGCGGGCGGGACAATCAGGCAGAGTTCGTCGAGGCTGACGACCTTCGTCTCCAGCTCGGGATTCTGCGGATGGTAACTGAGCACGCCGAGGTCGATTTCGTAGCGGAGCAGGGCAATGGGAATTTCGCGCGAGAGGCTGCGCTTCACGTCCACTTTGATACGAGGATAACGCTCGCGGAACTTCTTGAGCACCGGCAGCAGGTAGAGCGCCGTGCTCTCGTTGGCGCCAATCGAAACGCGCCCGCG
>Ga0187878_1003088_pt1 | contig 14112 bp, 9 predicted proteins | sample June2016WEW_17_1_FD_132979 | JGI IMG/M metagenome (GOLD analysis project Ga0187878, IMG submission 132979) | Peatland microbial communities from SPRUCE experiment site at the Marcell Experimental Forest, Minnesota, USA - June2016WEW_17_150 | ecosystem: Environmental > Terrestrial > Soil >...
AGGACGCGTTCACCCGAGATCTGCCCGACGAAGGCCCCCAGCTTCTCACCCAACTGGATGTACGGCTCCATCTTTTTGTATTCCTCGGGGGAGATGGCCGGCATGTTGACGGCGTTGCGCGCCACACCCAGGAGCAGGTAGTCGCGCACCTGCTCGGCGATGCGAATACCCACGATCTCCTGCGCTTCTTCGGTCGAGCCGGCAATGTGCGGTGTGGCGACGACGTTGGGGTGGCCGACCAGCTTGAAATCTTTGGGAGGTTCCTGCTCGAAAACATCCAGGGCGGCGCCCGCCACCTGGCCACTTTCGAGCCCGGCCAGCAGGTCCGCCTCGTTGATCAGGTCGCCGCGCGCGCAGTTGACGATGCGCACGCCCGGCTTCATCATCGCCAGCGTCCGCGCGTTGATCAGGTGGCGCGTCTCCGGCGTGGCCGAGGCGTGCACGCTGATAAAGTCGCTGGTCTTCAGCAATTCCTCGAGCGGCACCAGCCGCACGTTCTGTTCACGCGCCATCAGCGACGAAACGAAGGGATCGAATGTGAGGACTTCCATCTGGAAGGCCTGCGCCAGGCGCGCCACTTCCATGCCGATCTTGCCGAAACCGATGAGGCCGATGGTCTTGGAGCGCAATTCCGTTCCGGTCAATTTCTTTTTTTCCCAGCGCCCCTGCTTCAGGGCGCCGTCGGCCTGCGGAATGCGGCGCACCAGCGCCAGCATCAGGGCCACGGCGTGCTCGGCGACGGCGACGGCGTTGCCGCCCGGGGTGTTCATCACCACGATGCCCTTCTTGGTGGCGGCGTCGAGATCGATATTGTCCACGCCCACGCCGGCCCGGCCGATCGCGCGCAGCCGCGCCGCCTTCTCGAGCAACTGCGCGTTCGCCTTGGTGGCGCTGCGAACGATCAGAGCATCGGCGTCTTTGATTTCGTCGGCGACGGAAGCCCCGGGTTTGCCGGGCAGGAAGACGACATTAAACGAAGGCTCGCGCTTGAGGACTTCCAAGGCATGTTCGGAAACGTTGTCAGCAACAAGAATTTTCATGATGATTCCTGGGCAAGAGCGTAGAGTGTTATGCCCCCACAGAGTCTAGTTGGCAAGTCGCAAATAAGCTTCCTGAGCCGCGCGCACGCCGCGGCCGAGTTCCACCTTCTGCCCCAGCTTCACCAGCGCCACTTCCAGCGCGGCGACGATGGCGAACAGGTCCGGCATGTCGTAGTAGCCGAGGTGGGCGAGACGGAAGATATGGCCTTTCATCGATCCCTGGCCGTTGGCCACGATCGCGCCGAAGCGGTTCCGCAGTTCTTTGATGATGGCGCCCGAATCCATGCCCTCCGGCGCGCAGACGGCGGTGGCGGCGTTGGCGGGTGAAGAGGCCGCGAAGAGTTTCAGCCCCAGCGCCTGGACGGCCTCGCGCGTTGCCGCCGCGAGCAAGGCGGCGTTGGCAATCAGGTTCTCGCGCCCGATTTCTTTCACGTACTGGAGCGCGGCGTGCAGGCTGATCACCAGCGTCGTTGCCGGGGTGTAGGCCGTTTCGCCTTTCACCTGATTCTTCCGCTCCTTGGCAAAGTCGAAATAGAAGCGCGGCAGCTTGGCCTTGGCAATCATGCCCCACGCTTTTTCGCTGACGCTCAGGAAGGCCAGCCCGGGCGGAATCATCACCGCCTTCTGTGAGCCGCCAATCACAATGTCCAATCCCCATTCGTCGGGCCGCAGATCGGTCGTGCCGAGGCCCGTGATGGCATCCACCACCAGGCAGGTCTCGGGGTAATTCTTCACCGCCTCCGCCAGCAACTGGACATCGTTCATCACTGCCGTGGAAGTTTCCGTCGCCTGAATGTACACGGCGCGAAAGGGCCCGCCGGTCGCGAGTTTCTGCTTCATCGCCGCGACATCCACCGGTTGGCCGTAAGGTGTCTCGACTTTCACGGCCTCAATCCCGTAAGCCTGCGCCAGGCTCAGCCAGCGCTCGCCGAATTTTCCCGCCGTGCCCACCAGGATGCGCTCGCCCGGCGAGATGAGATTGGACAGCGAACCTTCCATGGCGCCGGTGCCGGAACTGGCAAAAATCAGGACATCGTTCGTGGTCTGGAAGTAGTACTTCAGCAGCTCGAGTGTCTCCGCCATGATCTTGCGGAATGCTTCCGTGCGGTGATGGACGTTGGCCGCCGTCAGAGTGCGTGCCTGCGCTTCCATCAACAGAGGAGTGGGGCCGGGAGTAAAGAGTCTTTGCTTGATGATTCCTGGCATGAATTCGCTTCCTGCTTTGAAGGATGTGCTTCGGAGGAGGCCTATCGGGCGGACCGCGTGGCGGAATACAAGAAGTCCCAGCCTTTCAAGCCGAAGCTATTCAGTCTAGGAGATGGCAGCGGGATTGTCAAACCTCCCGCGAGGCCGCAAATCCTCATCGCAGGGCGCGGAGAACTTCTTCGCTCAGCGTGGTCGGGCACCAGTACTTTTCAATGTACTGGACGACCAGTTCCGTGCCCTGGTCGTGAGACACGAACGGCCGGTCCTTGGAATCGTACATCGTATCGGTGAGGTCGCGCACCAGGACGCAGGCCATTCCCCAATTCGTCATCTGCCTGATGGCGAAGGAGCGATTCAGGATGCACATGTTCGTGTGCACGCCCATGATGAGAAGGTTCTTGATGCCGCGCGGCTGGAGGACGCTGTAGATCTCGGTGCCACTGTCCGAGATGAAGTCGGGTTCGCCAATGGGAATGGCCGCGTGCTGGCGTGTCCAGGCGATGTGGACCTTGTCGCCAGGCGTGTCGCAGCCTTCGTCAGAATCGTCAATGGGCAGGGCCGGAGAGTTCAGACCGAGGCCGGGAGGCGGCGTCACGCGAGGCGCCTGGAGAGCTCGCTGGCGCTGGGGGTAATCCTTGTAGAACTCCATTGTGTCGGAGGGAGCGTGAATAATCAGGATGCCGCGCGCCCGGGCGGCATTCACCAGCGGCGCCATGCGCTGCGCCAGCGGCCCCACGCGTCGCGCCGCGCCCGAGCACCAATGGTTGTCCCACATGTCGCAAATCAGCAGCGCGGTCTCGCCCGGCGTGAAGTCCTTTTCAAAATTGACTTCCTGCCAGCGATCGCTGCCCTTGAAGGGCTCAACCCGGGTTCGGAGCCGCAAGCGGAAGGGAGAGGCGGCTGCGGCTTGGTCCCCGGCCCGCACGACGGCGGAAGCACACGCAAGGAGGACGACAAGCGCCGCAGCAATGTGGCGGAGAACTGGGCTGTGAATTTCCATCCGGCGTTCCATCACCATTTTCGCCCCTTCCATCTGCTGCCGCACGAGGTCACGGCTCCAAATTCTTGGGTGGCGGTTCGTCGGCGGCTCGTGCCTTGGTGTCCAACTGAATGACCTGCGTCGGGAACGGCATCTCGATTCCCTCCGCTTCGAATCGTTTGAGAATGCGCTTGCGCAGCTCGCTCTGGACGGGAAACTGGTCGGTGAACTGGCGCACCTGGACGATGAGCGAGAAATCCAGCGACGACGAGCCGAAGCCGGGAATGAACCTCAGCAAGGGGGCCGGCTCGGCCAGCAGCCCATCGAGCCGATCGCGAATTGCACCCTCCACCACTTCGAGCAGGACGCTCTCGACGCGCGCCGGATCGGTGCCGTAGGCCACGCTGACGGGCATCACGTAAGACATGCGGGATTCCGGCAGAGAGTAATTGGTGATGATCGCCTTGGAGAGAGTGGAATTGGGGATTACAACGTAATTGTTGGCCAGGGTTCGCAGGACGGTGGAACGCCAGCCGACGCGCGTGACAAAGCCTTCCTGGCCGCCGTCGAGCTTGATGTAATCGCCGGGACTGACGGGGCGGTCGGCGACGATGTAAAGCCCGGCGAAGAAATTGCTCAGCGTCTCCTGCAGGGCGAGCGCCACCGCCACGCTGCCCACTCCCAGCGTCGTCCAGACGGCAGTCAGCGAGATGCCCAGGTTCTCCAACAGAATGATGACCGCCAGCACGGCAAACAGCGCGCGGATCAGGAACGCGGCGGGCTGGGCCACCCGTTCCATGTGCGGCTCGCGCTGCCCCAGGCGGCGCAGGAACAGGATCACGACCTTGGCCGGGAAGTAGAAGAGAATCAGAATGAGGAGTGCGAAAATCAGCTTGGCCCCGATGCGCTCGTACTGGTGCGGCAAGGTCAGGAGTTCCATGCCCGTGTAAAGCGCCGCCAGCAAGAGCAGGGGCAGCGGCAGCGACTCGAGGAGAGCAAAGAAGAGTTCGCCCCAGGTGCCCTTGAGCTTTCTGGTCCAGTGGCGGAGAATCCGGCTGAGGACGAATCCAACCACCAGCGCCACGACTAACATCACGGCGATGGCCAGCGTCGAAATGACGGTGGCGGTTACATGAAAGGTCTGGGCCAAATCCTGAATCATTCCGCAGCCTCGGATTAGGACAAGATAACGTGACAGGCCTCGCTGACGCAATCGGTCCGTCGCGGTGTTCGAAGGCAGCTACCCTCGGAGAACGGCCCAAGAGGGAGACTTCTGCCTTGCGGACTTACGCTGGCGCGCGCTGGCCTCAAGCCCGGCGCTCACTCAGCCGATGATGGAGTTTGGGCCGGACAGGGTGTTATTTCCATCGCACCGCCACCGCCGTCCCGGAAACGTCAATGTATTCTTGCCTGCGTGGTAGAATGGCCGAGCGACGGGGCCCCGGGTTCATCCGAGGTTAGCCCGTCCGGGCATCCAGCGCAGAAATTGAGGTCACGGATTCATGGCCACGAAACAACCCAAGAAGGCTGTGGAATTCAACGAGCTTCCGATCCTTCCCGTCCGCGACACGGTGTTGTTTCCCAACGCCATCCTGCCGCTGACGGTGGGCCGGGAGAGCTCGCTACAACTGATCAATGAGCTCAAAGAAGATGAGCGATTCATCGGAGTGGTCTCGCAGCGCGATCCGCGCGTGGACAATCCCCAGCCCGTGGACCTCTTTCAAATCGGCACCGCCGCCTTCATTCACAAGATCATCAAGCTCCCCAACCAGAGTCTTTTTGTTTTCGTCGAAGGGTTGCAGCGCATCGCAGTGCTGGAGATGATCAAGCAGGAGCCTTACCTGCTGGCCCGCGTCAAACAGCTTCAGGACACCGTGCCCACGGAGAAGACGTCGGATTTCGAGGCCCTGGTGCGCAGCGTGACCACGCTCTTCCAGCAGGTGGTCCAGCTCTCGCCGACTCTTTCCGACGACCTGCAGACGGTGGTCATGAATATCGACGAGCCCGGGCGGCTGGCCGACTTTATTTCCGCCAACCTGCCGTCGCTCTCCTCGACCGAGAAACAGGAGCTCCTCGAAAGCCTCGAACTCAAGGGGCGGCTCGAACGCCTGAACCGCATCCTGGCGCGCGAAGTGGAAGTCCTGCAACTGCGCAGCAAGATTCAGTCTGACGTCCAGGACCAGGTGACGCAGAGCCAGCGCGAATACTACCTGCGCGAGCAGATGAAGGCGATCCAGAAGGAGCTCGGCGAGGCCGACGAACAGCAGGAGATCGAGGAACTGCGCAAGAAGATCGACGCCGCCGGCATGACCGAGGAAGCGCACAAGGAGGCGATGCGCGAGCTCAACCGGCTCGCCAAGATGTCTCCCGCCGCGGCGGATTATCACGTGACCCGCACCTACCTCGACTGGCTCCTGGCCCTCCCCTGGATCAAGATCAGCGCGACCAAGGTTGACCTGCGCAAAGCCAAGGAAGTCCTGGACACCGATCACTACAATCTCGAAAAGGTCAAAGAACGCATTCTCGACTACATGGCGGTGCTGCAACTCAAGCCCCAGCTCAAGAGTCCCATCCTGTGCTTCGCCGGCCCGCCGGGAGTGGGGAAGACTTCGCTCGGCAAGTCCATCGCCCGGGCGCTCGACCGCAAGTTCGTCCGCATGTCGCTGGGCGGCATCCACGACGAAGCGGAGATTCGCGGTCACCGGCGCACCTACATCGGCGCCTTGCCGGGACAGATCATCCAGGGCATCCGCCGGGCGGAGACGCGCGATCCCGTCTATATGCTCGACGAGGTGGACAAGATCGGGCGCGATTTCCGCGGCGACCCTTCGTCGGCGCTGCTCGAGGTCCTGGATCCCGAGCAAAACGCCCACTTCCGCGACAACTACCTCGACGTGACCTTTGACCTCTCCAAGGTCCTGTTCATCTGCACCGCGAACATGCTCGACACGATTCCTCCCCCGCTGCTCGACCGCATGGAGATGCTCGACCTGCAGGGTTACACCGAGGAGGAGAAGATCGAGATCGCGTTCCGACACCTGATTCCCAAGCAAACGGAAGAGCATGGCATCAAGTCGCCGGAGCAGATCGAATTCACCCGCGACGGCTTGCGCGGCCTGATCCGCTATTACACGCGCGAGGCGGGCGTGCGCAACGTGGAGCGCGAGGTGGCCACCGTCTGCCGCAAGCAGGCGCGGAAGATCGCCGAGGGTTCCACCGAAAAAGCCGTGCTTACGACGGACAATCTCCGCGACTTCCTGGGCATGCAACGCTTCCGCATGGAGACCGAGCTCGTGGAGCGCACGCGCCAACCCGGCGTCGCCGTGGGTCTCGCCTGGACGCCCACCGGCGGCGACGTGCTCTTCGTTGAAGCCAACGCCATGAAGGGCGGCAAGGGATTCACCATGACCGGGCACGTCGGGCAGGTTATGCAGGAATCGATGCAGGCGGCACTCGCCTGGGTCCGCGCCAACGCCTCCGACTTCGGGATCGACGCCGATTTCTTCCAGGCGAACGACATCCACATGCACGTGCCGGCGGGCGCCATTCCCAAGGACGGCCCCTCGGCCGGCGTGACGATGGTCACCGCCCTGGTCTCCGCCCTGACCCGCCGCCCCGCGCGCGAGCGCGTCGCTATGACCGGTGAGATTACCTTGAGCGGCCAAGTTCTTCCCGTGGGCGGCATCAAGGAGAAACTCCTCGCCGCCAAGCGCGCCGGCGTGCTGGAGATCCTGCTCCCGGCCGAAAACGAGCCCAACGTTCATGAGGACCTCAGCCCGGAGCTGCTGGAAGGCGTCAAACTCCACTACGTTAGCGAGATTCGCGAGGTCTTCGACCTGGCGCTCCAGAAGGAAGCGATGCCGGCGAGGTCCGGTAAGCCCGGCCTGGAGATCTCGCTCACCCAGCCGGTGGGGCCGCCAAACTAGATCGCGGCGGAGGAACCCGCGGAAGGACGAGCCCGGCTCAGTTCTCATCGAAGAGAGGAAGCATCGCGGTACTCTGCCCGGCCGGAGCCTCAACCCGAGTGAATAATCTCAGAGGCCTGTTTCAATCAGCGCTCCGAGAACTTCCAGAGCCAGCCGCGGCGCGCTGGGCCTCGGCCTGCCTGAGCCTATCGGCTCTCACGATGCTGATTTCCCTGGCGGCTTCGCAGGCCCTGCTTGCGGCTTCAGGGATCTGCTACACCGTTCACCTGCTGCGGGACCAGCCCCGCATTTCCTTTCCTCCCATCAAGCTGCCGCTGGCGATTTTCTGCCTGGGGACGATTCTCTCGATTCTTGGCGCCGCCAGCCCCCAAGCCGGCCTTTTTGCCGTCCGCAAGATGGTGCTATTTCTGATTCTGCTCCTCGCGACGAATCTTATCGCCAGTCGCAAGCTCCTGGAATTTCTTTTCCGGGGCCTGTTCGTACAGTCCCTGCTCGCCGCCCTGGTCGGCGCCTTCCAGTTTGTTCGCCAGTATGAGGTGGCGCGCACTCTTCATCCCGATCGCCTCTATGTGGCGATGACCGTGGAGCGCATTACCGGCTTCATGGGGCACTGGATGAATTTCAGCGGGCAGCAGATGCTGGTCTTCGCCAGCCTGCTCGCATTCCTGCTTCTGAATGCTGCGGCTCCCGGCCCGGGCGGAGTCCAAGAGGAAAAAGGCAGCCAGAGCCAATCTCGGATTCTCGGGTGGCTGGTGCTGGGGGTCGTGACTCTTTCCATTGTGCTGGGATTCACGCGCGGGGTGTGGCTGGGCTGCGGAGCCGCGACGCTCTATCTGGTCGCGCGCTGGAAGCCCCGGCTACTTTGGGCCGTGCCGGTGGTTCTGGTTGTGGGTTACCTTTTCGCTCCTTCCATGGTTCGCCAGCGCGTCGCGGTGTTGGCCCACCCCCGCAACGACCCATCTCTCTCCATCCGCTTTGAAATGTGGGGCGTCGCCACCGCCATGATCCGGCAGCACCCCTGGCTCGGCGTTGGACCCAACAACATCGAGCAGCAATATGTTCTATACTTGCCGCCGGGCAAGGCACCGGAGCCGGGCTACCACGCGCACTTGCACAGCAATTTCTTCCAGCTCGGCGCGGAACGCGGACTGCCGGTGCTCGCCGCGTGGGCCTGGATGATGGCCGCTCTCGCCTGGAGCATCGCCCGGCGCCGCCGCCGGCTGACGCAGCTCCGCTGGGTCGCTGACGCCGCCCTGGCTGCTTGGCTTGCGTTTGTCGTGGAAGGGTTCTTCGAGTTCAATTTCGGCACGTCGCCGGTGCTCATGATTTTTCTGTTCCTGATGGCGGTCCCCTTCGCCGCGGAACGGATCGAGGCTTCCGGTGTCGCGGAGTCTCCGTTCTCCGGTTGAAGGTCGAAAGAAATAATACTGTTGACTGTCGACTGTTGACTGCCAACTTCTCAGCATGGCGTCCAAGAACCAGATGATCCGCAACTCGATGGTGGTGGGATTCTTCTCGCTGCTGGGCGGGCTGACGGGGATTCTCGTGGACACCAGCATCGCCGCGAATCTGGGCCTCTCACGGAGCTCGGACACCTTCTACGTGGCCTTCACAGTGCCTTACATCATCATGAATCTGCTTTACGCCACGGGGCAATTCTCGCTGGTCCCGTTCTTTGCGGCCCTGCAAGCGGGCCACGCTCCGGCGGAACTGTGGCGCGGGTTCAGTTACGCCATGACGCTGGTCTTGCTGGGGTTGGGAAGCGTCGCCCTGGTGGGAGTGGTCGGCGCGCCGGTGCTGGTTCGCGCCATCGCTCCTGGCTTCGCCGCCACCCAGACCCTATACGCCGCCCAGCTCGCGCGCTGGCTGTTTCTGGTAATCGTTCCGGCAGGCATGGCCGAGGTGATTCGCTCGTTCCTGCTCAGCCAGCGCCGCTTCGCGGTGTCCTCGGCGGTGGGATTCTTCCGCAATTCCATCGTCGTCCTCTGCATTCTGTTTCTGTTCAAGCGCTACGGCGAGTACAGCATCGTCCTCGGCTACCTGGCCGGCTACCTCGTTCAGCTGAGCGCGCTGGGAATCCAGCTGGTGGCCGCTTTCCCGGTGCGCTTCTCCCTGACCCTGGCGGGCGGCGGGGAGGCATTCCGCAACCTGCACGGAGCGGGCAGGGCCCAGATGGGCGGAGCGCTGGCCTGGCAGGGAGTGACGGTGGTGGAAAGGATCATCGCCTCTTTCCTTCCCCCCGGCTCGCTCACGGCGCTCAACTGGGGATTCAAAATCATGTCAACGCTTGCCGAACTGCTGGTGGGCAGCGTAGGGACGGTGGCGCTGCCCGCGCTGTCGCGAGCCGTGGCCCATCAGGCCCGCGAGGAAGAGCGGCGAACGTTTCGCGACACGTTGGAAATCTGCCTGGCGCTGGTCGCCCCTGCCGGGGTCTTCTGTCTTCTCCTGAATCAGAACATCATCCGCCTGGTCTTCGAGCGTGGCCATTTCACGGCGGAAGCCACGGACCTGATGGCGCGCGTCTTCTTCTATTACAGCCTCAGCCTGTTCCTCTTCTCCTTCGTGCGGGTTCTGACCTTTTACCTCTTCGCCCGCAATGAAGGGCCCACCTTCCTGAGGCTCGCGCTCGCCCTCTATGGCCTGAACGTGGTGTTCGATCTCGTGTACGTAGGCCTGCTGCACTGGGGCGCCATCGGGATTCCGCTGGGACTTCTGACCTCGATGGCGCTCACCTGTTGGGGGGCATTTCACTTGGACCTCGCGGGACTGAAGGAGTCGCTCGACCGGACGTTCAGGATATTCGCGCTCAAGAACCTGTTAGGGACAGCTCTGGTGGTGGGTTCGGTCTGGGCCTTGCGCCTCTGGCTGAAAGCCCCCACCACCGGCTTCGATAACTTTCTCTATCTCACGGTGCTGTGCGGCACGGGTCTGCTGGTCTTTGCCGGGGCGCTGGTGGTGCTGGGCGCCGTACCGCTCGCACGGACCGCGGCCCAATGGGTCCGCAGCGAAGAGTAAGGCACCGAAGCCTGACGGACAAGGCAGTTCAGTGGCCCGCCAGCAGTGCGCAGCGAGTTTGCCCGGTGCTACAATGGCCCTGCTGAAGGTGAGCAGCACAGGTGCAATCCCTCGGACGGCGTGAGTAATGCCTACATCCCCAAAACGTGAGTCGTGGCTGGCGCGCAACCGCAAGCTGCTGGCGGAAAATCCCCGACTGTTCTTTCAGAAGCTCTCCACCTGGATGAAGCCCATGCGCCAGGACTATCGCCGCCGCTGGGGCCGCGGCCTGCGGCAATGGCTCATCCGCTACCACACGCGGATCTATTCCGACAAGGTGACATGGATGGGCCTGCCAGCGTGGAAATGCGTTCTGGACACCTGGGTTTACCAGGAGATTCTCCACGAGGTTCGCCCGGAGATTGTAATCGAAATCGGGAACGCGCACGGCGGCAGCACGCTATATCTGGCACACTTATTGGATCTGCTCGGGCAGGGCGACGTCATCGCCGTGGACATCGACCACTCGCTGTTCCAGGCCCGCCACCCGCGCATCACGACAGTCACGGGCGATAGTGCCGCGCAGGAAACTCTGACGCGTGTGGAAGCCTTGGCGCGCGGCCGGCGGGGATTGGTGATCCACGACGGCGACCACAGCCGCGAACACGTTCTTGCCGATCTGCGCGCCTACGCGCGCTTTGTCGCGCCGGGCGGATACTTCATCGTCGAAGACACCATCATGGACCTCTTCAAGGCGGGCGACGGCCTGGGGAGCGTCAATGGGCCGCTGGGGGCCGTGGAGCAGTTCGTGCAGGAGGATGCTCGATTCCAGATCGATGCGGAGCGGGAGAAATTCGTCCTGACCTTCAACCCGCGCGGTTACTTGAAAAGGGTAACGTGACTTCACCCAGGCAGCATCCCTCATAAGGCTTTTCCTCGCATGCAGGAGATAAAACCGCTTGAAGGCGAATCCTGGGAGCGCTGGCTGCACACGATCCGCCGCCTCGAGTTAGAGCGTATGATGGCCCACGTCCCACTCAACCGAAGCGCAGCGGTTCTGGTATTCTCTCGTTTATTCCAGAGAGGGGGGTCAGGATACGAAACGGCTCACAGACGTTCACTTTTGGGATAGGACCTGGCGCGAAAGCGGGACGTCCCGGCGATTTTGGCTTTATCGGGACTTTGACTATGAGACGGTTCGCCTGTTGCGTGAGTCGGCGGGAGAGGGGGTTGCACGGGTGCTGGAGATCGGCGGGGGCGGCTCGCGGGTGCTCCCTTACATCGCGAAACGGTTCGGATACAGGGCCTTTGCGACCGATTATTCGCCCGAGGGCTGCCAAGCCCTGAGGGCCAATTTCATTTCCCAGGGCCTCGCCGGCACCATTATTTGTGAAGACATGTTCCGGTCCTCGCTTCCCGCAAACTATTTCGACCTGGTTTTTTCTTCAGGGCTCATTGAACACTTTGATGATCAGGCGGCGGTGGTCCGTGAGCACATACACCTGTTGAAACCTGGGGGAAGGTTGGTGCTCATTGTGCCGAACCTCCTGGGGCTGCAGGGGAAGGTTTGCCGCCGCCTCGCTCCAATGCTTTGGGAGCGGCACCGAGTTTTCGGACCGGAAGGGTTAGCGGAGTGGCTCAGGTCCTCAGGACTCACGTCCGTCCGTTTCGGGTATCTCGGCTCTTTTCTCCTCCGCGTGGGCTCGGATCCGGACTGGAGCGTGGTCAGTCTGTGGCCGCGGTGGGTCCAAAGAGCGGTCTACTGGTCGGTACGACTGGGAAACGCCCTCATCTCGTTCTTCTTCCGTCTCTCGCCCTGGCGACCGCATTCGCGGCTTCTTTCTCCGGCATTTTTTGCTGCGGGGACGAAACCCCAATGATAAACCATGATGGCTTCTTACCGCGTTCTGGTAGTCACCAACCTCTGGCCCAACGAGGCTGACCCGGGCTACGGCAGTTTCGTAAAGGCCCAGATGGAATCGTTGCGCCCGCTGGGCGTCGATTTCGACGTGGTGTTTATCGACGGACGGCAGTCGAAGTGGAACTACTTCCGCGGCCTCGGCGAAATGCGCCGCCGGTTGAAGTCCCGGCGCTACGACCTCATTCACGCCCACTTTGGCCTGTCCGGATGGGTGGCCCGCCTGCAGGGGCGCGTCCCCGTAGTTGTTTCGTTCATGGGCGACGACGTTCTCGGCCGTTTCACGCGCGAGGGCGGCGTGACGCTCTACGGACGCTTCCTGCAAGTGACCAGCTACATTCTGGCGCGGCTGGTCGCGGGCGTCATCGTCAAGAGCCCGGAAATGAAAGGGAAGTTGCGTCTGGGGTCGGCGCGAGTGATCCCGAACGGCGTTGACTTGGCGCTTTTCCGGCCCATGGACCCCGAAGTCGCGCGGCGCAAGCTGGGGCTCAATCTCCAGAAGAAGTTCGTCATCTTCCCCTACAATCTTGCCGAGGCGCGTAAACGCTACGACCTGATCAAGGCGGCGGTCGAACTTGCCGCGGTGGAGATTCCGGAGCTGGAAATCCTGCACGTCCGCGGCGTGCCGGCGGAACGGATGCCACTCTACATGAACGCCGCCGACGTTTTCGTGCTGGCCTCCATGACGGAAGGTTCGCCCAACGCCCTCAAAGAAGCCATGGCCGTCAACCTGCCAGTCATTACCGTGGCGGTCGGCGACGCCGTCGATCTCATCGGCGCCAGCGAGGGTTGTTGCCTGGTTCACCGTGACGTCGATTCCATTGCGGAGAAGATCGTGGAGGTCTGCCGCCGCGGACGACGCAGCCGGGGCAGGGAATGGGTCGCCGATCTCGCCATGGAAAAGGTCGCCAAAGAAATCGTGGGCGTCTATCGCACGGTTCTGCGGCGCTGAGGATTCTCGACTGGCGGGCCGGCTCGGGAAGGTCTAAAATAGGCCACCGTCATCAAGATTTGTTGAATCTTACATCCTTCCTCGGAGGACGCCACATGCAGAGTCCATCCAGGTTTCTTCCTCTGATCTCATTAATGGTTGTGGCCTTCATCGCTGTTCCGGCTTCCATTCAGGGATCGCCGCTTCCCCGCGTCGGGCGCGGCCCGGTCGTGGGGGATGAGATCGCCTGGGACAAAGTTCCGGAAGACAGTCGCGCCTGCCTGAAGTGTCACGTTGCGAAAGGCATCACGGGCAGCGCGATTCGCGACTGGCAATTGAGTAAGCACTTCGAAGCGGGCGTTGCCTGCGCCACCTGCCACATTCCTTCCAAGGACGCGGTGGCGGCCATCACCAACTCGCCCAGCGCGTGCGAAGACAAGCAGGTGCGCCGCTCCGTTTCGCCGCGCAACTGCGCGCTCTGCCACACTCAGCAGTTCGAGCAGTTTTCCTCGGGCAAGCATGCCGTCGCTTGGATCGCCATGACTGCCATGCCCACCACCGCCGCGCAGCCCACCGCCATCATCGACGGCGAGAAGGGTTGCGGCGGCTGTCACCGCATCGGCCGCGACGAGGGCAAATGCGATTCCTGCCACACGCGCCACCTGTTTGCGGCGGCGGAAGCGCGACGGCCCGAGGCCTGCATGACCTGCCACATGGGCTTCGACCATCCGCAGTGGGAGATGTATTCCACCTCCAAGCACGGCTCGATCTACATGACCCAGGGCTCCAAGTGGGACTGGAACATGGAACTCGGCGACTGGTTCAAGGATCCTGACAAGGCTTCGCTCAGCCGGCCGCGCGCCCCCGTCTGCTCGACCTGCCACATGCCCGAGGGCGATCACGCGGTGCGCACGGCGTGGGGGTTCCTGGCACTGCGCCTGCCCGAGAAAGATGAGGAATGGCTGAAGTACCGGCAGAAGATCCTCATTGGCCTCGGCATACTCACACCGGAAGGCCAGCCCACGGCGCGCCTCGACGTGGTGAAGGTTGGCAAAGTGGCGCGACTCTCCGCGGAAGAATGGCAGGCGGAGCGCGACCGCATGGTCAACGTTTGCGCC
>Ga0187878_1003090_pt1 | contig 14102 bp, 12 predicted proteins | sample June2016WEW_17_1_FD_132979 | JGI IMG/M metagenome (GOLD analysis project Ga0187878, IMG submission 132979) | Peatland microbial communities from SPRUCE experiment site at the Marcell Experimental Forest, Minnesota, USA - June2016WEW_17_150 | ecosystem: Environmental > Terrestrial > Soil >...
ACTTTCAACTAAATCGGAATACCCACCGACGATGCAGAATCCGAACGACAATGGCCAGGTAGTCGAATTGATGCGCGCCCAGCATTTCAATGTCATCCGCCAGATCGAGAGCCGGAAAACGAGCATTCAACCAGCATCGGTCCGATAGCCATGATTCAAAACGACGCCAGTCCTACCAGGATACTCATTGTGGATGATGAAGCCGATATGCGCTCGCTACTCATGCGAGGCCTATCCAATAGGTTCTACGAATGCATCCCCTCATTCAACGCTTATGACGCCCTGAACAAGCTCAGGAATGGCCGGTTCGACCTGGTCGTGAGCGACGTGTGCATGCCGGGCATGTCCGGTATCGAGCTGCTGCGCCAGATCAAAAAGCACGACCCGGATATGTCCGTCATCATGATCACCGGCGTGCTGGATCTGAGGATGGCGGTCGATTCGCTCAAGATGGGAGCTTGCGACTACATCACCAAACCCTTCGACCTGCTTGCGGTTCGGCGTGCCGTGAGCAAGGCCCTGGAACAACACCGGCTCACACTGGAAAGTCGCTATTATCAGCAAGAGCTGGAGCGGCTTGTTCAAGAACGCACTTACGAACTCAACGGGGCTTTCAAAGAGGTCGAGGATGGCTATCGGTTCACCCTGGAAGCGTTGGCCGCGGCCCTGGATGCGCGCGAGCACGAGACCCAGGCACACTCCCAGCGGGTGCGCGAATATGCCGTCACGCTCGCCCAAAGTCTCGGCCTGAGCACCGAGGATCTCATCGACGTCGGGCGCGGCGCCCTGCTGCACGACGTCGGCAAAATCGGAGTTCCCGATTCGATTCTGCTGAAACCGGCGAAACTTACACCCGAGGAATGGATCCAGATGAAGCGTCACCCGCAGGTGGGGTATGAAATTCTGCGAAGCATCAAGTTTTTGGCCCCAGCTGCCGAGATCGTGTTGGCCCATCAGGAGCGCTGGGATGGCACGGGCTATCCAAACGGACTCGCCGGAGCCGAAATCCCGCTGGGTGCCAGAGTTTTCGGCGTGGTTGACACCCTGGACGCCATGACCAGCGACCGCCCCTATCGGAAGGCCATGTCTTTCCCGGCCGCGCGAGAAGAAGTGCGCCGCTGCAGCGGCACCCAGTTTGACCCTAGGGTGGCCACAGCGTTCCTCAGCATCGAGCCCGAAATGTGGCAACGCATCCACGACCTCGTGAACTGCCGACACCGTGTCCCGGACGACAGCGGCGTTCTATGCCCGAAATGATGCTCAAACCGCTCAGCCAAGCGGACTTCGACTCGATGGCAACCCTCATGAATCAGGAGGAACAGTCCTGGCTGTATGAGCTGGACTGGGACTACTCGCCCATTCGCCGGATTCTCTTTTCGTTCCTGCGGCAGCGACTCTTGCCCGGATTTCTTGCGGCCAGCGACTCGAAAGTGGTGGGATACGCCTACTTTTTAATCTCCCGTGCCAAAGGCATGATCGGAAACGTCTATGCTACCCCTCCGGATGCCCAAGAGGCAGCCACAGAGATTCTGTCCCGCTCGATCGAAAGCCTGAAAAAAACCCGTAACCTGCGCCGCATCGAAGCCCAGATCATTCCTCTTAATGGACTGGACTTGACGGGGATTTTTTTGCGCCACGACTTCCAGTGCTTTCTCCGCCACTACATGGAGCTGGATGTAACAACCGGCGTGTGGCCCGAGCCAACCTACCAGGGAACCATTGTGCCCTGGCATTCCAAGTATCTGCTGCCGGCAGCCCAAGTAGCCTATCTGAGCTACCACAATGGAATCGACTCCGTGATCTCCGAAGATTACGGCTCAGAAGCAAACTGCGAGAATTATCTCCGCAGCCTGGTGGAAAACCCCGGCTGCGGCATCTTTCTGCCCGGCTCCTCCTTCATCGGTCTCGACAACCAGGGCGTCCCCTGCGGATTCATCCTGACATCCCGTATCTCGCCAGCATCAGCCATGATCCCGCAGATATCGGTCCATCCTGCGCACCAGGGGAGGAATCTGGGATCAGCCCTCGTCCAATATTCATTGAACCGGCTCAAGTCGGCCGGATTTCCAGCGGTCAGGCTCACGGTGTCACAACAAAATCGGCGTGCGTACGAATGGTATCTTCGGCTTGGATTCAAGATTCGGCGTAACTTCAGCGCTTACGTCTGGCAGCGCGAGTAGAGTTCAACGACGATCCACCTGGGACCTGGAGCGGCTCAGCCGCAACTAAACACTTCACCGCAGTGCTTCAAGCTTTCGGAACAGCCTCTCATGCGCTTGGGGCGCACCCTACGCCGCCTGAAAAGGCCATGCCCGTCTGGTCGGAATCTGTCGGTATCGGAATCGGGACATTGTCCGTATGCCCTTCGATACAGATTTGCGTTTTCATGGCCAAAAGATCATCGGCCAGAGCGTCCAGCAGTTCCTGACCGTCGGACTTCAGCTGTTCGGACCCTGAATCAAAAAATGTCCCGTCGAGGCTGATCACCAGCCCCCGCGTTTCCAGGCGCGTCTGCACTTTGCTTGCGATGCCCCGTTTTTTCACCAGGACTTCGACGTTCTGTTTGAGTCGCGACATGGCGAGGACTTCTCCACTGGGCAGGGGATTCTCCACGAAGTTGGTCTTGAGATCCTTCAGATAGGCAATCGTATATTCCTTGAGAGCCTTGTCCTTGGGTGTTGTGACATGCTCGCGATGCTGTTGCGGACGGCCCGCCGGATTCGCACCTCGATGCACGGGAATCCTCCCCTTCAAGCGCAGCCGGCACGAGAGACCGAATCCGATCCCAACGTCGCGTTCAACCCGCATAGGATATAGCAACATCTGATGGCAGGAGCTGCGAGCGCAATCTCCAACTCAATCCACGTTGGGCGCCAGCATGATTGAGTTTCCTCCAGACGCCTTGGCACGATACATGGCTCGATCCGCTGTCTCTACAAGATCCTTGGCCTTCATTGAACTCGCCCACTCCGCGATCCCAATGCTCGCCGTAGGCTCGTCGCAAAAATGCTCCCTCAGGTGCCAGCGGATTCGTTCGCATGCTAATTGCGCCTTTGGGGCAAGCGTTTCAGGCATGATGATGGTAAACTCATCTCCCCCGTACCGATAGCAAGTGTCCACATGCGCCCGTATCAGGGTCTTCAACAATGATGCAGTCTCCTTCAATATCAGATCACCCTGCAAGTGCCCTTGGGTGTCGTTGATTAGCTTTAATCCATCCAAATCCAAAAAGCAGAGTGAGAACTTCCGGCCGTATCGCAGGCTTCTCTCGATCTCGGATTCGAGCGACGTAAAAAAGTGCCGTTGGTTGTAAAGGCCCGTCAGCTCATCGGTGATGGAGAGCGCTTCGAGTCTCTCATTAAGCAAGACACCTTGAGTCGCATCCCGGATAATGGCGAGATATCCGATCGGCGCCTTTTCAGCACCAGGGATTGACTGGAAGGCGATGTCGAGAAAGGATGTCGAACCTGCGGCTTGGGGCACTTTACTTCGCTTGAGAATTCTTGTCTCACGATTGCTGATATAAAGGGCAAGGTCTCGCTGCAATTGCACATCGGTAAAGAGTGCCAGAATATCAGAACCCAAGATATTTTTTGGCGAGAGCTGGAAAACTGATTTCACGCCGTCACTGGCGGTTATCACGTATCCCTGCGTGTCGGTAGCCAGAATCGCCTGATCTTGCGCGGCACTTATGATGGCGTGCATGTACTGGCTCGTCTGCTGCGCATGCCTCAGGGTGGAAAACTTGTTAAATTCTAAGGCGATAACAGAAGCAACACGTTCGATCGTGCTTAGTTGATCGTGTGAAAATGGACTCATGCCATCGTTCTCCACCGTGAGCAGGCCAAGAAATCTTCCTGCTGCGCGAATGGGAACGGCAAGTCGCCGTCCTGGTCCCGCGTCGTCCACCCCAGCGTAGAGAACGCTGTTCCGCGGTTTGCATTCCGATAGCGAGGGGTGGTTGGAGCGGCTCGAAAGCTCATCCTCCCGCAACTTGTTCGCAAAACCCCTGGGGAAAGAACCCTCCTGCCTGTCGTCTATGGTCCAGATCTTAACTGCATAGAAATCAAAAGCAGTGCAAATCAAACGGGAGGTGGCGTGAAGAAAACCGTCAAGATCGTTGGATGTCACCGCCAGCTTTATTATCTCGCCAACCAAGTTCACCTGAAGCGTTCGCCGACCATCCGAAACGTCTCCGTTTTCATTGACGCCGACCAGATCAGACTGGCCGGCAAGACAGCTGTTCGTAGTATCCTGTGCCCCCATTGTGAATTCCACTCCCGCATGGCTCAGAATTGCAGCCCAGTCTCGTATCTCGGCCGAAATCAGGGGGACTCACGTCGATTCGTCCTGCCTGAACAATGCGAGAAGAGCATCGATTTCGGAGCGAGTAAGGATTTCCCTCGGAGATGCGACTTAGCCACTTCAGGCAGGCACTTCCGATCTGCGAGCACGACATGTTCGCGGTGCGGACGTGGGCTCTTTGATTTGCCGAGATTGTACTCTGATCCATTTGACATGACGGCCTATAGTGCTTTCGGTTCTTCTCGTGTGAGAAGTGCATGCATTATGTCACCTCATTTTATGCTGCTATCTTTGTCCGCCTCAGCTTGCCCTTCAGGTTGCGCATAGCTGCGGAATGGTGTTGGGAAACGCGTGACTCATTGACTCCGAGAATTTGCCCAATCTCACGCATGGCCAATTCATCGTAGTAGTAGAGCAACACTACAAGCCGCTGTTTTCGGGGAAGTGATTCGATAGCCCGTGCGAGGATGTTCTTGGTCTCCGACTTGAGAAGAATGTCGTGGGGGCAGCTAGTGTTGGGATCCGGAGCATCACCTAACTGAACCTCGATTCTCCCGGGGCTCCGGTGAACCCCCAGCGTCTCCAGAGACACAAGATCCGATTCCCTGAGTTGCATGAGCAACTTATAGAAACTTCCGAGACTGATGCCCATTTCAGCGCGTACTTCCTCGTACGAGGCGGTTCTCGCGAATCGTCGCTCCAGCTGGCGCTGGGCTGCCTGGAGTTTCCTGCCCATAGTTCGCAAGGAGCGTGGAGGCCAGTCATTTCTCCGAAGGCTGTCTAGGATGGTGCCTTTTATCCGATGTTCGGCGTATGTCGGGAACCCCACCCCACGCTTGGGATCGAACTTTTGGGCTGCATCCAGTAAGCCCAGGACTCCAGCGCTTTCCAGCTCCTGCAGTTCCACATACGACGGCAGACGATGGGATATGCTCCGGGCAATGAGCTTAACTTGACGCAGGGTTTTAACAATAAGCTGCTCTCGGCCTACAGGACCGAGCGTTTGGGGGTTGGACTTCGTTGCTGAGCAAGAATATGTTCCCACAGCGATATATTTCCCAGACGCGCTCCGCGCGGCTCAATCGGTTTATCTGGAGTGCACAATTCAACGCGCCTGCGAAATTTGCACAGGTGCAAGAAACCGGGGGACAATACGCTTCTTATCATTCCAGCAAATGCACATGCTCCCAACCAGAGTTAATCTCTAGCAATAGCCGTGCCAAAGGTCTGTACCACAATTCACAAAGGCCGAAAGGAAGCGGCATTGAAATTATGATTGGTGCGAGAGGCCGAGGAAGTCCTTTAGATCAACGGATAAGCGTGGCATGCTTCGGCGTGGAAATTCCAAGAGGAAGTGAACTCTAGTAGACACAGCCAACCGGCAAGGCGGCGTGGGCGCCCGCTTAAGGGAAACCGCACCCGGTGATCAGGGAGGGCAATCCCTGGATACACTCCGGAGTAGCAGGCTAATTCTGAGGATGCCGATCACCAGGGCGTGTCCGGAATTCGATGCGAGTAGAGCGGGCGGGAGTATCGTTTTCCCTTGGGGCGAAGATAGTAGTACAATCCGCTACGCTTAAGTAAGAACACGGTCGTTTTCACCCCGGCATTTGCTGGCCGTGCGCAGTGAAAGAGGGTGGGGGGGGCGGGTAACTATCCGGGTCTGCCGTCTACCTGTGCTTTTTGATGTCCAGGCCTGTTCTCTATCGATCCGGCAAGGAAAGTTACTGTATGCGTGGCGGCTCCGCCCGCCGCGTTACTGCTATTGCTGAGGGCGCTTGATGAAGACGTGGAAAATCCTCATCGTCGATGATGATCCCGATCTGCGTAAGTTGTTTGCTACGGCTCTGCGCCATGAGGGTTATGAGGTGCTGGACGTGGACAGTGGCGAGCGAGCCCTGGACCTGGGACGAACTGGGTCTCCGGATCTCGTATTGCTCGATTTGTATCTCCCAGGGCTGGGTGGATTGGAGGTTCTGCAGCAGATCACAAAGATCTGCCCGGCCGCCCAAGTCGTGATCATGACGGGGCGAGGAGATGTCACCACGGCGGTCCAGGCGATGAAGCTCGGCGCCAGCGACTATCTGCTCAAGCCCATCGAGGTCGGGAAACTCAGAACAACTCTTGAGGTTGTGCTCGGACGCCGCGAAAAGGCTTCGGAGAGCAATCTGACCAAGAGAATCATCGGGGAGAGTCCCCGGATGAAGGAGGTTTGGACACAGATAACCCATTACGCTCTTCCGGATGTGAGCATCATGCTGCTGGGGGAGAGCGGTACAGGTAAAGAGCTTTTTGCCCGGGCGATTCACGAACGAAGCAAACGTGGCGGAAAACCTTTTATTGCGCTTGATTGCGCAACCCTGCCTGACACCCTGGTTGAAAGCGAGATATTCGGACATGAGAAGGGAGCCTTTACGGGCGCCGTGGATAGAAAAGCAGGGAAGTTTGAGCTGGCCGATGGCGGGACGCTTTTTTTGGATGAGATCGGCAATCTCCCCTTGAATGTTCAAGCCAAGCTCCTGAGAGCAGTGCAGGAAAGATGCATCGAGTACCTCGGGGGGCAACGGCCGATTCCCGTGGATGTGCGCATTGTCTCGGCGACCAATCTTGATCTCCTGCAGGCCATGCAAAAGGGAACCTTCAGAGCCGACCTCTACTACCGTCTTGCGGAAGTGGCCGTTTCTTTGCCTCCGTTGCGCGAACGAGAAGGTGATATCAGGCTCCTGGCAAACTTTTTTGTCGAGGAGTTCAACAGGAGATTCGGGCGGGAGGTCAAGGGGATATCTGATTCCGCCTGGAGTGCATTGCTGGCATACCGCTGGCCCGGCAATGTTCGGGAACTCCAGAACGCAATCAAAGGTTCCCTGCTGGCAGCCGATGAATTCATCTCGGTTGAGCAACTCCCGGAATACTTGCGCCATACATCAGGCTCTTCGATTCCCATGGAGAGTCACGCCAACGCTTTTAGAGAGGATCTTCGCCGGCGAATCGACGCCGGTCTGGCGGCTGGCTCGGTGGACTTCAAGTCCATCACTGCCAACTATACCGAGGAGATTGAGCGCGAACTGCTAACAATCCTTCTCGAACGCCAGAGGTTTACCCAGATTAAATTGTCGGAGTTGCTGGGTCTCGATCCGAAGACCCTGCGCGTCAAGCTCCAGAAGTTCGGTCTGAAGACCCGCTAATACCGGCGGCGACTTTTCTACGACTCGCTTCAATACATGTCACTTCCGCCTTTTTCCGGGAGATGATTCCGCCGGAGCGGGTGAGGACTCCCTATGAGCCGGACCGCATTGCCACGGCGAGATCGGTTGACATCGTCCTCCCTTCGGTATTCCGCATACGCTTTCGCTTGGATACAAGAACCCTATATGTCATTAGGCTCAGAGGCTTATCAATGGAATGACAGGAAGCTCAAACAGGGCTTCCCATCCGAGACCGCGCCTCTCGGATCGTGAGCTTGATTCAATACCGGGTCTGGCATTCGAATTGCACCTGTCTATTTCAGATCGGTAACAAGGAGAAATAAACTTGAATTGGATCTTTGTGCAAGGGTGAAATCGGACCCGAGCATCGAGGAAGGCAACAATCAATGAATACTGCCGACTATAGTGACTTGAGGCAAGGACGCGATCTCGAGGATCGAGAATCCGCGCGTTTTGTTGTCCCGGGGGCGACCGTTTCCTGCAAAATTAATGGTTTCTGGCACCCGAGGAATGACTCTGCATCAGAGGAGAAGCTTCCGGTGGCCGATATCAGCAAGCATGGGATATCATTTCTAACCGACAACCTTCCCAGGCCGAGCCGCATCTCCCTCCTCTTGCAGTATTCTGATCATGAGGACGCCATCTGTCTGAAGGGTAGAATTGTTTGGTCCCTGCCGCACGGTATTGGGCTCAGCCACCGCTATCGAGTCGGCGTGCGCTTCGATCCCTTTTCAACAAGGAAAGACGACAATCCTCTAGAGGCCCTGAGGATACTCGAAAAGTTGGAGAAAGATCATAATCCAGTAAATACCTAGGGGCCATTGAATGAACAGCGCCATAGTGATCCTGCGGTCTCTCTCCTCATGATCTGGCATTGTTGCATTGAACAGATCAAAGATCCCAGCTTGGGCTTATTGAAGGGCCAGTGTCGAAAGAGTGCGCACGAAGGAAGCATCCAGAATCATCCTCTGCCATTAGCAGGAGGGTCAACAAAGTGAGAAAGTCCATTGACACCTCCGTCGTGCTCGCTCGGGTTGGCAGTGACAAGGTGCTTCTTCGGGAACTTGCGGGCATCTTCCTGCAGGAATGTCCGAAAACGCTCTCTGAGATGAGGGATGCTATTACGGGGGAGGACTGCAACTCGCTCATGCGTACTGCTCACACGCTCAAGGGGCGGGCCGCCTTTTTCGGCGCAGATCCCGTATGCAAACTCGCACTGAGGCTGGAGAGGATGGGCCGCACCCATAGACTGGCCGACAGCCAAAAAGCATGGGCTGCTCTGGAGGCCGAAATCGGCCAACTCAAGTCTGCCCTGACAGCACTGGCGTCAGAAGGGGGCCATGAAGATCCTGGTCGCCGATGATGATCCACTATATTGCCGACTGCTCGAGACGGTTCTGACACGCTGGGGATACCAGGTGATGCTCGTCCACGACGGCGAGTCCTTTCTTGGAGTGCTCCAGGAGAAAGATCCGCCCAGGCTGGCGATCCTGAATTGGCTTATGCCGGGCATGGATGGCATTGAAGTCTGTCGAGAAGTGCGCAAGCGCAAGGAAAAACCCTACACCTATATCCTTTTGCTTACGGCGAGGAGTCAGAGGAGAGACATCGTCGCGGGTTTGAAAGCCGAAGTGGACGATTACCTCATCAAGCCCTTTGATTTTGGGGAATTACGGGAACGCCTGCAAGCGGGCAGCCGCATCCTCAATCTGCAGATGGAGTTGGTCAACGAACGCGAAGAACTGCGCCGCCAGGCGACACACGACGCCCTCACCGGCCTCTTGAATCGCTTCGGCGTATTGGAAATCCTCGAAAAAGAGGTAGTTCGAGCCATCCGGGAAGGAAATTCATTCGGCATGGCGATCTCCGACATCGATAACTTCAAACAGGTAAACGACACTTACGGGCATGCGATTGGCGACGCCGTCCTCTGCGAGACCGGCAATAGAATGCGGGCCTCAGTAAGATCCTATGATGCGGTGGGGCGCTATGGCGGTGAGGAGTTTCTTATCGTCATGCCGGGACTCGATGAGCCGGCTGCGCTCCTGGCCGCGGAAAGACTTCGAGCTTGTATAGGGAACGACCCGTTTAAGGTGGCCGGAGCGCACATTCGTATCACAATGAGTCTCGGCGTTGCCACGCGCGCGCCTGGCTGGCGCGGTACTATGGACTCTGTGATCCAAGCCGCGGACCATGCGCTCTATCGGGCCAAAGCTGCCGGGCGCAACCGGGTCGAGATCGCGTCTGCCCCAGACTCCGCGGAGATGACGGCGCCGGAGCCTGGCAACGCCGTTCTGCCGTGACCCAGCCCCGGCTGCACATCGGCATGAAGCTGATTTTCAGAGGAGAGCCGCGATGTTTTTCGGCCCACGTCACTTCCCTGAGACATTGATTCTCGCTTCCGAGAGGAAAAATGTGGGAGTTGCTCAGCCCGCGGCTCCTTCACGATCTCGATGGCGGCGCATTTACGGTTTGTATTGCTTGCTGGCAGCTTTGGTTTTTCTAGCAGTGACGATGGCATTGTACTTCAACTACAAGATGCGAGAAATCAATACCAGGAGAGCGGAAGATGACCACACCTGGAGTCTCTGGCACAGTGACATCTCCCGACTCGACCGACTTGCTGACGGAGTCGGTGAGCCTCTTATTGACGTGTTCGAAGCGCGCGATACGGAAAGCGCAACGGAGGAGATACATGCGGCGTTAAGTTTTTTTAATGTGTACCTTGCGTCGTTCCGGGAGAAGACCGACAGGGCAACCGAGAAAGCCGAGAGGGCACAGTTCTCAACGCGATTGGATGCCGTTCAAGCCAATATGCGCGAGATGGCGGCTGCAATCGAACAGTGTCTCACCATCTTCAAGGAAGGCCATCGTGAAAAGACCGTGAAACAGATAGCGGGCGTGGAGCGTGCCCATGCAGGGGTCGATGCCGCATTGGACCGACTTCGGGAGGATCTCGCTCTAATCGAGGACGACCATCTCCGAGAGCAGAACAGGGTGGTGGCGTCGCTGAGAATCGTTGAGTATGGAATCAGCACCTTCCTGATCCTTATGGTTGCGGCGACGGCTCTTTACGGGTTCAAGATCGCTCGGCAGGCACAATTCGTCGCGCGGGAGAAGGAGAGATACCTCGATCGTCTGCAAAAAAGCGAGCAAAAGTACCGCGACCTGTTTGAGAATGCGGTCGAAGGGGTTTTCCAATCCACTTATGGCGGCAGGTTCATCAGCGCCAACCCCGCACTGGCGAAGATCCTCGGCTACCAGTCTGCCGAGGAGTTGCTGATGGACCACTCCGAATTCATCTCGAACCTCTACGTCGAACCGAATCGGCGTACGGAGTATCAGCGTTTGATGCAGGAGCACGGTTCGGTGGCCGGGTTCGAGTCCCAAATCTATCGCAAGGATGGAACCGTGATCTGGATTTCGGAGAATGCGTGCGCCGTGAGCGATGACGCAGGCAAACCGGCAAGGTACGAAGGTTTTCTTTTGGACATTACGGCTCGAAAGCAAGCCGAGCTTGCCTTAAAGGAGAGCGAAGAGCGGTTTCGAGAAATCACGGAGAATCTCAACCAGGTCTTCTGGCTGGCCACGCCCGATTTGACCCGCATGCTCTATATCAGTCCCGCCTATGAGACAATTTGGGGGCGAACTAGACAGAGTCTCTATGAGAATCCCCTGGCCTTTGTGGAGGCGATTGTTTCCGAGGACCGGGAACCGTTTCTCGATGCCTTACGGAAACGCGTGACTCAAGCGGGGCCTGACATAATGGAGTATTTCATTGAGTTCAGAATCTCGCCGCCCGATGGCTCGGTGCGGTGGATAGAATCGCATGTCATGCCAATTCGGCGAGAAGACGGACAGATCGGCCGGCTGCTCGGTTTTGCGAGGGACATCAGTGACCGGAAACGCGCGGAAGAGGAGTTGCATGCAAGTGACGAGCGATTAAAGCTCGCCTTGGCTGCCTCGCGCATGGGTGTCTTTGAATGGGATGTACAAACTAATGCCCTTTTCTGGTCGCCGGAGTGCTTTGCGATCTTTGGCACAGAGAGCTTTGGTGGGACGATGGAAGCATTTGCCGCCTTCCTGCACCCGGAGGATGCCGGCCGGGTGACGGCAGCAATCACCCGGTCGTTGGCGGAAAAGGTTGTGCATGAAGACGAGTTCCGCATCATTCGCCCGGACGGCAAGGTGCGCTGGCAATCCAACTTTGCCAAATGCACTTACGATCTAGACGGCAGGCCGCTGCGAGTGGTCGGCACTGCACAGGACATCACCGAGCGCAAACAGGCGGAGGAGGCCCTCCTCCAGAGCGAATTGCGCTTTCGTCAGTTTGTCGAGAGGGTGAACGACATTATCTATGCCATTGACCTGGAAGGAAATTTCACTGCGTTGAACCGGGCCGGCGAGGAGATCGTCGGCCCCAGAGAAAAGGTCGGTAACGTCTTCCGGATTCTCGCTCCCGAGTATGTCGACCTGATCCGCCAGTCGATCGTGCGGGTGGTTCGGGGCGAATCCATACCGAAGATCGAGCTGGAGGTTTTCGGAACCGATGGAAGGCGAATTGTCCTCGAAGCAAGCACGCGACTCATCACGAAGGACGGAATGCCTGTCGGGATCGATGGAATTGCACGAGACATCACCCAGCGCAAACAGGCTGAACGGATGAAATCCGACTTCGTTTCGTTTGTGACGCACCAGCTTCGCACACCCCTTGCTGGAATTAAGTGGCTGCTCGAGTTGGCCGCTGAGGGGTCGGAGACACCGAAAGAAACGCTGGATTTCATTCAGGATGCCCGGTCCTCGGCCGACCGTCTGATCCGGCTGGTTAATGATCTGCTGGGCGTTTCCCGTCTGGAGCAGGGCAAACTGGCGGTTGTCCTCAAGGACATCGACCTGATCGAGCTGACGCGGAGCGTGCTCGATCAGATGAAGCCTTTAATTCGCGAAAAGGGAATCACTCTTTCGGTGCCGGCTATGGGAGACCTGCCCAGGCTATCCGCGGATCCACAGCTGCTCCGGGAGGCGATCCTTAATCTCGTTTCCAATGCCATGAAGTACACGCTGCCCGGGGGGACAATTTCAATCAGGATAGGTCAAGACGATCACAAAATACGCTGGGAGATCGAGGACAGCGGAATTGGTGTTCCCAAGGGGGCGACGGGCAGGTTGTTCGAGAAGTTTTACCGGGCGGAGAATGCGGTGTCGATTGAAACCGAAGGGACAGGGTTGGGCCTTTATCTCGTCCGGCTGATCCTCGAAAGGTTCGGCGGGCGGGTCTGGTGTGAATCTGAAGAAGGTCATGGCGCTACCTTCCTGTTTACTCTGCCGCTTGCAGCGTGAGGGAATGCGAATATGGAGAGCGACCGAATCCTTCTGGTTGAAGACGACCCGTTCTTGCGCCGCGCGTGCGAGGCGGGGCTGCGCAAGAGAGGTTATCAAGTAATCACTGCCGTGGACGGGGAAGAAGCCCTTCGACGGGTTCGGAACGACGCCCCGGCGCTTATTCTTCTGGACCTGCTGATGCCCAAGCTTTCCGGCATAGAGGTGCTGGCGGAGCTTAAGCAAGATGAAAAAACACGCCACATTCCCGTCATCATTCTTACAAATTCCTCGACAGAGATGGAGAGGAAGAAGACCGCCGCACTGGGAGCTGCCGGATACCTGGTCAAGGCAAATCTGACGCTCAAGGAATTAGCCGACCAGGTTGCTGATTTTCTTGAGGCGCACAAACATCACAGTTGAAGCTTACAAGGGGGGCGAACTCCGGGTATTCTTCATCGGCTGTCTGGTTTCCACAAAGTTGTATGGCGGCCATGGGCCACTGACAAGGATTCCCCTGGCTAATGTCGGCCGAATCTGAGAAATCTTGCGATGAAAAGCGTCGATCGATGATCGCTGGATCAGGAAATAGAGCGAGAATATTCCGCTACCTGCCGACGTTCTCGATTCTTGTCGACTCTGCACCAACAGTTCCGAAAGCAAAGTGCGGATCTGCCGGCCGATTTCCTCCAAGTTTCTCGCTTCCCGCTCCACAGCTGCGTAATGATCTCTTCTGACCGCCAGATAATCAGTCCCGGCCGCCGATCTCCCTGACAGAAGGCGGTGAGAGTCATTGCCATTCTCCTGGCGGGGCATAATGCGAACCCCCATCTCGACCATTCCCTTAAGTTGAGATAGAAGTGCATGAAATTCTTCGCGGCGTTCGTGGAGAAAACGTCTGACCTCAGTCTCTTCATCAAAAATGCACCCAAAGCGCATAGGAACGACGGCCTGAATGCGATAAAAGGCTTCGACGACTCCTTCGCAGGCAAGGAGGTCGGCAGTGGTCGGAGTCAGCTCACGCTTCGGAAGCAACGAGGCTGCCGCGGCAAGAGAGTCCTCGACAATCAACGATACCGGTTTCCCTCCAATTCCTTTGGATAGGACTGCCAGATTTGGCTGCGGCGCAGTTATACAATACAGGATGTGGGCCATTGCTGAGCTCTGAACGTCTGGGGAACGATTGAGAAGAGGGGCACGGCGCGCCGTGCCCCTACGCCCTTTGTTAGCTCCACGGTTGCCCGAAGGGGAATCTGTAGCCCGAAACTCACG
>Ga0187878_1003092_pt1 | contig 14100 bp, 13 predicted proteins | sample June2016WEW_17_1_FD_132979 | JGI IMG/M metagenome (GOLD analysis project Ga0187878, IMG submission 132979) | Peatland microbial communities from SPRUCE experiment site at the Marcell Experimental Forest, Minnesota, USA - June2016WEW_17_150 | ecosystem: Environmental > Terrestrial > Soil >...
CTGTGTAGCCATGATCGACAACGCCATTGCGTGCCACGGCATTGTCTTGCCGGCGAGCAGATACTTGTCGACGCTGTTGCTTCCGCGTCCCCTCCAGAGCCCATAGAGGACGACGAACGCCAATGCTCCGCACAACACTATCCAGTCGCCGAGCCTCACGGTGCAAACCTCCTGGCGAACAGGTAAAAAGCCAGGATCAGAAACACCAGCCAGGCGATGACCACGAGATACATGCGCCGCCACGTGCCCAAAAGAGGCGGAGGATCTCCAAGCGGTTCGATCTGGCTGCCGCTCTTTCTCTGTGGAGGTAACTGTTCCGTCATTTAAAAGCCACATGCTCACCTGCACCCATCGGCGGGTGCGAGGGAGGAGAGGTTGCTAACCGAACAAGCCGGAGTAAGGGCTCCTTCAAGAGTTCTTGGCATTTTGGCGAGAGCGCCGGGCGGGCAGATGCAAGGCGCCGCAACGCGGGCGATGCCGCTGTCCATCGTCGAGTAGCGGCGACGTGTATTCAAGTGAAATTTTAAGACCGCCCGTCGATCCCATCCTGGTTGCGAGCAAATCCGCTCCTTGCACGGTCATTTGGCGGACTTGGCGGCGCTCAGGAAGTTCGCAAAGATGCGGAACGCTCCTGGTACCCCGGCGGGCAATTGCCGGAACCACGAAAAGGCAGTGAATATGTACACCCCTTTGCCGTGGCGCGCGTAGAGAGTCACGCCCTTTTGAGGGTCCTCATTGGGGTCGTGACACTCGAACACGGCCTCGTATTGCGGGTCCCACTGCGAAGCGAAATTCAAACCGCGCTCCTGGACCCAGCCGCGGAAGTCCTCCTCGCCGATCTTGTTTGGTGCCGCGAGCAGTGGATTCTGCGGATTCAGGAGGGTGACCGCCGCTTCTTCGACCGATACGCGGGCGGATCCAATCTGAAGCGGATACGGCCCGATCGCCTGCAAGGTCGGCGAGCGGCGGTCCGCCACGTTGTACTGCACCACGAGTGTTCCGCCCTGCTGCACGTAATCCAATAACCGCCGTTGATTTGCGCGGAGGTCCCCACGCACGTTGTACGCGCGGACGCCCGCGACAATTGCGTCGAAGCGGCTGAGGTCGCTGCCCGCCAGGTCCCCGGCTCCGAGCAGGGTCACCTCACAACCTAGCTGCTGAAGCGCGCGCGGCACCTCGTCTCCCGCACCCATCACGTAACCAATCTTCTTGGCGAGGTTCCTGATGTCTGCGCGCACGAGCCGCGCGCTGGATGGCGGAAAGACGGTCTGAGGGGGAATGCCGGCGTAATTGATCACCTGCATGTCGGAAGCAATCTCACGCCCATTCACCTGGGCAATGGCCTTCAGTTCGGCGAGCGTGGAACCTGCTGGTGGACTGACCGTGAATGTAAGGATCGTCTGTTCATCCACGTCCGCAATCCGGAATGACGAAGATGCCGGCTGAACGCGCCAGCTCCCGGGCGCCTCAAGCCTGAGCTCACCCGCCGCGCCGGGAATGTTGCTGCGAACGAGCACCTCGACCGTCTTTGCTTGCGCGTCGGGGAAGATCAGGACAGGCTCCGGGATGCTTATGGCGACCGGCGGTACGACCACCAGTGGCCGGGAAGTCTCGCCTTCAACCCGGTCGACATAGCGACGGATTACGGGGCGTACTAGATCGATCTCCTCTGCGCCTGCCAGGATATGAAAATGCGCGCGCAGGATCGGAGGCGGTTCGGCCAGGCCGATCAGGTTCTGATCGTCGATGGTATAAGTGTCTCCGTGGCTGGGCTTCTGCAGCCAGAATGGCTGAGAATAGGGCTGATCCGCGGGGATCGCGATCTTGACCGAACGGCGTTGGGGTTCATTATAGCCGAGAGGGGCCGCGGCGAAGTCCGTATCCGGCGCTCCCGGCATTCCTTCCAGTTTCACGCTCTTGAGAGCCAGTGCGGCATGCGAGCGATTGATGGACTCCAGGTTGATCTGGAGGGAGTCTCCGGGAACCACCGCATGCCGGTCGGTCGTGGCATCGAGCCAAAGCCCCGCGCACAGGGCGATCGTTTCGTCGAGATCCACCAGCTTCAAGGCTGCCCGCGGGTCCCTGATCGACGCGATCAGCGGGCGCGCCTTGACGAGCAGCGGGACCGTCTTCTCGGGCTGTTCGGGCAGGAAGGTGCGGGCGGCTTCCTCAAGGATCTTTCCCACAGCCGCCCCGCCTGGAAGACGATTCCAAGTTGTATCGATGCCATCGAGAATATCGCTCTTGGCGGGCTCACCCGCAACATTGGCCAGATAGCTTTTCGAAGCGCCCCGCTGTTCCGGCGCGCCCATGCCTTGGGTCTTATGCATACTGCGGCTCATGCCGGCGATTTCGCTGTATGAAAACCCGAGCACCGGATCATAGTCGCCGGTGTCGATGGCAATCGTTCCTGCCCCGCCACTGCCGGATCCCCGCCCCAGCATCCGCTTGGGCTGCCATGGTTCCACCCAGCGCAGTTGCTCGGGGAAGCGCGCCTTGTCTGCCGCGGCCGCGAACGCCTCTCTGCCCAGAATTCCGACGGCTTGATGATGCCCATGCCCATCCGCGGGCGTCCCGGTGTGTTGGATCACCACGACATCGGGTTGGAATCGACGTATCGTCCAGACCATGTCGGCCAGAACCTTTTCACGGTCCCATTTAGTCAAAGCCTCGTCAGCTGTTTTCGAGAAGCCAAAGTCGATCGCCCGCGTGAAGAATTGCTCGGCGCCGTCGATCCTGCGAGCGCCCAAAAGTTCCTGGGTGCGAATCAGCCCGAGCAGCTCACCCTGCTCGGGGCCGATCAGGTTCTGGCCGCCTTCACCGCGTGTCGCAGCCAGATAGGCAGCCCGGACCTTGCGGCCGCGGGCGAGATAGGCAAGCAACCCGGTATTTTCGTCATCCGGATGAGCCCCGATCATCAGGACGCCGGCAAGAACATTCAGCCGCTCCAGAGCCATCTTGGTTCGGACAGCCCCAGAAATGGTGCGCTGAGCGGGCGCGGGAACCTGCAACAGAGCTAGAAGAATGGAAATGCCGACGAGTCGTGGCCACGCTTTCAGAGCCGATCTTGAGATCATCCTAACACTCCTGCCCGGCCGAGCGGGAAGAACGCCCCGCCGGCACAATGCTCAGAATAACACCTTGCATCGGCGCTTCAGACACCAAGAGATACACCTTACGGGCTTCGTGTATTTCTTGGTTTCATCTGGATTTGTCCGAAGGTGGCGCTGCAACCTGGTCAGGTGTCATTTCACTGTGAACGGAACAGATGCGATGAAGTTATCCCATTCCAACTGAAGCTTGCCTGAATTGGCTCCTGTACCCGATAGCGTCATCTTGTAGGTCTCGATGAGTGCAGGTGGTTTGCTCATGTCCATCGGGACGCGGCCCAGATCCTGTTTCATGTCGTAAACAGTACCCCACTGGCCAGTCTGTTTGTTGATGATGAGCTGCCACGGAGTGGTATTTACCAAGGCGTAGATCGTATAGTCGCCTTTAGGAACAGCCAGGCCTTTGATCACAAGATCCGCATCCGTGTGCAAGGCCGTGGCGGCGTTCGCGCCCGCCCGCCAGACGGGATACGTCCCGTCTTTGCTGACTACCCCACCCTCTCCGAAAATCTGCCTTCCACGTACGGACGGCGCGCAGTACTTGATCCCAAGCAACTTGCCGGCGATCGTGACAGAGGTTTCCGCGGGAGGGCTCGGCTGCTGTCTAGCCCAGAGGATACACGCAGTGGCGATGACCATTACAACGCAGATCAAAATGAGTTTCTTCATGTGAGTTCTTCTCCTTTATCTTCCTTCAACTATTGCATATTAAACATCCAGCCGCAATATGGCCCCAGCTACAATTCAGATAGTGGGAGAGAGCATGGCGGCGACTGAATGAAACCGCTCCGAAGCCTGCGAGCAAGCCTCGATACCGGCATCACACTCGCGGAAATATCAGACTGCAGCAGGTGACCCCGCCTTCTGCCTTGGCCAGCTCTGATACATCAACGGGGCAGACCTTGATTCCGTGAGTCTCCAGGCGCGTCCGCGTGGTCGTGTACGCCGAGGGGAAAACCACAACATCGCCGATTGCGAGTGCATTAGCCGCGAATGGCTCGCGGGCATCCACGTCAATCATCCGCACTGACCCGAATAGGTCACCCTCCACCCAATTGCGATTCACCAGCAAGGTGTCGTCGGCGACCTGCGTGACTGCTGACTTGAGGTGCAGGCAGTCGTTCACTGGCACGCCGGTCACAGTGTAGCCAAAGCCGGCAAGCAGGTCCTGCATTTGCTGGATGGCCGCCTGGCTGCTCCTGCGCGAGAGTCCCACGTACAATTTCCTGCCCAGGCGCAGCACGTCGCCGCCATCGAGAATTCCGGGTGCTTCAATATAGGCCAGCCGCCGGTAGGGACGAAGAGCCTGTGCAATGGATTCGATCTCCGCCCTGCGCGATTCAGCTCCCGGCCTCGTGATCACGGCCAGCTCGTCCAGAACAATGGCGGCATCTTCCACGAAAACGGAGTCTGGGAGTTCCGGTTCCGCGGGAAGCCGACAGACCGTGCAACCCAGGGAAATCAGGCATTCCTCATACCGATGGTGCTGCACCCTTGCCAAGTCAATGTTGATCGGCTCGCGGACCTGGTAAGTGAGCTCGCACCGCCCAATCCGCGGGCTGACCTCGCGGGTAATCGCCACACGCATATCGCAGCTACTTTGTCGAATATGATTGATCTCCCAAGAGTAGACCTGTTGATGTGGTCATTTCATCGTTCATCCGAGGCAAGAATAATATCAGCAGGAGAACCGTTACGGTTTAGTTTTCTGTTGGCGCTTCCGTTTTTCGTGGCAAACTAATATTTCGAACACTCTTTCCGGCCGTCTCAGGCGGGGGCGGGCGAAGAAGCAGCCATTCGCGTCTATCAGTTCAACTGACGGAGGCCATGCGGCGAGGAGCATCAGATGGAACTGTTGAATGTGAACCGTAGCATCGTGCTCATTGTTGATCTTCAGGGCAAATTAATGGAGATGATTGAGAGGCCGGGACTCGTCATTGGCGCGACCAAGAGACTGTTAAAGCTGGCAGACCTCTTTGAAGTGCCGGTCGTTTTGACGGAGCAATATCCTCAGGGTTTGGGAGGGACACATCCTGAGATTCGTGCCGCTTTCGACGCGCTGGCAACGCCCAAGCGGTTTATGGAGAAGACGAGTTTTGGCTGTTGCGGCGATCCCGGCTTCGAGAGCCTTTTTCGGGAAGTCAGAAGCGGCCCGGGAACTGCGCAGCGCCAAATTGTCGTGGCCGGAATCGAGGCGCACATCTGTGTGATGCAGACGGTATTGGAACTCTTAAGGCAGGGAAGCCAGGTTCATCTGTGCTGGGAGTGCATCAGCGGGCGAGGCGCGGAATATCGCCGGCACGCGCTCGAGCGGATGGCACAGGCAGGTGCCGTGCTCACCAACCACGAATCAGTCGCCTTCGAATGGGCCAGAGACAAAAACCACCCTCAGTTCAAGGCCATGAACGCTCTGTTCAAAGAAGGGCAGCTGATCTCATAAGGGAAGGGAAATATGAGCGAACACGAAGATCAAGAGCAGTTTGACCCGCTGAAACCATCCGAAGAGCCCGGCGATATTCCTACCGAGGACTTCATCCGCTCGCTGCCCAAGGTGGAGTTGCATTGTCATTTGGACGGATCCCTGCGGCTGGAAACGATCTGGGATCTGGCTCACAGCCGCAGTGTCACATTGCCGGCAAACTCGCTTGATGAGTTGCGGATGCTCTTCGCCTTGCAGAAAAAAACGCCGCGCAGCCTGGTGGAGTATCTGAAGCGCTTCGAGTACACGCTAGCCGTGCTTCAGGATGCGGAAGCTCTGGGCCGCGCTGCCTACGAGCTGGCTTTGGACAATGCAGCGGAAAACGTGCTCTACCTGGAGGTGCGCTATTCGCCTGTGCTGCACACGCGCAAGGGCATGAAACTGACTGGGGTGATGAACGCAGTGCTGGACGGGCTTGCAAGGGCCGAGCGCGAGGTCGACATCAAAACCGGTGTGATTGTTTGCGGGATCCGAAATATCTCACCGGAGACTTCTTTGCGCCTGGCGGAGCTGACCGTTGCTTACAAGCACCAGGGAGTAGTCGGCTTCGATCTGGCCGGATTCGAGGATCAATATCCTGCCAAAGATCACAACAAGGCCTTTTACTTGATCCGCAAGAACAACATCAACTGCACGGTGCACGCAGGGGAGGCTTACGGCCCTGATTCCATCAAACAGGCGCTGCACAATCTAAACACCCACCGCATCGGCCACGGAACCCGCCTCAGGGAAGACGGCGACTTGCTGAACTATGTCAATGACCATCGCATTCCGCTGGAGATCTGTCTGTGTTCGAATGTGCACACAGGAGCGGTAAAGTCCCTGGAAGAGCACCCTCTGCGTCTGTATTACGATTGGGGGTTGCGTCTCACCCTGAACACCGATAACCGCCTCATGTCCGACACAACGCTCACGAAGGAGTACCTGACCGCTTGTCGAACTTTCGGATTGACCGAGCATGACTTGAAGAACATCACGATCATGGGCTTTAAGAGCGCCTTCATGTCCCACAGGGACAAGGTCAGTCTTCTCGATCGGGTGTTGAAACTGCTGAACAAGAAACAGACGCCTTTTTGAGGTAGGGTGACAGGATGAAAAGGAACGTCTGAAAAGGAGCGGCCCCTCGCTCACATTCCGGCCGCCCTTCCCAGGTTATTCGCGCGCTGTTGGCGCCGGCTGGCGCGCCGAGGCGGCGTTTCTGCGCCATCGGTCCGTCACTTCCGCTGCTTGATCTGGGACGTCGGCCCGCGCCTCGCTTTGTGCCCACCCTTGCGCCAGCTGACGGTCGTATCTGGAGTGTGCTTGACATCGTCACCCCCCGCCGCGCTCCGGGGCGCTGGAATGGCAAACCCTGGATTCGCCCACTCCGCCGCGCGATTGACTTGAAGGCACGGGACCGCTACGGCCGAGCAAAATGTGCACCGCGGGATGTGCTAGCGGAAAGTGGGCACGACCGGGTGAGTCGTCACCTTGGTGCCGGGGATGGTACATTCAACCTTCAGCGAGGCCGGGTGATCGGAAGTCGCATCGGACTGGAATCCTATGGTGTAAAACGTCCTGATCTGGCTGGCGATGCGGCGGCCCAGTCCTTCGATGCCCTCGGTCATGGAGAAGTAGGCTCCGCCGGCGGTGGCGCCGGCCAGTTCGCGCAACGAGGCTTCGTCTTGTGCCGGGGGCAGCCCATGGCCGGTGCCGAGCCTTGATGATGCGAAACCGGCGACAAATAGCTCCACGTTCGAAGCCGACAGCAGGTTTTTCAGGGGTTTGAGTTTTCCGCCTGTCTCTATGTCGAGAGTATCGAGGAACAGAACCAGTACCCGGCGCTTTTCATTGCGCTCACTCATTTTTTTAACTGCGGCAAAAAGGGAGGCGTAGAGCGAGGATTCCTCCAGGGTACGCTGGCCGCGCAATCGCTGGACGACATCCTTGACACGGCCCTCGTCCTGAGAGAAATCAAGGGCAAGCCTCATCCCCTTATCATAAGTGGCCACCCAGCCCACCTGGCCCTTGAGCCCCTGATCCACCAGCTGATAGGCCACGTTCGTTGCTGCCATGGAACTGGGAATGCCGTTTGGACTCGGGAGCGCAACATCGGAGGGTTCGGGCAGAATGGCGCGATCGAAAATGAGGCCGTAAGCGGCCGGAACTTCGCTGCCGGCAAAAAACTCCACTGCACGCGGCTGGCCGTTCTCGAAAACGCGGATTTCTTCCCGGCTCAAGTTTTCGAGGAACAGGCGGTTCTTGCCGAGGAAACTCGCGGTTACGAATACGGACCTCTCTTGTCTGGGAAGGTCGGGTACGCTCCAGGAGAGCAGGCAAGCCAGCAGCAAAGTGATCAAGGCCACAAGATCTCCCTACCGGGCTTCTAGGCCCCGGAGGGCTCTGGCTCGGAAAAGAAAAGCGGATGCAGAAGCGTCGATTGCAGGAACCTCCATACATACCGCGGGCGCAAGTGATAAGAGACATAAGCAAACTCGCGCAGGCGGTGCAGTTGCTCGGGCGGAATGGCGGGGTGCTCGAACACGCTGGTCCATCCGTTGAAGTGCTCCCAGTCCATGTCGAAGATCCGGCTCCGTACGTTGCGAAAGAACTGTGTACCGGGGTACGGAGTTGTCACCGTGAATTGAATCGCAAACGTATTCAGCTTTTTGGCGTAGCGAATCGTGTCGAGTATGCCACCAACGGTGTCGTTGGGGAGACCCAGGGTGTAGTTGGCGATGACCCTGATCCCCAACTTGTGGCAGTGCTCGATCACGCGCTCCTGATGGGTCTTGGGGGTTGCCTTGCGAAGATTCGTCCGGAGAGTTTTTTCACTCGCGGATTCGATTCCCACCTCCACGCTGCGCAGCCCCGCCCGATGCAAGAGGGTGATCAACTCCGGGTCAAGGCAGTCGGTGCGTGCTTCCATCCCCCAGCGCACGTTAACTGCTCGACTCAACATCAATTCGGCGAGCGCGCGGGCACGCTCCTTGCTGTAGGTAAGGTTCGGGTCACGAAAAGAGACGCCGCGAATGCCGTACCTTCCCGCCAGATCCTCGATCTCGCCGACGATGTTCTCCGGAGTGCGAACGCGATACTTCGAGTTCACCAGGTACGGACAGTAGTTGCAGGTGTATGGACAGCCGCGACTTCCCAACATTGGCAGCGTGATGCCGTCTCTGGTGATAATCTGGTAGCGAAAGCGCCGCAATTCAAACTGATTCCAGTTGGGATGAGGAAGGGAATTCAGGTCCTCAACAAATCCGGCTGAGACCAGTCCGCTCGGGATCTCTCCCCGCGCCAACGCCGGTGCGAGGTTTTCTATTTCGTCTCGGACAATGAAATCGGCCGCGTCGAAATAGAATTCCGGCACGGTCGCCGCAAAAACCCCGAAATAGCCGATCTTGCCCTCGAAACGGCGCCTGGCCTCCAAGCCGATTTCGCGCTCAAAGGTGCAATCGACGATGGAGGATGCGATCAGATAGAGATCGGCTGGTTCGAGCTGGTTCAAACGGCGCACTTCGAGGATCCTGACCTCGGCGCCGTGCATTTCGAAGATGGAGTGAAGATAGGCAAGTGTGATGTTCGGTATCGATGCGATCCTGCGCTTTGCGATTTCAAGAAGCCGGGCAAACGGAGAGTTGCCTACTGTAAAAACTGTGCCAAATCCGCCCGCCACATCTTTGAGCGTGCAGTTCTTATGACGGCTACCGCTGACTACCGCAATCTTCATAAATACCTGCAAACCTCGATACAGAGCCTGATCCCGGGAGATTCGGAGCCGGATCCTGAACCCGTGCCACGATTCTCGGCATTGGCGTCCTTGCTGAAATAATAAGTGCATGCACGGCCTCAAGCCGTGCCGATGCACCCTTCAACCCGGAGATCTCTCCGCCGGAAGGTCCAACCCTCGGCGGCACCTGTATCTTCACCCGCAACCCTCGATTATAACAGCTGGCCTGTCCAATACAACCTCGTGATGCTGGCTCAGTTATACGGTCTTCGATCCATCAATTACCTGACGCCGCACCCTTCGTTCCGCACACGCGGCGTCTGTCCTTTATTTACGAAGGTGGACGCTGGTTGTTGCGCATGAATTCCCGGACGCCCAAAAAGAAATTCGGTGCGGGGCGAGACAGATCGGTTTCTAATTCTCAGGTCTGACTCGCGGCTGGAGGCACTGCCATTTCGAGAGTTGGAAAAAACATAGCCACGAATAACACGCCGCGGCAAATCCGCGACCAATAAATTCACCGCGGAGACACAAGGCACGCGAAAAACCGCGGACAGTCGCCAACTCCGGGGTCCCTTCTAGCCCGCATTTCTCACCAGGTTTCGTAGCGAGGCGGCGCAGACGGGCATGGATACAAGGCGCGCGACCGAGGGCCCCGCAGGCGTACTTGACGGTACGTCGAGGAGCCCGACGGAGCGCAACGCAGTAGACATGCCCGGATCCGACGCCGCAGTAGAAACCTGGTGCGAAATGCGGGCTGGCGCCCTTCAGAGCTCGAGGCACAAAGCAGTTGAGTTTTGCGGACGCCTCTGCTACCTTGCACTGGTGATTGGAGGAAGTGTCGCAGCCAAATAATTTGATGGACCAACCATTCTCTTCTCCGCCGGAAGTGCCAAACCTGCCTGAGCGGACCAACCTTCCAGCATCAGGTTCCAGTCTGTTTTCAGAATTAAAGTCCTGGTTTCGGGACATCATCTTCGCAGTGGCAACCGCAATTTTCATTGTCATCTTCGTTATCCAGCCCGTCAAAGTTGAAGGCACCAGCATGCAGCCGCGTCTCGTGGATCAGGAGCGGATATTCGTAAATCGATTTATTTACCGCTTCGAGGATATCCACAGATGTGACGTCGTGGTCTTCTGGTACCCCAGAGACACGAACAAGTCGTTCATCAAACGCGTGGTTGCCGTACCCGGCGATCTGGTCGAGATCCTCAATGGCGTCGTGTTTGTAAACGGAAGCGAGGTCAAGGAGCCGTATCTCAAACCCGAGTTTCGGGACCATGAATCGTTTTCCAAAACCGTCGTTCCCGCGGAGCAATACTTCGTGCTCGGGGATCACCGTAATTCCAGCAATGACAGCCGTAACTGGGGCTTTGTGCCCAGAGGCCTGATATACGGTAAAGCGTTTTTCGTCTATTGGCCCATGTCGCGCCTGGGTGTGGTGGAGTAGCTCGATAAGCACAGCTCTTTGGCCGGGGCCTCAGGGGGGCTGTCTGAAGCGGATGAATCCGTGCTGAGGGTAACATTTTGATGCAGGACGCGGACATGTGAGGAGGTCAGTGTGGACTCGCTGGAGAGCCGATTGACGGATGATCAACTTGGGGCACAGCAACAGTTGCCCACGCCGCCGGCCATCACTGCGGCGATGATGGGATATCTCAAACAGACGAAACCGTGGGTGCGTTTCATTTCCATCATGGGGTTCATAGGGACCGGACTTCTATTTCTGTTAGGCCTTTTTTTGATCCTGGGTGCTGGACTGTTGTCTTCGCTCAGCAGGACGGCTCTTGGCGGAGCGCCGCTTGGGTTGATCGGAACTATCTATGCGGCTTTGGGATGCCTTTATTTCTTCCCAGCATTACACCTGTTTCGGTGTGCCGGGGGTATCAAGAGGGCGCTCATAAGCGATCAAGTGGGTGGGATGGAAGATGCCCTAATGCACCAGCGGTCTTTTTGGCGCTTTGTGGGCATACTGGTGCTGATAATTCTCATTCTCCTGGTTCTTGTGATCCTCTGCCTGGTCGGCTTCGTAATCATGGTGGCAATGCGCGGCAAGTTCTGAGCCTTTGCCGAGATCGAAGTCAAGCCCAGAGGATTCTTTAGGGCCGGAAGTGTGGGCGGAAATGCAGGGAGCAGTCGAGCTACCGAGTTATCTCGGGATTGCTCCAAGCGAACCAGTCACCGGTTGCATCTCCCTGCGGCCCTGGCTTGGTTTCAAAGCTGATCTTGATATGCTTACCTGCGTATTTGGCTAAATCCACCGATGGATGGTTCTATCGCGCTCAGTTGGTTTCTGCCCGGCGAGCGGACTGACAAGAACCAGGCCGTGCGCAAGCTGATCGAGGGCGGGATGAAGGCTTTAGTGCCATCCATCTGGGCCCAGGAAGTTGCCAACGCACTCCTGGTTGCTGAGCGCCGCAAGCGCATTTCACAGGCCGATTCGGCGGCGGCCTGGGCTTCGCTCCAGAAACTGCCGATTGAGGCTGATCCCGAAACCGCGATGCGGGCGGGGAGTGACATCCTGGCTCTTGCCCGCCAGCAGAAGCTATGCGCTTATGACGCCGCCTATCTGGAACTGGCCATGCGCCAGGGAACCCCGCTTGCCTCGCTGGACGAGCTGCTGAGGGCCGCCGCCCGAGCACTGAGAGTTCCGCTAGTACCCGAGGCGCTTTGACCCGGGCCCGCCAAAGACCTCATCGCGCCTGAAGACGATGCTCTTATTTAACTCGAATCGCCCCTCATGGCCCGCGATGGCGCCAAGGAGTGGATGGATCAAGACACCGGCGACTCATTCCGCCAAAAGAAGTAGGAATCCGTCCACGCGTACGCATGGGCCTCATAGTCGCCGTATCTTATGACATTGCAAGGTTTTTGGGTTGTCGATCAACTCAACGGCTGGGTAGTGGCGTACTCGCCCTAAGGCCGCCCAGCGGGCAGGCCAATGTATGGTTTACCTGGTTTTGCTGCCACAACGCTGCTTTTGGCTGGAACCCAACACAGCAATTCATGACATCTGAGGCATCAAAATCCGATCATGACAGGACTGTGTCCCCGTGAAGCCCTGTGCGCAGGAGAATCCCAATGAGCCTATACATGCGTTTTCTGCAGTGGCTGCTGCAAACTCTCGCTTTCCTATCGTGCATGTGCATGACGGCAATCCCCCTTCGTGCTCAGGTGCAAAAGCTCCCGACAGAGCAGCAGACTGAGCAAGCCGGCAAGCCAATCCGCGTTACTGTCGGGCTGGTTCAAACGGATGTCATGGTCTTCAACCGCCAGGGACATTTTGTTCCCGATCTAAGAACGGATCAGTTCGAGTTGAAGGTCGATGGACGCCGGCTCTTACTCGTGGGGGTCCGAATCCTCGTCCTCCCGGGAGTGTGATGTCGGCTCTTCGGGTCTGGTCCTACCTGGAGCGGCGCCGGCGTGCTGAGCGGCATCTCGCTTCTCGCCGGGCATTCCCAGGATGGGAAAAAGATCGAATGCCTGGTCCTGATCTATGAGATGTGCACCTTCGGTGTAGAGGCGGATGAAATGCGTGCAGTACTTCCGTTGGTCTCCGCCAATGCAGTGGTCGACGCAGAACAGATCGGTGTCCGTGCAATTGACGCATTCACCCAGGGATACGCAGACCTTGGGCACCGTAATGTGACACGTCTGGCAGATGGTATAGAGATTCTCGCTCTCGACATAATGCGGGCAACTCTCAAGCGCTGTGTTCTCAAGGAATCCGTAGATCCGGCAGCCCATGAAGATGTGAGAACCGTTACTCTTGTCGGCCTGGATTTGCTCCAGGCTTTCGTCGACCCAGTTGATGCAATTGCGGCAGTTGATCATCCGGACTACTTGGATTCCTTCCGGTGTCGCACCCACTCTTCTTTGATGGTTTGCCGTGAACGTGCTATGCCCAAGGCTCCCGGGGGGACATCCTCGGTGATGCAGCTTCCCGCTGCCACGTAGGCGCCACGTCCGATCCGCACGGGCGCGACCAGCTGCGAATCAGTACCTATGAAAACCTCATCCTCAATAATGGTAGCATGTTTGTGAACGCCGTCATAATTGCAGGTGATGACTCCGGCGCCCACGTTCACGTCACGGCCGATCGTAGCATCTCCCAGATATGCCAGATGAGCCGCCTTGGTTCCATTGCCCAGCGTACTCTTCTTGATTTCGACAAAATTCCCGACCCGGCATTTTTCGCCGATGTACGTGTGTCCCCGCAGATGAGCGCACGGGCCCACCGCGGTCCCTTTACCAACCTCCGAATCGGTGATGAGGCAAGATTCCAGAATTTCGACATCGGGTCCAATTACAGAGTTGGCGATGCGCGAGCCAGAATGGATGACGCTGCCTTCGCCAATGCGCGTGGCTCCCTCCAGGGTCACCATGGGGTAGATGGTCGCATCCTTCTCGACTGTCACGTCGAGGTCGATATAAGTATGTTCGGGATCGATCAAGGAGACGCCCCCGGCCATCAGCTCCCGGTTCTTCTGCGCCCGCAGCGCTTTCGCAAGGTCAGCCAGCTCATTGCGCGTGTTGATCCCGCGCAGCTCCTCAAAGTCTGAGTGCAGCAGCGCCTCGACGCGCAACCCGCTCCGCTGTTGGATCTCGATTAAATCGGTAAGATAATATTCCCGCTGCGCGTTGCGGTTGGATATTTTCTCCAAAGCGCCGAGCAGCGCCGGAATCTGAAAGCAGTAGAAGCCGGCGTTGATTTCCTTGATCTCTCTTTGCTCGGGGGTGGCATCTTTTTCTTCGACGATGGCTGCGACGCGTCCGTCCGCGTTGCGCAGAATGCGGCC
>Ga0187878_1003097_pt1 | contig 14078 bp, 11 predicted proteins | sample June2016WEW_17_1_FD_132979 | JGI IMG/M metagenome (GOLD analysis project Ga0187878, IMG submission 132979) | Peatland microbial communities from SPRUCE experiment site at the Marcell Experimental Forest, Minnesota, USA - June2016WEW_17_150 | ecosystem: Environmental > Terrestrial > Soil >...
AATTTTTATAGGTGTAGTTCTGGGTGCTCTAGCGGGTTATTTTAGAGGAAAGCCCGATATTTTAATAATGTGGTTGATAAACGTGATATGGGCTTTTCCATCCATATTGTTCATTATCGCTTTGTCAGTCGTTCTGGGAAAAGGATTCTGGCAATCATTTGTTGCAATAGGATTGACGGGGTGGGTGGATATTGCAAGGATAGTAAGAGGACAGTTCTTTTCTCTTAGAGAAACAGAATATGTGGAAGCAACCCGGGCTCTGGGTTATAAGCCGGGCAAAATAATATTTAAGCATATTCTTCCGAATACACTTGGTCCTATTATTGTTACCGGGACGGCTGGACTTGCTACAGCTATTATTTTCGAAGCGAGCCTGAGCTTTCTCGGGCTTGGCGTTCAGCCGCCGACTCCAAGCTGGGGACAAATGGTTTTCGACGGGTATAAGTATATCGTAGCAGGAACTAACTGGGGACTCGCTGTATTTCCGTCTATCGCTATCATGCTTACGGTATTTTCCGTAAATCTGGTGGGTGATGGTTTAAGGGATGCTTTCGACCCTAAGATGAAAAGATGAATAATGTGAATAAACTTTTTTTTAAATTAGTGTGATTGGATAATTTTAAAAATTTATATTATTTATCACAGGCAGATGGCCTGGGCTCGGTCAGGATAAAGAAGCTTCTCGATATATTCGGTGAGCCGCAGAATATTCTAAAGGCATCAAGGAACGAGCTTTCTTCAATAGAAGGAATAAGCAAAAATACTGCAGATACCATAGTTAGTCTTAAAAATGAAATGGTCAGGCTGGATAAGGAGTTTGCTTTCCTTGAAAAAAAAATGGAACGCCTTTGCATCGGTGCAGTAACCTGTCTGGATAAAGATTATCCCGATCTTTTAAAAAAGATATATGATCCTCCCGTGATTCTATATTTCAAGGGAAATATGAAAGATTTCAGTTTTGACGGTTTGCTGGATAATTCGATAGGCATTGTGGGTACGAGGACACCTTCTGAATATGGTAAGCGTTCAACAGAATATTTTGCATCAGAATTATCTTCGATGGGTATTACCATTATCAGCGGATTTGCAAGGGGAATTGATACTATAGCGCATAAAGCTGTTCTGAAAAAGAATGAAGGCAAGACGGCTGCGGTTTTCGGGTGCGGGGTGGATGTGATTTATCCGCCCGAGAATAAAAAAGTCTACGAAAGGATTATTGAAGACGGTCTTGTTGTCTCGGAGTTCGATGTTTCGGCTAAGCCTGACAGCATGAATTTTCCGAGAAGGAACAGGATCATCAGCGGGCTCTCGCTCGGTGTAATAATCATCGAGAGCGGTATAGAAGGAGGCGCTTTGATAACTGCAAGATGCGCACTGGATCAATCCAGGGAAGTATTTGCAGTACCGGGAGATATTAATTCAAAATACAGCAAGGGTACAAATAATCTCATAAAGACCGGTCAGGCGAAATTGGTGGAAAATCCGGAAGATATTCTGGTTGAACTCCGGAGTAAGCTGAAAAATCTTAAGTTAATGAAGCCCGACGAAAAAGAATCGCTGAAATCCAGATCCGCTGAATTGAAAGGGAATGAAAAACTTATATTTGATACATTATCCGGTGTTAATGACCCGATGCATATCGATGAATTATCTGAAACAACAGGATTGAATATTTCGGATTGTCTTGTGATATTATTGAATCTTGAGTTTAAAGGTTATATCAGGCAGCTGCCGGGAAAAAGATTTAATATAGTATAGATAATTTCTGAATGCTCAAAAATTTACAAATATTAGGTTTACAGCAAAGGCTCTCACCGCAGCTTATACAGGCACAATTGCTTCTTGCAGTCCCGACTCTTGCGCTCGAACAGGAGATCAAGATGCAGCTTGAGGCCAACCCTATGCTCGAAGATGAGATAGAAACAGAACAAGAAGAAAGCACTTCCGATCTTGATACGATACCTGAAGAGACCGTTTCTGAAGAGGGGTCAGGGGACACTGTGAACGATGAGGAAACATACGATATAGATGAATGGTACGATTATTCCGATACCGATACCGACGGTTACAAGTCACCTGAGGAATACGATAAGTTCAAGAATGAAGAATCGGAGAATAAGACTGATTATCTGATACACAGAGCTTACAGGGTCAGAGAAACACCCCTGGAACAGCTTCATACAGCAGGGCTGGAAGAAAAATATGTAATTATCGGCGAAGAGATCCTCGGTAGTTTGGCTGAAGACGGTTACCTGAGAGATTCGCTGGAGGATATCCTCGAAGATATCAAGAAGCAATATTCTCTCGATATTACACTGGAGGATGTCGAGAATGTGCTTAAGATTATTCAGAAGTTCGATCCCATCGGTCTGGCTTCCCGAAATCTGCAGGAATGCCTGTCGGTCCAGCTGCAGGAGCTTCCCATTGATGAAGAGACCAAGGCACTTTGTCTTAAGCTCATTAATGAGCATTTTGACGATTTTAAATCCAAACATTACGAAAAATTAGCCAAGCTCCTGAAAATATCTCTCGAAAAAGTAAAAGAGCTGTTCGAGGTTATCCACAGGCTTAACCCTGTCCCGGGGAACCTGGATTCGAACCCCCAGCGGGACTACATATATCCCGATTTCATTGTTATAAAAGCGGGGAATGAATTGACCGTGGAGCTGACAGATGACTATACTCCCTCGATACGTATCAGCAGACGGTATCTGGCGATGCTCAGGTCAAAGAAAACTCCCAGGCAGACCCGTGAATTTTTGAAGAACAAATATGATTCAGCTAAATGGTTCATGAACTCGATCATCTCCAGGCATGAAACTATGCTGAAAGTAATGAAAGCAATAGTCGAGAGACAGAGGGAATTCTTTTTGACAAATGGTGAGAATATCAAGCCGATGTATGAAAAGGATATTGCAATGGATATCAATATGGATATCTCGACGGTAAGCAGGACGGTGAGGAATAAATATGTTCAAACGGATTTCGGAACATATGAGCTGAAATATTTCTTCAGTAACCCGATCCAAACACAAAGCGGAGAAGATGTTTCCAGCAAGCTTGTCAAGGATAAGATAAAGGAGTTTATCGATAAAGAAGATAAGACAAAACCTTTGAGCGATGACAGGATAGCAAAGATGATGAACGACTCCGGTTTTTCCCTAGCCAGAAGAACCGTTGCCAAATACAGGGAAGCAATGAAGATACCAAAAGCCACTTTGAGAAGAGAGATAGTAAGGTAAAATTAAATTGGGTTGTAAATTTTTATTGATTCAGAATTACCCCCATTATAAGAATATCGTTTTTTACTTTATGCAACTTTAACGCCTCTGGAATGTTAAAGAAAAGAGTACAAATTTGAGTATAATTTTGTGATAATGTTTTAATTATTTTTAAATTAAGCGGAATTGGAGTAGATTTATTTTGAAAGATAATATTCATAGCACGACTGTAATCGGGCTGATCCGTAAAGGAAAAGCCGCAATGGGAAGTGACGGTCAGGTGACGGTATCCAATACAGTCTTGAAACACAATACGAAAAAAGTAAGAAAACTTTATAACGATAAAGTACTTGCAGGATTTGCAGGCTCCACAGCTGATGCCCTTACATTGTTTGAAAAGTTCGAATCCAAGCTTGACCAATATAAGGGCAACCTTTCACGGGCTGCCGTAGAGCTTGCAAAGGAATGGCGTACAGACCGCTATCTGAGACGTCTCGAAGCACTCCTTGCCGTGATGGACAGCAAGAGCTCATTCATCATATCGGGGAACGGTGACGTGATAGAACCGGATGACGGGATAGTCGCTATCGGTTCAGGGGGAAGCTTTGCAACAGCTGCAGCGAGGATGCTGGTAAAATATTCGGACCTCTCAGCAGCAGATATTGTAAAAGAAGCACTGGGGGTAGCAGCAGATATATGCATATATACTAATAATCACATTACAATAGAGGAGTTATAACTACTAATGAAAGATGGTTCATCGGGTGTCGAAGGAGATAAAAAGAAAAACGGGAATGGTAAACCGGGTAAAGAGCTGAAGAAAACCCAGCCAAAAGATATCAGGGCAGAAATAAAAGAACTTACACCCACTCAGATCGTAACAGAGCTTAATAAATATATTATCGGGCAGGATAATGCAAAAAAATCTGTGGCCATTGCGTTAAGGAACAGGTGGCGGAGAAAAAATATCGAAGAGAGTATCCGTGAGGAGATAATGCCCAATAATATTATTCTTATCGGTCCTACGGGCGTTGGGAAAACCGAGATCGCCAGACGACTTGCCAGGTTATCTAATGCTCCGTTTATAAAAGTTGAGGCTTCAAAGTTTACGGAAGTAGGATACGTTGGACGAGACGTTGAATCCATTATCCGCGAAATAACTGATCTCGGTGTGACAATGGTCAAAGCTGAAAGAAGCGTCGAGGTGCAGAAGAAAGCGGAGTACCTTGCTGAAGAAAGGATAATAGATATCCTTGTACCTCCCGTAAAAAGAAAAGCTGCCGAAGAATCAGGATTGAACCTTGGTTTCTCTCCGGTACAGAACGAAGCTGAGAAGGAAAAAGAAGATAATTTTAAAACGAGAGAAAAGTTCAGAGAAATGCTTACTACAGGTGAGCTGGATGAGCGAGTGATAGAGGTAGATATATCAGCGGATAGTTTTCCGGTGATGCAGGTGCTGGGTCCCATAGGTCTAGAAGATATGGGCATGAATTTACAGGATCTCTTCGGCAACATTATGCCTAAAAAGATGAAGAAGCGTAAAATGACCGTTGCAGAAGCAAGAGTTGCACTCGTTCAGGAAGAAGCTAATAAGCTGATTGATATGGAAAGCGTAGTGAAGGAAGCAATTAATAGAGTCCAGGAATACGGAATTGTATTCCTCGATGAGATAGATAAAATAGCCGGAGGTGACTCAAAAACACAAGGACCTGACGTCTCACGGGAAGGTGTCCAGCGTGACCTCCTTCCGATAGTCGAAGGTTCGAATGTGACAACAAAATACGGAATGGTGAAGACCGAACACATTCTTTTTATTGCATCGGGTGCTTTTCATTCGTCAAAGCCGAGCGATCTTATTCCCGAACTTCAGGGAAGGTTCCCCATTCGTGTCGAGCTGAACAGCTTGACCGAAGAAGACTTTGTTAAGATCCTTACTCAGCCTGAGAATGCTCTATTAAAGCAGTATATTGCTCTTCTGAAATCCGAGAACATTGATATCGAATTTGACAGCGAGAGTATTGTTGAGATAGCGAAGATCGCTGCTGAAGTGAATGAGCAGGTTGAAAATATCGGTGCCAGGAGACTGCATACCATTCTGACAACACTGCTTGAAGATGTTTTATTCGATGCTCCGGACCAGATCAAAGAAAAAAAGATCACAGTTAGTAAAAAAACGGTTCAGGATAAGCTTAAAGACATCGTGAAGAACAGAGACCTTAGCAGATATATCCTTTAAATATTATAAATTAAGAGACCTGCCTTGAGCTCTAATGCAACTCAGTAAGGCGGTCTTTAATGAGGAGTAAAATAAATGAAAAAAATAATTTCTTATTCTTCCTTAATGATCCTCTTCTTCACATTTTCCATTTCAGCACAATTTAAAAGTGACCTGAAGCTTAAGGAGAATAAAGGATCCTTATCCGCAAATTCACATTCCTCTTATGATAACAACCGTGAACATGCCCGATTTTTTCCTGTCCAGCTCAAACCAAGAAAAACCGTTACTACATATGTTGGTGCAGGATATTCATTTGTTATTTTCACAGCCCATGAAATGAACACCGGGTATCCCGTTTTCGATACAAGGAGCGGTGATTTTCTGAGTGAAATAAATTTGTACGTAGGGTTTGCAATTGCCAAAGCATTAACGCTTGAATTCGAACCTTCCATCCTGTTCACAAGGAATAACAGGGAAATTCAAATTAATCTTAACCAGCCTAAGTATGTAGGTATCGATACATTTAATTATGATTTTCCCAGTGCATTAAGCATGATAGCATTTCCGCTTGCAATTAACGCAAGGTTTTTTCCGTTCTTCGCAACCAAAGGATTTGGCAGGCTGTTCTTTGTTGGAGCCGGAGGGGGAGTTATATGGATAAGAGAAGAGTATGATAACAACTACACGAACACACCTACTCAGAATTATTATGGATATAATTCCTATTTCATAACCGAATCTACAAGCCAGTGGGCACCATTGCTTAGATTGATGACAGGCTTTACGGGTACAGGCGGTCAGTTCGGTTTTGGCGGTGAGATCAGATATAATTTTGTTCCATTGAAAAAATCCGATGAAGCTTTCATCACCAGGATCGCTCCTAATTTCAACAGTGTAGATATTTCTCTGAGGTTTTATTTCAGCCTGTAGGATAAAAAAAAGGTTGTACTGTTCTAGCGATTAAAATATATTCCTATAAAATAAGGGCGTTCAACAGAACGCCCTTAATGTTATTTTCGCAAAACTAAAAAATTCTGATATAATATCTAATCCTTCAGTATATCTCTCGATATTACAATCCTCTGTATCTCCGAAGTGCCTTCATATATCTCTGTGATCTTTGCATCGCGAAGGTATCTTTCCACGAGGTATTCTCTGACATAACCGTATCCTCCGTGTATCTGGATCGCTTCGAGCGCATTTTGTACTGCAGCTTTACTTGCATATAATTTTGCCATAGCGGCTTCTTTGTGGAATGGCTGGTGCTGGTCTTTTTTGTATGCCGCTTTTAGTGTAAGCATTCGGGCAGCATCCACATTTGTTGCCATGTCCGATAATTTAAACTGGATCGCCTGCAAATTGGATATGGGTACATCGAAGGCTTTCCGTGTCTTTGAATATCTGACAGCTGCTTCAAGAGAAGCCTGGGCAATACCCAGTGCCTGAGATGCTATTCCGATCCTTCCGCCGTTCAGTGTTTCCATAGCTATTCTGAATCCCATTCCTTCTTCACCCAGGAGCTGATTTTTATGCACCTTTACATTATTAAAACCGATAGATGACGTGTCTGAACTGCGGATCCCGAGTTTGTCTTCCTTCTTGCCCACTTCGACCCCGGGTGTACCTTTATCCACAAGGAACGTTGAAATGCCCTTATACCCTTTGGATTTATCTGTCGATACATGAAGAAAATACACGTCTGCAGTTGTTCCGTTGGTTATCCAGTTTTTTATCCCGTTTATTATATAATGGTCCCCGTCCTTTACAGCTTCGGTCCTTTGTTCGGTTGCATCGCTTCCCGCTTCGGGTTCGGATAAACAAAAACAGCCCAGTTTCTGTCCCGATGCCAACGGTTTAAGAAATCTCTCTTTCTGCTCATCCGAACCCCATTTCTCAATGCCGAAGCATACCAGCGAATTATTTACTGACATGATCACCCCTACGGCTGCATCGACCTTGGATATTTCTTCCATAGCGAGTACGTAGCTTATCGTATCGAACCCCGCTCCGCCCCAATCGGGAGATACCATCATGCCCATAAAACCCATCTCTCCCAATTTCTTCACTATCTTGTATGGAAATTCGGATTTGATGTCCCTTTCGACCGAAGTTGGGGCTATTTCGCTTTCTGCAAAATCTTTCGCGGTACTCTTTATGGCTAACTGTTCTTCTGTGAAATTAAAATCCATTATTTAATTGTATATCTTTTAAGTTTGTTCAATGTCATTTGCTGTAATCGTAAAATCCTTTTCCGGTTTTTCTCCCCAGGTATCCCGCAGCTACCATTTTTTTCAGGAGGGGACAGGGGCGGTACTTGGGATCTCCTAAACCCTCATAAAGGACTTCCATGATAGATAGACACACATCTAATCCTATAAAATCAGCCAGGGTCAAAGGTCCCATGGGGTGGTTCATACCAAGCTTCATCACTGTATCGATCGCTTCCGGAGATGCAACTCCCTCCATTACGCAGTACATAGCCTCGTTCAGCATGGGCAGCAGGATCCTGTTCGAAATAAATCCGGGATAGTCCTGTACTTCAACTGGCACTTTTTCCAGCTTCTCTGCTAAAGATTTAACGGTATTGAAGGTATTGTCACTTGTAGCCAATCCTCTAATAACTTCTACCAGCTTCATCAACGGCACGGGGTTCATGAAATGCATTCCTATTACCCTGTCCGCACGTTTTGTAACGGCAGCTATTTCCGTGATGGATATTGATGAGGTATTAGAGGCAATAATGGTATCAGGCTTGCATAAGCCGTCAAGTGTTTGAAAAATATTTTTTTTGATATCAAAGTTCTCGGTTGCTGCCTCAACTACTAGATCTGAATGTGCCGCATCGTTAAGTTGTACTGATGCAATAATATGTGACATCGCCTCTTCGTGCTGTTCTTTTGTTATAGTTTCTTTCTTCAGCTGTCTGTCAAGATTTGCGCGGATAGAGTTCAATCCTTTTACGATAAATTCCTCCTTGATATCTATCAGCGTAACATTATAACCATATAAAGCAAATACATGCGCTATGCCGTTTCCCATAGTCCCGGAGCCGATCACGGAAATATTTCGTATCTCCATTTATTTCTATTTAATTATTTATTGGATTCGTTTTTACTATTAATTATCTTAGCTCTACATCCGCTCAATGATCATCGCTGTTGCTTCGCCTCCGCCGTTGCATAGCGAAACCAGGCCGTAACGCTTGTTCAATCGTTTTAGATTGTACATTAATCTTATGAGCAGTATCGCGCCTGATGCGCCTATCGGATGACCGAATGCAACCGCACCACCTGTGATATTCACTTTTGAATTGTCAAGACCTGCAATCGAATTCACCGCACAGCTGACAACCGCGAATGCCTCGTTTATCTCGAACAGATCAATATCATTCTTCGTCATATCGGCTTTTTTGCAGACCAATGCGATGGCATAAGCAGGAGCTGTTGTAAACCATTCGGGCTTTTGAGAGTATGTTGCATAAGCTGCTATCCGCGCCATTGGTTCAAGCCTTAACTTCGATGCTTTTGTTTTTGACATTATCATAACCGCACCTGCACCGTCATTGATCTTTGATGCATTAAAAGCCGTAACCGTGCCGTCTTTTTCGAACACAGGTTTTAGCTTTCCTGCTTTATCAAAATTTACCTTTTTGGGTTCTTCATCTTCGGTAAATGTTATTACACTGCCTTTTTTATCGGTTATTTCAGCGGGTATCATCTGTTCTTTGAAGTATCCGTTATCGATAGCATCTATAGCTTTCTCGTAGGACTGTCTTGCATACTCATCCTGTTGTTCGCGAGTGATGTGATATTCGCGGGCGCACATTTCTGCGATATTCCCCATATGTGAATTATTGTACGGGTCCCAAAGCCCGTCATGTATCATCCCGTCTATTATTTTACCGTCACCCATTCTGTAACCCTTTCGGGCTTTATCGAGATAATAGGGAGTGTTTGTCATGGATTCCATACCTCCCGCGACTATAATTTCAGCATCTCCCGCTAAGATCATCTGCGTTCCAATCATTGCAGACTTCAAGCCTGAACTGCATACTTTATTCACGGTCAAACATGAAACCGATTCGGGAATGCCTGCTCCCAGAGCAGCCTGGCGTGCCGGTGCCTGTCCCAGTCCCCCCTGAAGAACACAACCCATGATAACCTCGTCGATAGATGCGGGTTCAATTTGGGTTCTGTGTACAACTTCTTTTATTGCAAGAGACCCAAGCTGGGGGGCTGTGAAATTTGAGAGCGCCCCGTTGAATGATCCGATCGGTGTTCTTGCCCCGGCAATGATAACTATCTCATTCATAATAAGCTATGTTTTGGATTAATTAAGAATTAATAATATGTTAAGGTTAATTTGAATTTGTAAACTGCTGTTTCTTAATATTATAAATGCAAAGAATCTTATAGCAGTTCCTTATTAATAATTGGTTTAAAAGGATACCGCTGATTCGGTATTAACCCGGAAAATTAATATTTATAAAGCTGAGTTGATGATCTCGATAAAGCTTTTTTCGTCCAGAGATGCCCCGCCTACAAGAGCGCCATTAATTGATTGGGATGAGAATAATTCCTTGGCATTAGAAGGTTTTACGCTGCCTCCGTAGATTATCCTTAATCGATCTCCTTTTTCTTCGTTAGTAAATTTATTAATTTTTTTTCTTATAAAATTGTGAACACTTTCAGCCTGATGGGATGTAGCATTTTTACCCGTTCCTATTGCCCAGACAGGTTCGTAAGCGATGACGATGTGTTCAATCTGCTCAGCTGATACGTGCTTCAGGCATGATTTAAGCTGTTCATCAATAACCGCTTCCGTGATATGGTCCTGATGCTCTTCAAGAGTTTCGCCTACGCACAATATGGGTATTAATCCTTCATCGAGAGATTTCAGTACTTTCTTATTAATCAGCTCATTCGTTTCATGGAATAGCTGTCTTCGTTCGGAGTGGCCGATAATTACATAATCACACCCGCATGACTTCAGCATTGAACAGGATACCTCACCGGTGTATGCTCCGCACGATTCGAAATGTACGTTCTGTGCCCCGAGCTTTATCTTTGTTCCGTCAATCTTTTTATGAACTGCATCGAGTGATGTGAAAGGCGGACAGATAACAATATCGCAGCTGATAATGTTGTTCTGCTCTGTATATGCCTTGATTTCCTCCGCAAACTTTTGGGATTCGGCCACACCTTTGTTCATTTTCCAGTTTGCAGCAATCAGTCTTTTTGATGTCATATTATTTTAAGTTTTTAGCTAATAATTCGTTAACTGTTTTAGGATTTGCTTTTCCTTTGCTCTCTTTCATTACTTTGCCCACAAAGAATCCGAGCAGTTTTGTTTCTCCCTTTTTGTATCTTTTAACTTCATCAGGATTATCTTCCAGAACTTTCATTACTATCTTCTCAATTTCCGATGAATCCGATACCTGGAGCAGATTTTTTTCTTTTACGATAAGCACGGGGTCCTGTCTTTTATCATTAGGATCGGTGTATTTTAGCATTTCAGCAAACGCCTCTTTTGCAATATTGTTAGAAATTTTTCCTTCGTCAATTAATTTAATCAGGGATGAAAGGTTTTCTTCGCTTACCCTGAAATCTGTTATTTGTATCTTTTCCTCATTCAGTATCCTCATAACTTCCGTCATTACCCAGTTGCTTGCGGATTTAAAGCTGTTCTTATTATCTAAGTTTCCGCAAATCTTTTCAAAGTAATCTGCAACCGCTCTATCCTGTGTAAGAACCTCTGCATTATACGAAGGTAATGAATAATCTTTTATAAATCGTACCTTTCTTTTATCTGGAAGCTCAGGGAGATTTTTTATTACTTTATTTTTCCATTCCTCGCTTACATGAACCGTTACCAGGTCAGGTTCCGGGAAATACCTGTAGTCGTGGGCTTCCTCCTTAGAACGCATGGGCGAAGTCGTCTTTGTCCTTGCATCGTATGTCAGGGTCTGATGAATTACCCTGCCCCCGTTCTCCAGCACTTCTGCCTGTCTTCTCGCTTCAGCTTCGAGGGCGTCTGCTACGTTCCTGAAAGAGTTGAGGTTCTTCACCTCGGTATTGATTCCGAACTTTTCAGTGCCTTTCAATCTGACCGAGACGTTTGCATCGCACCTTAAGCTCCCTTCTTCCATATTGCCATCGCATATATCCAGGTATTGTACGAGCTGTTTGAGCTTGATGAGGTAATTATATGCTTCCTCAAAGCTCCGGATATCGGGTTCACTTACTATCTCGATCAGCGGAACCCCGCACCGGTTGAGGTCGACCAGCGTTTCATTATCGGAAAAATCATGAATGGATTTTCCCGAATCCTCTTCCATGTGGATCCTTGTAATTCCTATTTTATTGCCACCGATCTCTATATATCCATGATGGCAGATCGGCTTATCATACTGTGATATCTGGTATCCTTTCGGTAGATCGGGATAGAAGTAATTTTTTCTTGCAAAAATGCATCTTTCCATGATCTTACAGTCGGTAGCTAACCCTAATCTAAGTATGAATTCCACGAGATTCCTGTTCAGGACAGGCAATACTCCAGGGTGACCGAGGCATATCGGGCAAATATTCGTGTTCGGCGGAGCACTGAACTCAGTTGAGCAAGAACAGAACGCCTTGGTCTTGGTTTTCATCTGCGCATGGACCTCAAGTCCTATAACAGGTTCATATTTCTCTAAATAATCGGTCATTTAATATACGGATAGTAATGAATAATAATTTCACCACCCTATAGCCGATTAAATTAATCATATTTAATATTTTATGGAAGTCTAAAAAGAAATAGGGTGTTATGTCAGGTTTGAAACCTGACATGTCAGCTAATAAACCGGATTTTAAATAATAAAGGTAGCCCACGATTTCAATCTTGGGTACAATGATTCTTTTGCGATACAAAACCGTTTTAACGGTTTCTTTAGTTATTTTAAACCGTTGAAACGGTTAAATGATTATTTGGTATGCTACCCACAGTTAAAACTGTGGGCTACTTTTGCAACCTGACATGACACAAAAAAGCTATCAGGAACCTCTTTCCTATGCTAACGCAGCAGTTACCTTCTCCGCTGCTTCTTTGAAGGTAGTAGCGGTGTTAAAATTAAGCCCTGATTCGTTCAGCATTTTTTGTGCTTCTTCGGCATTAGTGCCTTTAAGCCGGACAACAACCGGAATGTTGATATTGATATTCTTGGCAGCTTGAATGATCCCTCCTGCAACTCTATCGCATCTTACTATTCCTCCGAATATGTTAACCAATATTGCTTTGACATTTTTATCTGAAAGAATGATCTGGAACCCTTTCTCCACTGTCTCTACCGATGCCGTTCCGCCGACATCAAGGAAGTTTGCAGGCTCACCGCCAGCGAGTTTGATGATATCCATAGTTGCCATTGCGAGCCCAGCACCATTTACCATGCATCCCACATTGCCGTCAAGTTTGATATAATTAAGGTTGGCATTCGAAGCCTCTATTTCGAGCGGTTCCTCTTCATTAAGGTCACGAAGCTCCGCATATTCTTTATGCCTGAACAGTCCGTTATCGTCAAGGTTAATTTTCGCATCTAGTGCTATTACACTGTTGTCCTTTGTGATCACAAGAGGATTTATTTCAACGAGCGAAGCATCGGTTTCTTCATAAGCTTTATAGAGGAGTTTTATGAACGGAATATAATTCTTATAAACTTCTCCTTCCATACCGAGTGCAAATGCCAGCCGTTTTGCCTGGAACGTCTGGAACCCTATTGAAGGATCTATCCATTCTTTTATTATTTTTTCCGGAGTCTCGGCGGCTACTTTTTCGATCTCTACCCCGCCTTCCGTTGAAGCCATAATTACGTTCCGTTCAGCACCTCTATCCAGCAGGATACCGAGATACAGCTCTCTTTCAAAATCCAAAGCCTGTGTGATATAAACACAGCGTATAATCTTTCCTTCGGGACCTGTCTGGTGGGTGACCAGAAGATTACCCATCATCTTCTGCGCATACTCTCTTACTTTAGACGGATCGGGACAGAATTTCACGCCGCCGTCGAGTATCAATTCGTCCCTGTTCGCGGGATTGTATATCTTTCCTTTTCCTCTTCCCCCTGCATGTATCTGTGCTTTCACCATAAATTGCCGGGCTCCTTTCGACTGGAGCAATGAAATTGCGTTATCAAGTTGTGATAGTTCTTTTATAGCTATTCCTTCAGGTACAGGAACGCCCATCTTCTTGAGGATCTCTTTTGCCTGGTATTCGTGTATTTTCATTTTTGTTATATAGTTAAAATTATTTGCCTACTAGCTGTACTCCATCAATCTCTTCCCAGCCGCGATCGTGTTTGTTGAATGGGAGAAATTTATTTTATCTTCTTTCCCGCTCTATGCCCCGAAGTGTCCATCTGAGTTTTGAGAGAATCAAGTGCCTTTTTAAGCGAATCAAGATTTACATTGCCCATTCCCGAATCTATCTTCTTCATTGTCTCGTTTATCTTTTCGTCTACCTTCTCATTCACTTTTTCTCCTACCTTTTCGGTTACCCGTCCGCAAAAGAGCAATGAGAAAAAGTGAATGAGAAGGTAGACGAAAAGATAAACGAGACAATGAAGAAGATAGATTCGGGAATGGGCAATGTAAATCTTTTCGTCT
>Ga0187878_1003099_pt1 | contig 14073 bp, 12 predicted proteins | sample June2016WEW_17_1_FD_132979 | JGI IMG/M metagenome (GOLD analysis project Ga0187878, IMG submission 132979) | Peatland microbial communities from SPRUCE experiment site at the Marcell Experimental Forest, Minnesota, USA - June2016WEW_17_150 | ecosystem: Environmental > Terrestrial > Soil >...
CGCTCCTCGAGCAGCACCAGGAACTGACGATGGGTTGTTTCAAGGTCTCGGAATTCTTCCTGTATGAGAGTAAACTCTCCCCGCACGGTGCGGAGTACCGCAAAGTCGCGCGCTTCCCCAAATAGCGCCGCACTTTAGGGCGGCAGCTTGATTCACGCCCGTCTGCAGGCGGGCGCTACATGTGTGGTACGAACATGCTTGGCATCCTGAGCGCTTTCATCGCGTACCTTCTCGGGTCCATCCCGTTCGGCTACCTGATCGTGCGGTGGCAGAAGGGATTTGACGTTCGAACCATTGGCAGCGGGTCCACCGGCGCCACCAATGTGATGCGCAGCCTGGGAGTCGCCGGTTTTGTGGCCACTTTCCTCCTGGACGTAGGTAAAGGGACTGCGGCGGTCCTGCTGGCGGCGAGGCTCACGGCCAACGACCCACGCTGGATAGCGGTGGCGACGACGGCAGCCATCCTGGGTCACTGCTTTCCCGTCTGGCTGCGCTTCCGTGGGGGAAAAGGCGTGGCCACGGGCGTCGGCGTGTTCATTGCACTGGCGCCTATTCAGGTGGGCTTGGCGCTAGTGATCTTCGCAGCCGTGCTCGCCATTTGGCGCCATGTTTCCCTTGGCTCGATCTGTGGCGCGGCAGCGTTCCCTGTGCTTATGTACTTTCTCAAGCAACCACCTCCGCCACTGCCAATTGTGTTGGGAGCTGCGATCGGAGCGGCTATCATCATCGCTAAGCACCATAGCAATATCCGCCGGCTCCTGAGCGGCACGGAGAATCGGCTGGGAAAAAGGAAGACGGAAAACAGGAGTCAGGAGTCAGAAGTCAGAAGTCAGTAGCCGGTTGTCAACTGACTGCAACCATCTGCCGGAGTTAGGGTGCAACGGACAACTGACTAAGGACCACGAACAGCTTTTCTTATGAAACACATCACCATCATCGGCGCGGGAGGTTGGGGGACGGCGCTTTCGCTCACGCTGGCCAACCTGGGCCACGCGGTGCGGCTCTGGGCTTATGAAGAAGAGGTGGTCGAAAGCCTCCGCACGCGCCATGAAAACGAACTGTTCATGCCCGGCGTGCGGCTGCCCGAAAGCGTGATTCCCACGAACGACCTCGCGGAGGCGCTGGCGGGGGCGGAAGTCGTCGTGACTGCCGCTCCCTCGCACGTCTGCCGTACACTCTACGAGAGGATGCTTCCCCGCCTTCAGCCGGACATGGTCTTCGTGAGCGCCACCAAGGGGCTCGACACCGAGCGCTTGATGCGCATGAGCGAAGTCTTCCGAAGTGTGGTGGGCGAGAGATTCCGGCCGCAACTCACGGTGCTTTCCGGGCCCAGCTTTGCGCGCGAGGTTGCTCAAGGCCACCCGACCGCCTTGGTGGTGGCGTCCGATGAGCGCGAGGCGGCTCAATTGATTCAAAGCGAATTCTCCTCCCGGGTGCTGCGCCTCTACACGTCGAGCGATGTTGTGGGCGTGGAACTGGGCGGCGCAGTGAAGAACGTGATTGCCATTGCCGCCGGCGTCGTGGAAGGACTGGGCCTGGGACACAATCCCACGGCAGCCCTGATCACCCGCGGCCTGGCCGAGATAACGCGTCTGGCCTGCGCTTGCGGCGCCCGGCGCGAGACTCTGGCGGGACTCGCGGGCATGGGCGACCTCGTCCTCACCTGTACCGGCCACCTGAGCCGCAACCGCACCGTGGGGGTTGAACTCGGCAGAGGCCGGAAACTCGCGAAAATCATCGGCCCCATGCGTATGGTCGCGGAAGGCGTCAAGACGACTGCGGCCACCGTAGCTCTGGCCGCGAGACACGCTATCGAGATGCCCATCACCCAGCAAGTCCACCGCATCCTGGAAGGTCAGGTCTCGCCCCGCGAAGCCATTCGCGAACTGATGGAACGGACCCTGAAGGAAGAATAGGGGCGCAGCTCAGCACGCTGCTCGTAACCACTCAGTCATCGCATCTCCCAGCAGCCGGTCTGCCCGCGGCGCTCTGGGACGTCGATCAGGAAATCATTGTTCCTGAAATAGTCGAAGGTTGCTTTTCGGCCCAGCTTTACCTTAATATGACAAGACAATAGGGCATCATGAAACGAAGCGGCAACCGGCGTGTGCGGATCTTGTACCTACTCCTGGTGATTCTCATCGGCACCAGTGTCCTCCCCCTCTGGTTCTACGGCTCCAAGATGATGTCGACGAACAGAGAGGTTCTGGAGCGGCAGGAGATCCTACTGCAAACCAGTACCTCACAATCCCTGGCCCGCGAGATATCCCTGTACACGGAGAACCTCCGGCAACGGCTCGGAGAGTTCTTTGACGAAACCACGCCGCTGGCCTCACGCATTGACGGCACCAAGTATGCCTCCGACCCTCGTTTGCGAGTCACCCTGGAACAGTTCGTCACGGACTGGCCCATGGTTTTGTTTGCGGCGGCGTTCAACAAGGAGGCCCGCGGGGTGCAGGCCGGCGGTTACAACGCCGCGGGAGATGCCTTCTTGCGCAAGGCGCTCGAGGCCGCTTTCACCGCTACCAGCCAGGGCGCTTCCTATCAGAGCGATCCCATCACCATCGTGCGGAACGCGAAGAGCGAGCCGGTCATGGTGTGGGCTCGCCCCGTCAACGCCCAGGGCCAGTTCCAGGGAATGGTGGCGGCCGTGGTGACGCTGGCGCCGCTCCTGGAACGGCTGGAGGAAATCAGACTGACGGGCCTGGAAGCGTACATCGTGGACAACTCCGGCCGCCTGGTCGCCTCCAACATCGCCGAAAAGAATGTGGCCGGCAAAGACATGGTCAGTGTCCCTATTGTGCAGAAGTTCCTGGTATGGCGGGGCGCGGCGCGCGCCTCGGAGACGACAACGTTCTACCTGACGGAGGGTAACGAGACCGTGCAGATGCTCGGCACGTACTCTCCCATTCAGAACGTCAACTGGGGCGTCATCGTACAAAAGAAGGTGCGAGACGCCTTCTTCGCCGTGGACCAGATGCGCCGCGATACGATGCTCTGGGGCATCGTCGTCATCATCCTCAGTCTGGTAATCGCCGTTGTTTCCGCCAAGTTCATTACGCGTCCCCTCGACAGCCTCACCCAGACAGCGCGCTCCATCGCCGAGCGGGACTACACCCAGCGGGCCGACATCCGCAGCCGCACCGAAATCGGCGAGCTGGCCGCCACCTTCAACCTGATGGCGGAGGACATCCAGCACTACATCAGCGATCTGAAGAGTGCCTCGGAAGAGAACCGGCAGCTCTTTATTGACGCCATCGAAATGATTGCGGCGGCAGTGGACGCGAAAGATCCCTACACCAAAGGCCACTCCGGGCGCGTTTCCCACTATTCCGTCATCCTGGCGCGGGAACTGGGCCTGCCGGATGACGAGGTCGACAAGATCCGCGTCTCCGCCACGCTCCACGACGTAGGCAAGATCGGCATCGAGGATCGCGTGCTGAAAAAACCCGGCGTGTTGACCAACGAGGAGTTCGACATCATGAAGCGCCACACGATCATGGGATTCGAGATCGTGCGGCAGGTCAAGCGGCTCACGGAGATGCTGCCGGGGATTCGCTGGCACCACGAATCCTTGAACGGCAAGGGCTATCCCGACGGGCTTACGGGAGACGAACTTCCCCTCATGGTGCGCATCATTGCCGTGGCCGACACCTTCGACGCCATCACCACCGACCGGCCATACCAGGCCGGCCGGGAATTCCCCCAGGGGCTGGAAATCCTCCTCAAACACGCCGGGAGCAAGTACGACCCCATCGTGGTGGACGCGCTGCACTCCGCCTATGCCAAAGGCGAACTCCGTAAGTTCGAGGTGCGTCGCAAGACCCTCGAGGCCGTTCCGCAAGCTGGCTCTTGATTTGGCTCGCCTGCTGCTTCCCCCTCGGCAGTCTCACGCAATTTGACGCCCCGCCCAGGGGCGGTTCGGGATAGAATCATGGGCGATGGTCCAATCTCTGTTTGGCTCTGCGGAAGAAAAAAAAAGCGGCTTCTTCGACCGCCTCAAGCAGGCCGTGGCCTCCACCAAGGCACAGTTGGTGGAACGGGTCGAGGCGCTCGTGGAAGGCAAAGTTACGGTGGACCAGGGGGTGCTCGACGAGCTCGAGGCCACGCTGCTCGCCGCCGACCTGGGCGTCAAGACCACGCAAGAAATCCTCGCGCATCTGCGCGACCAGGTAAGCCGCCGGCGGCTGCATGAGACTCGGCAGTTGCGCTCTGCACTGGAGCAGGAAATCCTGACTGTCCTGGAAAACCCCGCTGGCCCACGCGTGGCCCCCGCTCTCAAACACCCGCCTGCCGGCCAGCCGGAGGTTATCTTCGTGGTGGGGGTCAATGGCGTCGGCAAGACCACCAGCATCGCCAAGCTCGCTCATTACTATCTTCAGCAGGGCCGCCGGCCGCTCCTCTGTGCTGCCGACACCTTTCGCGCCGCCGCCAACGAGCAGCTTGAAATCTGGGCGGGACGCCTGGGTATCGAGATCGTCATGCAAAAGCCCGGGGCCGACCCCGCAGCCGTGATCTTCGATGCGCTGGCCGCAGCCAAGAAGCGCCGCGACAATCCGGTCATCGTGGATACCGCCGGGCGGCTGCACACCAAGTTCAACCTGATGGCTGAACTGGAAAAGATGTGCCGCATCGCCCGGCGCGAAGTCCCCGACGCGCCCCACCAAGTGTTGCTGGTGCTCGACGCCACCACCGGCCAGAACGGCCTCCAGCAGGCCCGCCAGTTCACCGAGCAGGCGGGCACTACCGGCATCATCCTGGCCAAGCTCGATGGCACCGCCAAGGGCGGCGTGGTCGTGGCCATTGCGCGTGAGCTGGGCCTGCCCATTCAATTCGTAGGAATTGGCGAGAAGGTCGAAGACCTCCTGCCCTTCAACCCCCGGGAGTTCGTCGAATCACTCTTCGAGGCCTAGCCCACTGATGTTGCCCTGTTGAGCCGGCCCCCGAGCGCCTGCCTGCCCGCTTGGTGGGGGCTGGATTTCCTGGCGCCGCCCCCTGACCCTTCCAAGCCTGGCCACGTCAGGCGGGTTTCGGGCTTGCCCGAGTGGCCGAGCAACTTCTGTCCAGCCTTAAGAAATGCGCGGATTCGAGGCGAAAAACGGCCTGTGGAGCGTCAAAAAGGGGTCGAATTTGCGCTATCTAAAGCCGCCATGTGCTTTGTCATGAATAAGATGGCAGCTTTGGAGGCCCGAAATAAACTATCTCTTATGTTTTCAAATGCTGGCGAGGCGCTCGGCCGCTGATTTGCTGCTCACCACGGCAAGGTGACAGTACAACGTGCATACAGTCGAGTCCCGCACCAAACTCCTCTCCTGGCCCGCGGCCCCTGCTTGCGAGGCTGGACGCGAGCCTAAATGCGTAGATTAACACATCTAGCTGATTTTGTCAAGCCCTGATCTTCGGGACGGGAACTGCTCTACTCGCGCGAGGAACGACCGGGAGGCAACTTCTGCAGCACCACCCGGAGGGATGTGGTTTCGCCCGGACGAACACCGGCGTTGATTCGCCGCCCGCGATAACCGGGCTTGCTGATCAGGACCGCGTAGCGTCCGGGGAGCAGTCCGAACCGGCAGGTACCGCCCAAGCCGGTCGTCGAGCGATAGCCGGGAACGGCCACCAGGACTCCCGCCAGCGGCTTGTTGTTTTCATCCAACACGATAACATCCAGAACCCCTTTGCCCTTGGCCGGAGCGGTGGATTGCTGCGCTTTTAGCCCAAGCGCGCCACTCAGGCAGAGCATCACAATGACGATCAGGATGGTCTTGCTTCGCATAGAAGCCCTCCAACCCGCCAAGCTCAGACGGGAGATCTTGCCGCACGTCTTCTCACCGCGGCGACCTCGGCGGGTTTCAGCTCTCGCCATTTCCCGACTTCCAGACCTTCCAAGGCCAGCGGGCCGATGCGCGTGCGGACCAGTTTCAGCACCTTGAAGCCCACGGCCTCGAGCATGCGGCGCACCTCGCGGTTCTTCCCTTCGGTCAGCACAATCTCCAGCCAACTGTATTTGCCGCGATCCTCGACGCGGCGCACGCTCTCGGGCTTCGCCCAATCGCCCCGCTTCATCTCCACGCCGGCGCTCAACCGGACGATGATCTCGTCACTCACCAAGCCGCTCAGCTTGGCCAGATAGGTTTTCGCGACTCGCGACTCGGGACTCGCAACAAAGTCCGCGAACTCGGTATCGTTGGTCAGCAGCAGCAACCCGGAAGTATCCTTGTCCAGCCGGCCCACGGGCACAACCCAGCGGCCCAGTTCGTCCAGACAATCGTAAACGGTCTTGCGCCCCTTCGGATCGCCGTGGCTGGTGATGACACCTTTGGGCTTGTAGAAGAGCAGATAGATTTTGCGCGTCGACTTCAGCCGTTCGCCATCCAGTTGGATGGTGTCCTGCCCGGGGCGGACCCAGCATTCCGGGTCGCGGATCACACGGCCATTCACCTTGAGCCGCCCGGCCCGAATCGCCTCCCGCGCCACCGTGCGCGAAGCCAGCCCGAAATGGGAAAGCACGCGGTCGAGAGTCATTGCGGATTTCGTCTTCATGGCGAACAGGAAGTCAGAAGTCAGGAGTCAGAAGTCAGAATCAAGAACCTCCTCGGATGGCAACCATGAAAGGGCGGGCAAAACACGCGGAAGTTACCCCTCAATTCGCATACATCCGAGCCGGGCACATTCTGACTCCTGACTTCTTCACTTGAGGAACGACACTTCATCCAACTGAATGAAATCCCGGACATCCGGCTCGGTAGCAGCATCGAGCTGGCTAACCGGCCCGAAGAAGGCCACGCGGCTATCCACCAGGAAGACGACCCGGTCGGCGAGTTTGCGGGCCAGCTTCATATCGTGGGTCACCACCACGGACGTCAGGCCGGTCTCCCGTTTCAGCTTCAGGATGAGGTCGCCAATGGTGAGGGCCATCAAGGGATCAACCATCGTAGTAGGTTCGTCGTAGAGGATGGCTTCGGGCTCCGCCGCCAGGGCGCGCGCTATGGCCACCGCGCGCTTCATGCCGGTGCTCAGATCGGCGGGCATCAGGTCCCGCATTTCGGCCAACTCCACCCGCGCCAGAAGCTCATCCACGCGGGCCTGAATCTTGTCTTCGCTCGACGCCAACCCGCGCTCAGCGCGTTCGCGCAAGGGGTAGGCCACGTTCTCGCCCACGGTGAGGGAATCAAACAGCGCCCCCGACTGGAAAACCATGGTCACGCGGCGGCGGACGTTCATCAGCTCGGCTTCGGTCATGGCCGAGACTTCGCGGCCGGCGACGAATACTCGACCCTCGTCCGGCTGGAGAAAGCCCAGGATGTGCTTGAGCGTCACGCTCTTGCCCACGCCGCTGCGGCCCAGGACGACCACCATCTCGCCTCGCCGGACCTCAAAACTCACGTCCACGAGCACCGGCTGGTCGTCAAATGCCTTCGAGACGTGGACAAACTCAATGTAGGGTTGTTCGCCGTCCCCGGTTTTTTCCTTATCGCTCATAAAGCATTTAAGACTGAAATGTGAAGGATAAAGTATGAAAGCAGAAACAGCCGCAGTTCACACCTCAGACTTCACCCTTCATCCTTCATCCTTCCCACTCTGACCCTTGAAGCGCCACTTCGCAATCTTCCGCCGTATTCATGTTAGCAAAAATCCGCGCAGGAAATCCCCCCCGCGAGGACGAAGCCCGACATTGGGACGAAATGGCGACGCATCAGGGTTGAGATTGAAAATTGATAATTGCCGATTGAAAATCGCCGCCGTAGCGCAATGCCATTTTCAATCGTCAATCGACAATCTTCAATCGGCAATCATCTTCCTTCCCGCCGCTCCAGGCCGGTCAGTAAATGCTTCGTGTCCGGGCTGAAGGCCGGGGCGTAAGTGTAGACTCTATCCTCCAGTTTCAGCTCAAAGGAAGAGTCGTCCGGCACCGTCGCCCCACCATCCCTGGCCTCGAAGATATGATCGTCCAGGAATTCCGGCCACGTGCCTTCGATCTGTTTTCGGAATGCCTCCAGACTCGGCTTCTGGGTTTTCAGGAACTTCGCGGGATCAATCAGCGCGTAGGCGCGACGAAAATCCCGGAGATGTAGGGCCGAGATGAACCGATACAGGATGTAGTCCTCGTTGGCAGAATACTCGGTTTTGCCCGGCACATAAGCTTTGCCGTCCCAGACGTACACGGCCCGAGCCTCAAAGCCACGCCGGCCCTGCGGGGGAAAAACCAACAGGCCAGGGTCAGCACGTCCGGAAGTCACCAGCTCGAAGACTCCGTCTCCGTTTTCATCCCGGAATTCCACATTGCCATGGACGTACCCCTGGTACCGACTCTCCTCGGCGCGCGCGTCCCAAAGCAACGTGGCGGTGTGATTCCCAAACTGGAAGATGACAGGATATTGAACTGCCGTCGAACCCGCTGAAACCAGAACCACCAACTCGCGCGTGGCAGGTCCCAGCAGGGGCAAGGCCTGCACAGTGAACAGCTCAGTCGCTTCCATCAAGTGTGATGGCCGCCAGCGGGCTCCATCCCAGGCCAGCAGGAACAAGACCCAGGCGGAAAGCTGCCCCTCCTCTTCCCCGGGTTCAGGCACTCGCCGGGGTGGACGCGCCCACCGGAGAGCCATCTCGGGAACACCGTCGCCATCCAGGTCACCCAAGGGCTCCAGACGGCCGGCGTCGGGGACATCGTTCTCATCAGTGTTGGGGCCCAACTCGACGCCAAGTGCCTTGGCGAGCGCTTGCGGGTCAGGTGCTGTGACCGTGGCCGCGGCAGCTTCGACCTCGGCTGTGGCTGCCTGCCGCAATTTGGCAATGGCGGCAGACCTCACCTCCTCCGCAGGAGGCTCGGCCTCGTCAAGGTCCGGGGGAGGCTCATCCTGGCTGACTTTCTCCTGCTGCGCAGCCCGCGCGGGAGGGTCCAGACACGAAACGGCCACGAGACCTGCGACGCAAAATGTCAAGGCGAGGAGCGTTAGCGCAGCAACAGAACTGTTCGTTCTTGCAGACACCCTGCGCACAAAGACCGTGGAGAGAAAAGGATAGCGCTTCATAAGTAGGACTCGATTATAGCCGAGGTGACCGGGGATTGGCCGAAACCTTATGGAGAAGCGCGTGCTCCAGAATTCGAGGGTGGCCACGCGGCCCTCACTTTTTTCCGCAAGCGGGAACCTTTCAGCCGTTCCAACGATTACAGGAGCGGCTAGCTCGAACGGAGATGAACTTTTGAGCCAGCGTTCGGACGAGGAACTCATGCAGGCCTTCAAGCGCGGCGAGACACTCGCCTTTCGCGAGCTCTTTGACCGCTACAAGAACCCCATATACGGTTTTGTGCGACGGCGGGTCGACAACCCTGATCGGGCCGAGGAGATCACGCAGGACGTTTTTCTCGCCCTGGTCCAGCAGCAAAAGAACTACGAAGTACGGGCGAGCTTCCGGACATTTCTCTATCGCATTGCCCTGAACCGCGTCGCGTCTGAGCGCCGAAAGATGGCCGAGGCGCCCGCCCTCGATCCGGAAGTGGCAGCAGGCGGCGATATCGGCACGGTGCAGCAGGTCCGCGAGGCGCTGGCGCGACTCGAACCCGAACAGCAAGAGATTGTCATGCTCCGCGAATACCAGGGCCTGAGCTACCAGGAAATCGCCCAGGTGTTGAATGTGCCGGTCGGGACGGTCCGCTCGCGACTGTTCCGCGCCAAGCTCGTCTTGCGCGAACTGCTGGCTCCGACTTGGGCAGAGGGGGCGTAAGACAATGCCCGAACATTTGGTGCAAGCCGAGGAATTGCAGGCCTATCTCGACCGTGAACTCGCGCTGGCGCGACAGGAAGAAGTCGAGCGCCACGCGGTCGAGTGCCAGGAGTGTTCCGCCATGATCGCCGATCTGAAACGAGTTTCCGCAACTTTGCAGCAATGGCAGGTTGATCCTGCACCGGCGACGCTGCGCCCGCCGGTCATACCCACCGCGGAGAAGAAAGCCGGCTTCAGGTGGGGTCGCCTGGCGCTGGGCTTGTCAGGCGCGGCAGTGGTGTTTCTGCTTCTCGTCGCTATCAGCATCCCCAACCTGTTGCGGTCGCCTATGGCCTCCAAGCAGGCGTCCGATTACGCGCGCCAGAGGGCAGCGATGGGGACGGACCAGGGAATGCCCGAGCCTGCTGGCGAAGAAGCTAAAGCCCCCAGCCTTCCCGCCACGACCGGGCGGTTTATCACCTACCAGGTCACGATGACGGTCGAGGTGAAGGAATTCGATTCCGCCAAGGACAGGCTCCGCCAGATTGTGGACGCCGAAGGCGGCTACACGGCCCAGGCGAATTTCGTGGAGACTCCCGATCAGCCGCGGCGAGCCAACCTGGTTTTGCGGGTGCCGACGGCGAGGCTGGCGACGATCCTGAACCAGGTACGCGCACTGGGTCGAGTGAAGGAAGAGCATCTCAGCTCCGAAGAAGTCACCGAACAGGTGGTCGACCTCGAAGCACGCCTCCACAACGCGCGCGCGACGGAGCAGCGCCTGATTGCCGTGCTCAACACCCGCGCTGGCAGGGTGACGGATATCCTGGAAGTCGAGCGGGAGATTGCTCGGACGCGGCAAGAAATCGAGCGGATGGAGGCGCAGCGGCAGAACCTGCTCCGCCGCGTGGAACTGGCCACAGTGACCCTCACGCTTGCCGAAGAACTGAAGGCGCAGCTCGGGCGGGCCCCATTCGCGACCGTAGCCCGCCTGCGGAATGCCTTCATCGATGGTTATAGCAACTTCGTGGACTCGGTCCTCGGGCTGACGGTTTTCCTGGTTAGCTACGGGCCGACCCTGCTGCTGTGGGGAGCGCTCATCTGGCTGGCGTGGCTTGGAGGCCGACGCCTGTTCCGCCGGATGGCCAAACCGGGAGCCTGACGCTCTGGCCCTAACTACCCTCTTGACAGATCCCACCCTTTCAGTATACGATTAGCACTCTCAAGGCGAGAGTGCTAACGGCTCACCAGAGGCCAAGCAGGTCTCGTCTAAGCTTCTGTACGTAAAGCAGTTAAACCGCTGGACAGCCCGCCTGTGAGGGGAATGTTCTGAACGCAGCAGGCTGGGAGGTTCTCGGCAAACCGAACTCTGGACCCAAAGAAGGGAGCAAAACCTATGAATGTAAGACCTCTTCATGATCGCATCCTGATCAAGCGCATTGAAGAGAAAGAGACCGTGAAGGGCGGCATCATCATCCCCGACACGGCCAAGGAAAAACCGCAAGAGGCCGAAGTAGTGGCCGTGGGCAATGGTAAGAGGACCGAAGAGGGTAAGGTTATCCCGCTGGACGTGAAGAAGGGTGACCGAATCCTTTTCGGTAAGTATTCCGGCACCGAAATCAAGATCGAGGATGAGGAGTATCTCATCATCCGCGAGGAAGAAGTGCTGGGCGTGCTCGAAGCCACCAAGGCCCACTCGGGCGGCAAGAAGTAATCCCGCTCGGCGGGATCAGTTGCCGGTCCGCAGTGGACAACGCCGTTGGTGGTTGAACCAGTCATGGTCAGCCCGATGGCATCGGACCAAGGACAAAGGACAACGGACGAAGACTGAAATCTTGGAGGGAGTGAAGATGGCAAATGCAAAACAGATTGTACATGGCGAGGAAAGCCGCCGGGCGATTCTGCAGGGTGTGAATCAACTGGCGGACGCCGTGAAGATTACGTTGGGCCCCAAGGGCCGCAACGTGGTGCTCGACAAGAAGTTCGGCTCTCCCACGATCACCAAGGACGGCGTGACCGTGGCCAAGGAAATCGAGTTGAAGAACCCCCTGGAGAACATGGGCGCGCAGATGGTGCGGGAAGTTGCCTCGAAGACCTCCGACGTGGCCGGCGACGGCACCACCACCGCGACAGTGCTGGCCCAGGCGATCTACCGCGAGGGTGTGAAAACTGTGGCGGCAGGCGCCAATCCCATGGCCGTCAAGCGGGGCGTCGAGATGGCCGTCCGCAGCGTGTGCGGCTACGACGAAATCCAGAAAGACGGCTCGAAGAAGCACGTGAAGGGCGAGATCGACAAGTACTCCAAGCCCGTCGAGGGCGCGATGATCGCCCAGGTGGGCGCGGTGTCCGCCAACAACGACTTCACGATAGGCACCATCATCGCTGAAGCCATGAAGAAGGTCGGCAAGGATGGCGTCATCACGGTCGAGGAAGCCAAGACCATGGAGACCTCACTCGAGGTGGTCGAGGGCATGCAGTTCGACCGCGGCTACCTTTCCCCCTACTTCGTGACCGATCCCGAGCGGATGGAGTGCGTCCTGGAAGATGCCTCCATCCTGATCCACGAAAAGAAGATCAGCTCGATGAAGGACCTCCTGCCCTTGCTTGAGCAGATCGCCAAGGCGGGCAAGCCGCTCCTGATCGTGGCGGAGGAAGTGGAAGGCGAGGCGCTGGCCACTCTGGTGGTGAACAAGCTGCGCGGCACCCTGCACTGCTGCGCGGTGAAGGCTCCCGGGTTCGGCGATCGCCGCAAGGCGATGCTGGACGATATCGCCACCCTCACGGGTGGCAAGGCCATCACGGAAGACCTGGGCATCAAGCTCGAGAACGTCAAGCTGGAAGACCTGGGCCGGGCCAAGAAGATCACGGTGGACAAGGACAACACTACCATCATCGAAGGTGCCGGGAAGTCTGCCGCGGTCGAAGGCCGCGTGAAGCAGATTCGCACGCAAATCGAGGAAACTACGTCCGACTACGATCGCGAAAAGCTCCAGGAGCGGCTGGCGAAGCTGGTGGGCGGCGTGGCCCAGATCAAGGTGGGCGCGGCGACTGAGACCGAAATGAAAGAGAAGAAAGCCCGCGTCGAGGACGCCATGCACGCCACCAAGGCGGCCGTCGAGGAAGGCATCGTCCCCGGCGGCGGCGTGGCGCTGCTGCGTTGCGTCCCGGCGCTCGACAAGCTCAAGGCCGAGGGCGACGAGCAGATCGGCATCAACATCGTGAAGCGCGCGCTCGAAGAGCCCCTGCGCATGATCGCCCAGAACGCCGGAGCGGAAGGCGCGGTGGTGGTGGAGAAGGTCCGCGGCAACAACAACTCGAACTTTGGTTTCAATGCCGAGACCGAAACCTTCGGCGACTTGGTGGAGGCCGGCGTCATCGACCCGACCAAGGTCACCCGCTGCGCGCTCCAGAACGCTGCCTCCATCGCTTCGCTCATGCTCACTACGGAAGCGCTGGTCTGCGAAATCCCGGAAAAAGAAGAGAAGGGTCACACCGGACCTCCGGGAGGCGGTATGGGCGGCGGAATGTACTAAGAACAGTCGACAGTTGACAGTCAAAGGGCGGGGACAGGTTCCCCGCCCTTTTTGTTTTCCGTTGTATGGGCAGGCGCCGTGTCTGCCCATCACGGGCGACCACAAAAAAAGGTCGGCCCTGCAATTCAAAGCGGTTCCGCAGGGCGGGACCGCACTCCAAGAGCACGCCCTGCCGTCTTGAGGACCGGCGCTACTGGCGTGGTGCCAGCAAGCGCTTGGTGATGGCCTGCTTCTCTGCATCCTCCAGCAATAGTTCCAAATGGTAGAGGACCACACCGGCGGGCTGTTTCAGCGCGTCTTTCAGATCGCCCTCATAGTGTTGCGGTGACATCGGCGAGAATTCCGGGCCGTCGGGGCCGACCTCGATGGAAGGCAGCAGCTTGGCGGCTGGCACTTCGGTCAGCAATTCACGATCGAGCTTTCCTACCCAGCCCGGCCCGCGACGCGTGAGCGCGGAATACGCCATAGGAGAAACGTAGTCGAAGAATGGAGCCAGAAGACGAAAGTCCTGGCCGACGATTTTCTGCCGCGCCCCGCCAAACTCGTCACGCGCCCAGGGGACGGCATGCAAAACGATTGGAAGCCCCGGGAATTCCTTGCGAATGAAGCTCGTGAACTCCTGTGCATTTTCCGCAATCCGCCGCACGCGCCAGCCGTACCAAGCGTCGCGATGCTCTCCCCAGATTTCGTCGATGAGTTCACGATTGGCGTCGAGCGAGTCACCGACATTCGGGTGACGCACGTTCAAGCCGGTGGAGGTCAGGAAATCGCGCAGGCAACTTCGGTCAAAGCAGAAGGCGGGGAAATCCACCGGGCCCGTCCGCGGGTCCACGCCCTCCCA
>Ga0187878_1003100_pt1 | contig 14072 bp, 9 predicted proteins | sample June2016WEW_17_1_FD_132979 | JGI IMG/M metagenome (GOLD analysis project Ga0187878, IMG submission 132979) | Peatland microbial communities from SPRUCE experiment site at the Marcell Experimental Forest, Minnesota, USA - June2016WEW_17_150 | ecosystem: Environmental > Terrestrial > Soil >...
ACCAATAGCCCCGAGCACCGCGCGTTGGCCCTGCAGGCGGCGCGCGAAGCAATCACCCTTCTGAAGAACCAGAACAACGCGCTGCCGCTCGATGCCGGCAAGATTCAAACGCTGGCGGTGATTGGTCCGAACGCCGCCAAGTGCCACCTGGGTGGGTACAGCAGAGACCCCGGCCGGTGCGTGACGGTGCTCGATGGAATCAAGGCGCGGGCCGGCGACAAGATGAAAGTTGTGTACGCCGAAGGCAGCCGGATTACTGAGGAAGATGCGGACTGGCAGAATTGGTATCTGGACAAAGTCACGCCGCCAGACCCGGCGAAGGACGCGGTTCGCATCGCCGAGGCGGTGAAGGTGGCGAAGGCAAGCGATGCGGTCGTGCTGGTACTGGGCGGCAATGAGCAGACCTGCCGCGAAGCCTGGTCGGGAAGCCATCCGGGCGATCGCGATAGCCTGGACTTGATTGGGAAGCAGAACGACCTGGTGAAGGCGGTTCTCGAAACGGGCAAGCCCACAGTCGTGTTCCTCATCAACGGCCGGCCTCTGAGCATCAACTACATCGCGGAGAATGTCCCCGCCATCCTGGAAGGTTGGTATTTGGGTCAGGAAGGTGGGACGGCGGTCGCGGAGGTGCTGTTCGGCGATTACAACCCCGGCGGCCGGCTGCCCATGACGTTTCCGCGCTCCGTGGGCCAGCTTCCCGCCTACTACAACTACAAGCCGTCAGCGAGGCTGGGCTACCTGTTCGCGAACAAGGAACCGCTCTTCGTATTCGGCTACGGCCTCAGCTACACCACGTTCAAGTATGACAAGCTCCGGCTCTCGCAGCCGACCATTGGCACCAGCGGCCGGAGCTCGGCCATCGTCGAGGTCACGAACACGGGCAAGCGCGCGGGCGACGAGGTGGTCCAGCTCTACATTCGCGACCTCGTCAGCTCCGTGACGCGGCCGGTGAAAGAGCTGCGAGGTTTCCAGCGCATCCATCTTGAGCCCGGCCAAACCAAGACCGTCGAGTTGGCCGTGGGGCCGGAGGCGCTGGCCTTCTGGAATGAGGAAATGAAGAAGGTCGTCGAGCCGGGGTCGTTCGACATCATGGTCGGCCCGAATTCGGTGGACCTGATGCACGCCCGCTTGGAGGTGGTCGACCGATAAGGATTGCGCTCGCTGTAGCGGCGGTGTCCTCACCGCCGGTCCGTCCGCGGCGTGTACATACCCTTCTCTGGCATGTGTACGGGCCTCGCCTATTCACTTGTCACTGACACGCGCCGGCATTTTCGTTTCAGCACATCGGCCGCCCCGCTCTGCGGGGCGGCCTCTACGTTCTGCGGTCTGAAAAATCACTCAATCTCAAAGGCGACGTACTGCAGCGTTCCTCTGCGCTCCACCTGAAGCACGACGGGCGCACCAGGTTTCAGTCCATCGAAGGCGGACCGGAGTGCCTCCACACTCACAATCGGCAGACGGTTCAGAGAATGGATGATGTCGCCCGGGAGCAGTCCGATTTCCACCGAAGCTCCGGTGGCGGTAAGCGCCGCGACGATGACGCCGGAGGCGAACCGGATTCCGGGGATCCTCTGGGAAAGTTTCTCATCGACCGGCAAGCCCAAAATGCCCAGCTTCGGAATGATGTTCTTCTCCATGTCCGCCAGGTCCACCATGCGATCGAGCTCATCCTTCTGCTGGATGACGGGTATCTGCAGGGTGATCTTTTCCGAATCACGCAGGACGGTGACCTTCAAGCTGTCCCCCAGCGTGTGCAGGATGAGCAAGGCCTGGAACTGCGGGAGGGTCGCAATCAATCTGTCATCCACGCCCACCACCACATCCTGGGTTTTCAGCCCGGCCGACTCCGCGGGTCCGCCCGGCAGCACATCGGTGACGATGACGCCGTGATCCCGGGGAAGTTCCAAGGCGGCAGCCATGACGGGAGTTATAGCCTGGACGGCCGCTCCAATATGGCCTCGATGCACATGGCCATGCGCCTTCAGTTGCGGATAAGCATACCTGACCACGACACTGGGGATGGCGAATCCCAAACCTTCGCTGCCCCCTCCTTGCGTGAGGATAAACGTGTTGATCCCCACCAAATTGCCATCCACGTCCACGAGCGGTCCACCACTGTTACCAGGGTTGATGGGAGCGTCCGTCTGGATGTAAATCATCGGCCGCTCCAGATTCGCCTGGCGGGCGACGGAGCTGATCACGCCCATGCTGACGGAGTTCTCCAGTCCCTCCGGGCTGCCGAAGGCCAGCACCACCTGGCCTTGGCGAAGCTTGTAATAGTCGCCGAGAGGAAGGGCGGGAAGTCCGGTGGCGGCGATTTTGAGAAGTGCGAGGTCCATCTCTTTGTCTTGGCCGACGATCTTGGCGTCCAAGACCCGCGCGCTTGACCTGAGCACCGCATTGGGCGACCCACTGGAAGGGGGCGAAAGGACCACGCGAACCCGTTGCGCGCCCGCTACCACGTGCGCGTTCGTGATGATGTACCCGTCGGGATCGAGAATGGCTCCGGAGCCTGTGATGTGCTGCTTGCCGATTAAAGCCGTCTCCTCCTTAGTCGCTTCCGGCAGCGGGCCGTAACTTGTCACCAGAATCTGCACGACGGAGGGAGATACCTTCCGGGCAAGGGTTTGAAAGGAATCGCTGAGTTCATGCAGGAAGTCCGGCGCGGTCTTCGCCGGGGCCTCCTGAGCCCGCAGGGCGCACGGCCCCAGAAGCGTGACCGCACTCAGGGAGCAGATCCCTATGACGCACGCCATCACCGGTGACCGCACACTTGCAGTTCGTCTGCGCATGGTCCTCCTCGAGTCGGTTCTTATGTAGTGACGTTAGAGTGAGCCGTTCGGTTGCATCGCTACCCAGGACGGTCAGAGACCGCGGCTACCAAGCGGATGCTCAGAATTTCCAAGACACCGTGAGCGCTGTGCCCCCGCCGGGCGGCAGGTAAGGGCTCGCGTTCAGGCGGGAGCGAATGGCGGTGGCGTCAGGTTCCGCGGACCGCGCCACGTGCCGGCCAATCAGGAAGCCAAGTGTTGCGCCCACGAACACGTCGGAAGGGAAGTGGCGCCGCTCGGTGATGCGCGCCACCGAAACGAAACCCGCCAGGCTGTAACCCACAGGCGCCACCCAACGGCGGTGCCGGTTTCGCTCCGCAACCACCGCAGCCAAGGCCCAGGCTCCCGCCGCATGACCGGAAGGGAAGTCACGCCCTCCGGCAAAGAATTGACCGTCGGCATTATGGTTCCGGACGCTCCCGCCTGAGAAAGTAGGCCGCGGGCGCTGCGTGGCGTTTTTCAGGACTTCGACGATCAGCAGACTATCGGCCAGAGCCTCCCAACCGAGCAAGCCTGTGGTCTGGGCGCGCTCGTCGCCTCGGCCCCGGCCAACTAGATAGATGAGGCCGGCGACGCCAGCACCGGTCAGGGGCGAGCCCAGGCGCCCGATGTTGCGGCTGAACCGATAACCCGAGCCGGGTGGCGTGTCGGAAAGCCCCTGACCGACGCGCCGGTCAGTGGCCATCAGCGTGCCGGTGGCCGCGACGATGGCGCCGGCCCAGGGGGCATCGGCGAGCGTCAGCCGGAAGGGCCGCAACCAGAGGAACTTCTGGTCGAGGATGACTTGCCGGGGCAATTCTTTGAGCGTGGGGTGCGGGTGAGGCGGTGCCGGGGCGGGCTGGGAGGCGGTCGTTCTCTCAGGCTCAGGAGGGGTGCTCGGCTGCTGGGCTGTTTGCGACGGCTCCTCAGCCCGCAGCGCGACCGGGAAAGGAAGCAACAGCAGAAGAGCCACCCAGCAGGTTGGCAATAACCTCAGCAGACGTTGTGGCATGGCCCTTCCGTGGGTCAATTCCTCCCCGAGTGATGCTGGGCTTGCCGGGGGACCTGGTCGCCGCACAGGGGCAAACTCATCTTACCAAGTGCGGTCAACGCCGACCACTTCCACTCGTCCCGCCTTCTTGCGAACGTACACCGTGACCGTCTTCTGCTTATCGCCGGCTTGGATGTCCGCCGCAAAGTACTGAACATCATCCGTCGCCTGCATTTGCCTGGGCAGCGTCAGGGTGGTCTCTGGGGGCAGCGGCGTCTTCTTCTCCGTGGCATTGTCGAATTGGGACCACTGGACAGTATAATCCCGCGACGCGATCAACTTGTACTTCACCGCCAGGTCGTCGAACACCAGCCGATTGTCCTCGATGGCGAAGCGGTCGAGCGGCAGCACCTTGGTGAAATATGTCTTCCCGATCTTGTCGCGCCGGGTGATGAGGCAGTCGGCAATCCACTGTTCGGCCCTGGAGTCGGTGTATCCACCGGTCTTGACGATGGCGCGGATCTCCTCGTCAGAAAACGCCATGACCTGCTTGGCAGCCCAGAAGGCGTCATCCGGAAGGCAATTGTCGAAGGCTGCGCTGGGGTAGAAGGGCATCCACTTCTCAGGATCGAACGCCTGAGCTTCGAATCTCCCCGCCGCGGGGATATGCGGGTACTTCACTCGGGCCCAAGAGGGAACGGCCAGTCCGAGAGTGAAGAATTCGACCGCGGCCGGTTTCCAGGCAAACCAGTACCCGTTGCCGGACCGCGGACTGTTCGGCCAGTTGCTGTCACTGCCCAGGGTGGCGCCGAAGTCGATCAGATGGTGTCGGACGAAGCGTACACCGTTTTCTTCCACGAGCGTGTCCAGCGTATTGATGGCGCGGGAGTCGTCGTGGCCGAGCCAGGCGCAGAAAACCCTCAACCCGCGTAAATCGCGACGCTGTTCATGCGGAACGATGTCGTTCGGGTCATCGTTGCGCGTCCCGTGATAGTGAAACTCACCCAGGGGTTTGCCCTCGACCTGAAGGCTCGCCACGGCCCGATGGCAGCCATCTCTTCCGCGGGGCACATCGAGCAGGATCCCGGTTACGTCCCGGCCTGTCATGGGACGCCGCTTCCCCCGGGCATCGACTATCGTGGCGTCAGGAGCAACGCGCATTCTTTCAGTGCAGAGATTGAAGAGATAGGTCGGCGGAACGTTGTAGCCAAGAGCATGGAAGAACTTCGAGGAGATGATGTCAGCAGCCGTGGCCATTTCAGGGTTCTGCAGCGGGTCAAACTTGACAAAGTAGCGGTGCCCCCTCGAGTCCTCCATTCTGAATCCCGGCATCACACCAGCGGTTTTCGCACTCACCACGGTCACGAGGCCGGAGGCAGCGGGAGCGTTTTCGTCACTCGGCCCGCCCACCAACTCCGGGATGGACAGGCGAACCTTGGCGTGCCGGTTGGTGTACCAGGCACTATCCGGGACTTCGCCGAGCGTGTTCACGGCCTGCGCGGGGATCGGCTTCCCCTGGGGGTGTCGTGCCCCCGGTTTGCCGAAGGTGTTCAAGAAGAAATCGTAGTAGTCGCTCAGCACGCGGCCCTGGACCTTCTCGGCGTTCAGCGGTGGAGGCTCCTTCTGAACCGGGTCGTCGTCATAGAACTTCTGGGCCCAGAGTCCCCAGGTCAGTAAAGGCAGCGCGACAATCGTCGCGCCCAGCGCTTTCCTGGTCAGAAAAGAATATGCGGCCATGATTCAGCCTTCCTCTCCGGCTCTTACTGAAAGCTGGAGGAACGAATCCGCTCTTCGCCAAAGACGTTGTTGAACTTGAACCACACCTCAAAACCTTCATGACTGAAACCCGTGTCGATACGCAGGAAGACGTTGTTCCGAACGTTAAAACGGAAGCCGAACCCGAAGGCGGCTTCCATGTTCCGCAGGTTCCAATCCGCGTGCCGGTGAAAGACCTTCCCCGAATCAGCGAACAGCGCCATGTCCAGGCCGCTGAAGACTTCCCAGCGATATTCCCCGTTCACCACGATCAGATTGTTGTCGTAAAAGCGAAAGGCGCGGAAGCCGCGCAGGTCCTCTGATCCACCCAGGACTGGTTGCAGGTAGAAAGGGACGACGTCTCCGTTGTCAGGGTAAGTCAGCACCGAGCGGGCGTGGAGGGCGATGACACGCCGCTGGTTGAAAAAGGGGATGTACTGCGCCAACTCGATGTTCAGACGTCGAAAATCGTTGCCGGTGTGGGGTCGCGCGTCATAGCGGTCAAGCTGGACAAGGTAATCGCCCCCGCTGCGCGGACCTCCGGGATTGTCCCGATAGTCATATCGTACGAAACCTCCCACCCGCACGAAGTCGGGACGGGTGTCAATGCCCACGGGCGGGGGAGTGAAGACCTTGTCCGTGCAGGCGACGCAGGATTGGGCGTCCGTCGAGACGAACCGCCGGTCTTTCCCTGTGCCCAAGGTTACCAGTAAGTAGCCACCGGAGGCGCCCACCTTCAAGTGCTTTACCGGCTGGAGGCCGAAAATACCGTCGATCGCCGTATCAATGATACGGAAGTTGCTCCGCCAACTCTTCTTGGACTCCGGTCCCAGCCCGTAGTAGTTGATTCCGGGGTAATCGTGGTGGACGGCAAAGAGATCGAAGAACAGGGTGTCCTTGGCGAAATGAGGCGCGCTGAATTGCACGTCGTAGCGCTGGTAGGCTCGGAGGGAGGACTGCGCGGCGCTGCGGAAAACCAGGTTTCCATGCGCGAGGTCCCGGCGCAGGTACTCAGGCCCTAGCGCAAACCCACCACCTTGGACAAGGCCTCCCAACTTCACTCGAAGACCCCCGATGCCGGTGCTGGCGCGCTCCAGCAGTTTCCTCTCTTTGAGCGCCACCAAGCCGCGCTCCATTTTGGAAGACCGATCCGGTTGCAGGTGTTTTGATTTCTCTTGGCGAGCCGTCTCAATCTGCGCGGCTCGCGAGTCCGCCTGGGCCGCCGCGTCAGGCAGTCCCCACATGACGGCGAGGAGCAACGCCAGCATGCCCGGTAGTAACCGAGGCACACTTGCTTTCCGCGGGCGCGGCATTTCTCCTGATGGCTTGGGTTGGTGTAAGCAATATGGCCACATGGCGCTCAGCCTCGCATTCTGTCAAGCACCTACGTCTGCAAAGAGTAGGGCCGAGGGGCAGCCCCCACGGAAACTGGGTGCGTAGCGTCTGGTTCGAGAGGCAGCCTTACTTGCGCTGCCAGCTGCCGATGACTGGGCAGGGGTGATGAACGGAGTTATCTGAAACCAGTTAATTACAGCTAAGATTCGGAGCGTTGAACTCGCCATGCGAGATCCGTTGCCGTAGTCAAATGTCGTGGTCGTTGGGGTAACTCTCATATGAGGAAGAAGAATTGTCAAGTCAAAAATGTCAGGAATTCCGTAGCCTCTTAGACGTGCAAGTCGCTCGAGCGCGCGGGGCGCCCCGGGGTGAGCCCCTGGTATCACGTGAGTTGGCCTTGGGAGTAACTGGCCGATGAATTGCTCCCCCCCCTTGCGAATGCGAGCGTTGTCGGCTAGCATACCCGACAACGTGCCCGCGGCTTGCTGCCGCAAGCCTGAAGCACCAGCCTTCGTGGCGAGGTTCGCCCTGTGGACCGCCTGCGATCTTTCCTGAACCTGGAACGTGGCGAGGAAGGGCCGGCTCTTCTCCTTTTCCTTTACCTCACCCTCGTCATGATGTCCTACACCATCACCAAGTCGATCCGGGACGGGCTCTTCCTCTACAGGTTCAGCCCCTACATGCTGCCCTACGTTTATCTGGGCATAGCCGCCATCATTGGCTTCGTGGTCTTGGGTTACGTGCGTCTGTCCGCCCGCGTCAGTCAGGCGACCCTGATTTCGGGGACGCTGCTGTTCTTCATTCTCAGCTTCCTGGTGCTTTGGCTAAGCGTGCGGGCCCAGTGGTCCCGGGCGCCCTGGGTCTTCTATGTCTGGACCAGCATTTTCGGCATCATCATCGTGACCCAAGTCTGGACCGTGGCGAACAATGTCCTGGACCTGCGCCAAGCGAAGCGGCTGTTTCCGCTGGTCGTGAGCGGCGGAATCCTGGGAAGCGCTCTCGGAGGGTTCACGGCCGCGCAGTTGGCCAAGCTGAAGTCCGTCGGCACGGACAATCTCATACTGGTGCTCATTCCGGTGCTGGTGCTGGCGGGAGTGGTGGCCCAGGTGTTGCTGACCCGCCATAGCCACCTCAAGGACAAGCGGCGAGTCCGCGAGAAGCACCTCAACTTCAAAGCGAGCCTTAAGACTATTGCCGCGTCTCCCTATCTGAAGCTGATTGTGGCCCTGCTGGCCCTCTCCAATATCGTCACGTTGGTGGTGGGGATCCAGTTTGCCGATGTAGTCAAACACGCTTTCCCCGCCAAGAATCAGATCACCGCGTTTATGGGGTCGTTCGCCGCATGGTTCAGCCTTTTTTCTTTCTTGCTCCAGGTGCTCGCCGGTTCCCGGCTGGTCGAGAAGTTCGGGGTGCGCTGGATGATCCTGGTCCTGCCCTTGGCTCTCACCGGAGGAACCGTGGTTCTTCTTGCCTTCCCGCTGGCGCTCTGGGCGGGTGTCGTGCTCAAGGGCAGTGACCACTCACTGCGCTATTCGATTGACCGCGCCACGACCGAGCTGCTCTACCTGCCCCTGCCGCAATCCACCAAATCGGAGGTGAAGGCAGTCATCGACATGGTGATGCAGCGGCTCGGCGACGGTGTCGGCGCGTTACTCGTCCTGTTCGTGGTGTTTGTCCTGAAGGGCGGCCAGGTGAGCCTGTGCATCCTCGACCTGCTTCTGCTGACGCTTTGGCTCGGCGTCGTGCTGCGCACGCGGAGGGAGTACGTGAGGGTCCTGCTGGATGAGCTGCTCAAGGGGCGTGACCTCGGGCAAGACATAAAGCCTTTCGTCGATGGAACGTCTCTTCCCAGCATCAAGACGTTGCTGGCGGCCAGGGATGAAGAAGTGGTGCTTCGAGGCATGGACCTGGCGGTGGGCGTCGGTCACCCGGAATGGGTGCCGCGCGGGCTAATTGGGCATCCTTCCGCTCGGGTGCGCTTTAAGGCCCTGGAGATCATTCCCCTCACCGAGCGGGAACTGCTGGAGCGTGTCCAGAACGACAGCAATTCCACGGTGCGCACCAGCGCTATCCTCAAGTTGTCGGGCATGAGTTCCACGGTGGGCCGGACGCCGGGGCTGGAGCCATTCCTGCTGTCACCCCAATTGAGGGTTCGCCTCGCAGCCCTCGAGGCCATGGCTCGGCTGGAGGGACATGCTCAGCGAGGAACGATCAAAGCTGCTCTGGAACAGATCAGCCGTGATCTGGATCCGGCGTCGCCGAATTGGAGGGATGTGGCCGAGACCCTTGGGGAGATTTCGCATCCGGAGGCTGTTGAACTTCATCTGCGTTTGCTTCGGCATCCCAATCCGTCGGTAAAGAAGCAGGCCATCCTGAGCGCTGGACAGGCAGGGCACCGGGAACTCGTTCCCTTCCTCATCCCGCTGCTGAGCAGTCCCGAATGCGCGGCGGATACGCGCCTGACGTTGCGCGAGTACGGGTACCGCATCCTCGGCACGCTGGCTGATACGCTGCGGGATCCCACCGAGAGCATCGAGATCCGGCGCAACATCCCGCTGGTTCTGGCTTACATTCCCGACCAGACCGCGGTGGATATTCTGCTGGATGGACTGTTCGACTACGACGGACTGGTCAGGTACCGCTCTATTCGGGCTCTCGGTAAGCTGCGGCTTGTGGATACCTCGCTTCGCTTCGATCGCGAAAAGATTGCTCTGTGCATTCAGGATGATGGCAGCAAGAGCCTGGGGTTCCAGCAGGCGCAGGCGGCCCTGTATCCACAGGACGGGAGCAGGGATCTGCTGCTCCAGCTTCTCAAGGACAAGTTCGCGCGGGGGAAGGACCGGGTCTTTCGCTTGCTGGCGCTCCTTTTGCCCCCCAGGGCCGCCATTGGATCTATTGTCGTCATCCGGGAGGGTGATCGACTGGCCCTCGCTAAAGCCATCGAGTTGCTGGACAATCTCTTGCCAGGCAAGGTCGCGGATGTGGTCCGGCCGTTGATCGAACGCAAGGCACGGTATCTGAAGTCGGATCGGACCCCACAGCAGATCCTGGCTGCTTACTTGAGCGATCCCGACCCAATCCTGCGCGAGTGTACGGCCGATGCGGTGAGGAAGGGGCGTTGGCCGGAGGTCACGGGATTGGAACCGCTGCTCGCCCGAGTCGAGGAGGGAATACGTCATGGGCGATGAGATCAGCTATTTCCCCGCCGCTCCCGCAAGGATGAAGAGCACCACCGACTTGACCATGCTGAGGAAGGCCGAGTTCATCCGCGGGGTCGAAATATTCTCCCAGGCCACGGTGGAGGAACTCTACGGCTTGGCGGGCCTGGCGCGGGTGCTCGAATTTGCTCCTTCGGGAGTGATTTTCGGGGAAAACGACTTCGGCGACAGTTTTTGCGTACTGGTCGAGGGGAGTGTGGAGCTGTCCTCCGAAGCTAAGAAAACACGGGAGGTGGTGGGTCCTGGTGGGGCCATCGGACTGTACTCCGTCCTCACACGGGGGCCGCGTTGTTCGACGGCGACGGTACTGGAGCCCACTGTGGCGCTGTCGATTGCTGCGGAGGACCTGTACACAGTCCTTTCCAACAACGTGGAAATCCTGGTGAGCATCTTCAAACACTTCGCAAAAAAGCTTGACCTGGAGCCGAGGGGATGAAGTGCGGTGCCCCTGTGATGCTGGCGCTGGTGGCTTTTTTCGGCTTCCTGTGTATGGGAGGTGGCGCTCAGGATGCGACGCGGCCCCCAGCCGCCGTTCCCCGGTTCCAGGAAGTCGCCCCCGGCTTCTGTCGCGGAAGGCTGCCCACGCCGGCGGGGCTGCGATTTTTGAAGCAGAAAGGCATCAGGACCATAGTCGACCTTCGCCCCGAGGATGGCGAGAGGGCGCTGGTCGAGGAACTCGGCATGCAGTACGTCAAGCTGCCGATCAGCGCCTGGGACCGCATCCCCGAGGAGACGATTCAGACGTTCTTTCGCATCGTGCGCGATCCGGGCAAGCAGCCGGTTTTCATGCACTGCCGGCGCGGGGCGGACCGCGTCGGGGTGATGGTGGGTTTCTATCGCATTGCCTTTCAAGGTTGGGATGGAGAGAGAGCTTACCGGGAAGCGCGGGCTATGGGTATGAGGTGGTGGTATCGCGGGCTGAAGCGCCAGCTCGACGAATTCGCTGCGAAGCAGGCGGCAGCACGGGGCACGCCGCCGCACAATCATCCGGTGGCTCGCTAGCTTTACAAACCGGCGCGCGGGGCGTAGCATTCGGCGCAATGGCGAAATTGGGATTTGACATCGACCCCGTGAGTGCCTGGCGCGGGCGCGCCTACTACGACTGAGAAGCCATGGAAGGGCAACTAAAAGGCGGCCGTTACGAACTCGCGAAAGAGATAGGGAGTGGCGGCATGGGGGTGGTTTACCTCGCCCACGACATTCGCCTGAAGTGCAATGTGGCCTTGAAGGAGATCCGGGCCGAGCATCTCCACGACCTTCAGTTTCGTCGCCGTTTGGCGCAGGAGGCCCATGCGGCGGCGGCCATCAGTCACGCCGGCATCGCCCGGGCCGTTGATTTCATAGACAGCGAGCAGGAGAGTTACATCGTCTACGAATTCGTGGAGGGTGTGACGCTCCGCGACCTGCTTTACAAAAAGCGCTTTACGACGGAAGAAATCTTGGATCTGGGCATTAAGGTCGCCGATGCGCTGGCCGCGGCCCACGCTCAGGGCTTCATCCATCGTGATTTGAAGCCTGAGAACCTCATGCTCACCCCCCGCCCCGATGGGACCAGCCGGGTCAAGATCCTGGACTTCGGCCTCGCCAAGCGACACAAGTTGCTGACCTTCTCACCGGCGGACAGCGGGACCGAGACTGAGACCGGGAGCATCACGACCGCCGCGACGGTGTTGATCGGCACCATCAATTACATGTCCCCGGAACAACTGGGTGATACGCGCAAGGAACCGGTGGATGCCCGCAGCGACCTTTACGCCCTGGGGCTCATCCTTTACGAGATGGCCACCGGAATTAATCCCTTCAAGGGTGAGACGGTCACTTCCACGATTACCAACATCGTGACCCGCGAGGCCCCGCCGATTCAGGAACGCAACGCCGTCTTGCCAGCGAAGCTGGACCAGGTTATTCGTAAGTGCCTGCGCAAGCGCCGCGAGGAGCGCTGCCAGACTGCCGACGAATTGGTGACCGCTCTCAGCGATGTCCGCCGCGAGCTGACAACGCAGGAGCCGGGACCCGTCAAGAAAGTTGACGATCACCCCCTGCCGGCTCCTGAGCCGCCCGTCCCCCGCCGGCTGGCTTGCGCGCTGTTTCTCTTGATCCAAGTGGGATATCTCATCATGTACGGGTTAGCGTTCTTCTATCTGCCGGAGAACGTCCACCGCTTGCCCATGGTCTTGCGGGCGCAGGAGTGGGCTCCGTTTGTTCCGATTGCTTTGAGCCTGCTGTGTGGCGCCGCGGCAGTGCGACTCTACTTCCTTTCCGCTGTGGCCTTCGACTACGCCGACCTGGGCCGCCTGTTTCGTCGCGTCTTCCCGGGGGTGCTGATCCTCGATTTGGGATTTGCTTTGTTCCCCCTGCTCCTGTTTCACAAGCTTGGGTTCATTACTTTGCTGTGTCTGATCGCGCTCGCCTTCCTGCCCTTTTCCCAACGCACGCTCGTCTATTGCGCCTACGGACCACGCGGCGGCCGCAGCTCGGCCGCCGGCACCGCCAGTGCCCTTGAGGCCCGCCGCACGTAAAGAGCCCCCACAGGGACTACCCCTGCGACGACGGTGGACGTCTACCTGCCTGGACGGAGCGCCGTAAATGAGAAGGGCGCTTTCCGGTATTCCCGAAACCGGCGCATACCTGCAGCAATGTCAGCGCAACCCGAGCGTGCCATGTTTTCCGCCTGACATAACGGCGGGAGTTTGATAGTCTGCCAGACAGGATGGAGTTGCCCAATGACTGACATCAAGTGGGAGTACGTAGAGCCGTCTAAGTTTCCGCCCGTTCGCCGCATGACCCGCTGGACCTCAATCGTGGACGCATATCTGCAATGCCCCAAGAACCGAAACTTCGCCCTGGAAGTCCCCGCCGACCTTCGCCCCCGCTCGATCAAATACGCACTCAAACAGCACTTCCGCAACCGCAAGCTCCCCGAACCCGAGATTGCCTACTCCAAGGATGAAGGGAAGATATACATCCGGCCACGCAAGCCTGTGCAGTGACCGCCGAAGGCTATTTGTAGTTTTTGGTTTATTTGAAGTATTGGTCTATTTGCATTTATTGGCCTATTTAGGCGCACATAGCCGCACCCTAGCGCCTTTGCTGAGTTGCAGTTAATGGCGAAGTGACACTTTTTGGTGCGGTCATGGTGACCGCACCAAAAGAAGTCACTCCGGTACTGGGTCCGACTCCACCCCTGGAAGCACCCCGGCACCGAAAAGTAGGAGGGAGCGTAGTATGCGGAGGCGGTCAGGTGTACATTAAGGGTCGGCCGGGAAATCAAAACGGAAATTCCGGATGAAACGAGACAAGCAACCCGGGAAGCTGGTACGGCGCCTTGCGGGCACTTGTTTGGGGATTGTACTTACTTGGCTTGGAACCATCCTGTTCCTCAGAGAGTTCGCAGCGAGGTTGAATTCTTCACGGCTACTCGTTCTTGCTGGGGTAGTTCTTGTTGGGCTTTTGGGAGTATGGATTTGGAAAAGAAGGTCATATCCACACTAAAGTACCACTACCCGGGATATCAGGAAAACTGTTCAATAAATTGTTGGGCGGTCTCGAAGATGGTCACAGGAGGTTACCATGAAACATGCCGTTGAATTATTTTTTAGGATTGCCCTTATGGTGTTTTCCTGGTTTCTCTGGTGGTGGGCGTTCAATACACCACTTTCAAATGTCATGAATCTATCTATCATTGTGGGAGGGATATTGTTGGTATTCCCCCTTGTTTGGCTCGGGAGGAAGATACTCGACCGACACCTAACAACGAGCGGTGTCGCCTGGATAACGACGTTTGTCCAATTTGCCGTGGGGAATCTATTTGGGTTAGCCATCATTCGAGCAGTAACCACTCATCAAGATTGGTCTGACTGGGTACTCCCAGTACCAGCTGAAATCGGCTTGTTGTTAGCCATTATTACCGGGGCAGCTTTTTTGCTGACAGTGGTAAACCTTGCCTTGAAAGGGTTCGGTGCA
>Ga0187878_1003101_pt1 | contig 14059 bp, 10 predicted proteins | sample June2016WEW_17_1_FD_132979 | JGI IMG/M metagenome (GOLD analysis project Ga0187878, IMG submission 132979) | Peatland microbial communities from SPRUCE experiment site at the Marcell Experimental Forest, Minnesota, USA - June2016WEW_17_150 | ecosystem: Environmental > Terrestrial > Soil >...
ATTTTACCGAACCCCAGCTTTGATTCGTCCTCGGGCTTCGCCTTCATCTGCTTAGGTTTGGCGCGAACAATCTTAATCTCCATACGTTTCATCCCCCCCTTTGCTCTACCATCGGCGTAGGTAGAGTCCCTTATCACTAAATCATTTTTCTATCAAGGCTTCTATATTGGATGGCCTCGGCGACATGGCGGGACCGGATATTCTCATCTACTTCAATATCCGCAATAGTTCTGGCAATCTTCAGCACCTTGGTATAGGCCCGTGCTGAGAGCCAGAGTTTCTCAATGGCCATTTCAATTAGTTTCTGGGATTCCTCATCAACAGTGCAATATAGTTTTATCTCTTTGTCTGACATCCTCGCATTGAATTGCAGACTCCGGCCGGCAAATCTTCGCTTCTGCATGGACCTCGCCCGCTCTATTCTTTCCTTAATGGCGCCGGACGATTCACCGGCAGACCTTCCCGTAAGGTCCTTATATCTTACCGACGGGACCTCGATATGAATATCTATTCTATCCAAGAGGGGTCCCGATATCCTCGCCTGATACTGGCGGATCTGCTGTGTTGTGCATCTGCAAGCCCGCGTCTGATCGGTATAATAACCGCAGGGGCAGGGGTTCATAGCCGCCACAAGCATAAATCTTGCCGGATATGTGGCAGTAATGGAAGACCTCGTGATCGTGACATGTCCATCCTCCAAAGGTTGTCTCAATGCCTCAAGGACATTTCTCTTGAATTCCGGCAGCTCGTCGAGAAACAAGACGCCGTGGTGGGCAAGGCTGATCTCTCCCGGTCTGGGAGTGTGTCCTCCCCCCACGAGTCCGGCATCTGAAATTGTGTGATGGGGCGCTCGAAACGGTCTCGTCCCTAAAATGGTCTCTCTCTTGTTGAGCAGTCCTGTTACAGAAAATATCTTCGTAATATCAATTGCTTCAGTAAAAGTCAGGCCGGGAAGTATGGTCGGGAGCCTCTGTGCCAGCATCGTCTTTCCTGAGCCCGGCGGACCTATCATTATTATATTATGACCTCCGGCTGCGGCAACTTCCAATGCCCTTTTTGCGTGCTCCTGACCGCGGATCTCGCTGAAATCGAAAGGATAATTACAACTCTTATTGAATAAATCGGCTACGTCAAGCGTCAATGGTATTATTTTCTTCCTGCCGTTAAGAAATTCAACAACGTCGGAAAGGACATCAACAGGAATCACTTCGACAGCTTCCACCATGGCGGCTTCGTTGGCGTTTTCCCTCGCCACGATGATACCCCTCTTCCCCATTTCCTTTGCCAGGAGGGCCGCGGGAAGGACTCCATCAACGCACTTGATGCTTCCGTCCAAGGACAATTCTCCGACGAGGATGTAATCGAGAGCGTCCGTAAGCTCAATGCATCCTTCGCCTGTCAAGATGCCTACTGCAATGGGAAGGTCGAAACCGGTTCCTTCTTTCTTAATGTCTGCGGGTGCAAGATTTACGGTAACGTGGTTCTTGGGGAATTTGTAGCCGGAATTTTTGATGGCCGCCTTGATTCTGTCTTTGCTTTCCTTGACTGCAACATCGGGAAGCCCTACCGTCAAAAATTGAGGAAGTCCCGGTGATATATCTACTTCCACGTCGACTGGATACGAATCTACACCGACAACGGTGCTGCTGATGACCTTTACAATCAATTCGTGCTCCCCGAGACTTTCTCAAGAGTGGGCGAAAATATTACAGAATAACTTTTTCCATGGCAAGATATTTCTTTGGGAAAAGTATTTTTTTAACCCTCTTGACTGGGGAAAGGCGCTATGCTAATTTCGGCGCAACTTCCTGCTAAGAGGTTCAGAAAAACATAATGACTAAGTTCTCCCACCTCGATGATAAAGGCAAGGCCAAGATGGTTGATGTAACGGAAAAGGAACGATCCGTACGAAAGGCCGTTGCCCGAGGGAAGGTCCTGATGAAAAAAAAGACGTTGAGCCTCATCGAAAAGGGAGAGATACCTAAGGGAGATGTCTTCGTTGTAGCCAAGATTGCGGGGATCATGGCAGCCAAAAAGACAAGCGAAATGATCCCTATGTGCCACCCTTTGGAATTGACAGGTATTGACATAAGGTTTACGAAAGATGCGGATTCCGGCGAAATAACCATTGAAGCGACTGTGAAGACTGTAGGTAGAACAGGGGTGGAGATGGAGGCCATGACCGCCGTCAGCGTTGCGGCTCTCACAATTTACGATATGTGCAAATCCGCCGATAAAAACATAGTTCTTTCGGACATCAAATTAATCACAAAACATGGCGGCAAGAGCGGCCTCTTTATTAGAGATAACTAAATGAGAGGTCCGCATTCATTTACCCATAGAAGCTATGTATCAAAACGTCTATAGAATAAGAAGGTCGTTTTTATTTCCCTTTTTCGTTGATTTTATTCTCCTCTTCCTCCTTGTCCTGCTGTCGTATTTCCTGAGTGGGTCGAGATTAGAAAGAATATTGCTTACTGCTATCTTCATGCCCGTTCTTTATGTTCTTTTCGAATCTTCATTCCGCATGGTCCAAACGGGAGACCATGGCATCATGATCAGGAAATTCATGCGGAAAAAAGAACTCCGCTGGGAGGATATAACTCATATTGGCGCTCTTATACTGAGAAAAAGGGTATATATCCTGTTGACTACAGTGAAGGGATTTTATATTCTATCTAACGCGTATGAAAAGTTTTCCACTCTCGTCAGTGAACTTGTCGGTCATATGGACAATGAAAAGGTGGAAGAAGAAGTCAGGAGACAGATTGAACATCCTGCAAATAATATGTCGGATATCGTTATGACCTGGTTTACGGCTGTGGTACTTGCAGGGATCATAATCACAAAACTGTTTACCTCATAAATTTTCTGATCTTGTAAAAAGTCACAAGCTAAGTTAAGAATCATCAGACCTTCTTCGCGACAAAAGCATGGGAGAAAGGGCGCGTCGTTATTATGAAACGCAAGAAAACAAAATCTGTAGCTGTGGATCAAAATGTTCAGGCAAAGCCATATGCGCTTATTGAGGAGGCTATGGAAAAAAAGCTTGAAGACATTTCTACAGTCCTCTGTCAAGTCGGTGATGGGAAAAAAAGGAAAAGCAGATTGCATGAAGAAGTTTTGATCATGGTGGAAAGATGTCTTTTCAAGATTGCCCTTAAGCGGAATGGTAATGTCAAGAGTGCTGCAGCCAATTACCTTGGAATCAACAGAAACACATTCCAGAAAAAAATGGCCAAGCTGGGCATCAGTCGTGAAACTAAACGTTAGCCTGTCACATAACATAGTTAAATTGATGGAAAAGGGGGTCAATATACCGAGCCCCTTTTCTGTAGATATCGGGGAAGAAATAGTTCCGGAGAGGATTTCCGGCGACGGCGTATCCATTTATCCCGGAACCAGGATCTATGGGTTAAAAACCCTGATCTCTCCGGGAACCAAGCTGGGATATGAGGCGCCGGCAACCGTCGTCGATTGTCAAACCGGACCGGATGTCGAGCTGAGAGGGGGATTTTTTAAATCATCCGTCTTTCTGCGCAAGGCGACCGTGGCATGCGGCGCGCAGGTCCGTGAAGGATGTATCCTCGAAGAAGAGGCCAATGCGAATCATACAGTCGGATTAAAGCAGACCATACTCTTCCCATTTGTAACCTTGGGCAGCCTCATCAACTTTTGTGACTGTTTCATGGCAGGCGGAACGAGCCGGAAAAATCACAGCGAAGTTGGAAGCTCCTATATACATTTCAATTACACACCCAACCAGGATAAAGCCACACCTTCACTCATCGGCGACGTACCCAGAGGCGTAATGTTAAACCAACCGCCCATTTTCTTGGGGGGTCAGGGAGGCCTGGTCGGCCCTGTCAGAATCGGTTACGGCAGCGTGACCGCGGCGGGAGTGGTTTGCAGGAGGGATTATCCTAAAGGAAACAGATTAATAACGGAAAGAGACATCCCCACCCACGACAAATCCTTTCGTGCAGGTTTTTACAGAAGTATCAAGCATCGCGTCTATAATAACATCTGCTACATCGCCAACCTCTTGGCCTTAAGACAGTGGTATGCCCACGTCCGGCAACCCTTTTTTCAACAGGAGCATATGGGCGCGGAGCTGTATGCCGGGGCCATGGACAAGCTTGAAATTGCCATTGATGAAAGATTGAAGCGCTTCAAAGACCTGTCTCTCAAAATGGAAACATCAATAGAGCTGGGCAGAGATGCCATGAAAAAAGGCACGCAGGAAGAGCTTCTCAAACAGAAAAATGAATTGAGCGAAAATTGGCCGAGGCTTGAGGAGACTTTCACCACCGGGAAAGAAGTATCTGTTGATCTCAAGAATAGGGACTCATTCATTAAACTCATTCGTAACAGAATGAAAGATGAAGGTGATTATATAACGGTCATTCAGAGCCTAAATAGAGATGCATCAATCAAGGGAACGGCATGGCTGCAAAACCTTGTAGATCATGTCATCCATGCGGCATTAATGCATTTGCCGTCCTGCAACTCCTGACGCCATCAATTAGACGAAATCGGGACTTTGAGGATTTTCATATGCAGATATTAAGACAATGGTACGCTGAAATAATCAACTATCTCATGAAATGGAAGATCTACGTCGGCGTTAATGTACACACGGTTCCTGAATACTCGATAGTCTTCTTCCCGATAATTCCTGATATCGTCTGCTGCGGCTTCGCCGGAATCCTGGCGATAAAAGGGGTCGGCAAACGTGAAGAAGGCGACCTTATAAAGAAGCTTGCCAAGCTTTTCCGAGACATCAAGAAGAATAACATGAAGGCGCTCTCTGCCGGCTCTATAACACCCGGCCAATATCTGGGGGGCGGCCGAAAGCTTCAGGAAATGGAAGAAAGGCTCTTCCAGTTAAAGACAGACGCCGCATTTCAGGAAATCTATTTCAAACCCCTCATCGCCTCTCAACTGTCGGACCTCACCAACGAGATGAAGCTGTTCTTCCTGGACGAAGAAAAAGGCCTCGAAGAAAACGCCGGTAACTTCCCGACGGAGGAGACGGAAACGATAAACAGCAGACATATCCTGATGAAGGATATTATCTGGGGTCTCGAGAAAGACGTAATCGAGAATATAGAAAAAATCAGGGGGCTCTCGGAAGCGGGCGGCGTCAAAGAAATTTCTCCCGTATCCTTTACAAAATATAAGAAAATAAATTTTCTTCTGAATTGCCTCGACAGGCTGGAGGTAAGAGGAAGGGACTCGGCGGGAATGCAGATATCCTTCAGGCTCTCCGATACGGCATCGCTTGAGAATATCTTAAGCGTGCTCAAAGAGAAAGGCCTGTATGATGATTATTCCGCGAGGATCCGCGCAGGCGACCTTATCAACGGTTCAATTTGTGTCTCTCATGCAATCCCATCCGTGAGTAGTCCGCGGGGCAAAGGGATTGATATCGCGTTCGTATACAAGACATCATCCATTATCGGCGAGCTCGGTCAAAATGTCAGGGATCTGAGAAGATTCATCTCCCACGATAAGATTTTCTATGAATTATCCAAGGAGGAGACGGAATTTGAGACTTCCATATCCCACACAAGGTGGGCATCAGTGGGTTCCATTACGGAAGAAAACTGCCATCCGATTAATAACTTTACCATGAACGGAAACAGCGGCCGTGAAGATGCTCCATGGCCGGAGATCATAAAAAAATACCCTTTCTATGGCGAGGGAAGCTGGTTCATTAACGTTATCCTCAATGGAGACATAGACAATTATCAATCGCTGCGAAATGCGATTGAAGAGGGAGAAGACCTCATTGCTCCTCATATTACGACTGACACGAAGATCATACCCCTGCAAATTGAAAAGCATCTGCTTGCCGGGCATGATCTGACCGAGGCGTTCAGATTGGCCGTAAACGCATTTGAAGGCTCCCATGCCATCGGCATGACCAGCAATACGGAGCCGGGGAAGGTGTTTCTTGCCTTGAAGGGCAGCGGGCAATCCATTTATGTAGGCCTTGCCCCTGAGGATTATATATTTTCATCGGAACTTTATGGCCTCGTGGAGGGCACTCCGTTTTTCCTGAAGATGGACGGCGAAAGGCCTTCCTCAGACGATGCACCTGAAGCATCAGGACAGATATTCATCCTTGAACAGAACTCTCAAGGGGGACTTGCGGGGATCAGCGCGCTTTTTTACGACGGGACTTCTCTCTCCATGGGAAGCGACTCCGTGCAGAAGGCAGAAATCACCACCCGTGATATAGATCGGGGTAATTATCCGCATTATTTCCTGAAAGAAATATCTGAAGCAACTCTCTCCGTAAGAAAAACGCTGCGCGGCAAATATAGAATCTCAAAAAGAGAAAATGGAAGATATGAAGTTACCTTCAATCTTGGCCGGGACATCATACCGGAGGGATGGAGACAGGCCTTCACCCGCGGCGAGACAAAGAGAATTATCGTCATCGGTCACGGTACAGCCGCCGTTGCCGGAGAGGCCGTTGCCGACGGACTGCAACGATATCTGAAAGGCACTCATATCAAAATCGACGCGAAGGTCGCATCGGAATTGAGCGGCTTCTTTTTAGAGGATGACCTGAAAGATACGCTGGTCATCCCCATCACCCAGTCGGGCACGACGACAGACACCAACCGTGCCGTAGCTATGGCTGTGGAACGGGGGGCGACGGTAATCGCCATCGTCAACAGAAGGCAATCCGACATAACAGGGAAGGCAAACGGAGTTTTTTATACGAGCGACGGCAGGGATATAGAGATGTCCGTGGCTTCAACCAAGGCATTTTACTCCCAGGTTGTGGCGGGGCATGTCTTGGCGCTCTGTCTTGCCCAGCTTCTTACGAATGTCTCCGACGACTTTATTGCCGAGGAGCTTCACAACCTCGAACATGCGCCCAGCATGATGAACAGGGTGATAGAGAAGAAAGGGCAAATCAAGCAATCTGTCGAACTGCTGGCAAAAAAGAGAAGGTACTGGGCCATCGTGGGAGACGGGCCTAACAAGGCGGCAGCAGATGAGATCAGGATAAAGCTGAGCGAGCTCTGTTACAAAACGATATCGTCAGATTTTATAGAAAACAAGAAGCATATTGACCTGTCTGCCGAACCTTTGATCATAGTCTGTGCAGCGGGCAGCCCGGAAACTGTGACAGGAGACATCATCAAAGATGTGGCCATCTTCAAGGCGCACAGGGCGGGTGTTGTCGTTTTTGCGGATGAAGGTGAAGCGAGGTTCGACGGCGTTGCCGATGCGGTCGTTGAGGTGCCGAGGGCGGCGATGCCCCTGCCTGTAATCTTAAATACCCTGGCAGGACATCTATGGGGTTACTATGCCGCTTGCAGCATTAACGAAGACGCCATCTTCTTGCGGGAATTCAGGAGCCACCTCGATCTTATAATGGCGGAACATGAGAAGAAAAATTATTCCATTTACGAGAGGCTTGCCGACAGAAACTACCGGAAGCTCGTCAGGGATTTCTCGATTGAATTCAATCAAAGAAGAACGGACGGCGCCTTTTCATTCACCAATGTGAATACCATATCCGATATAGTTCTTCTTCTCAAATATGCAGCCGGAAAACTGCCTCTTGAAGACTACTGGAGCGATTTCAAGAGTGAGGAGGGGCTATCATCCCCGGTCGAGATGCTTGACATCTCTCTCGGCCACTCGGTAGATGAGCTCTCCAGGCCGATAGACGCCATCAGACATCAGGCGAAAACAGTGACAGTCGGAACAAGCAGGAAAGAGCAGCCTCTCAGGGGTATTATCTTTGACATATTAAGACAACTTGAATTCTCGACCAAATCCATCGTCACCAAGAATGTATTGAGCATCGCAAGGATTCAGCCGGCCATTGCCGCGTTGAACGGTTATACCCTCTATGTCATTAATAATCTGGACGCTGAAGGAAATCCCGTGGATACTTCGACGATAACTGTTAAAGACAGAGGGGGCATCTCACTCACGATGAAGTCGAGGACCGAAGGTTCAAGTAATCTCATGGGGACCAAGAGGACGATAGTGAGTACCGGCCATGTATATATTGGGCGGGGAAAAGCCGACTGCGCTTCCATCGTCGTTATTCCCCTTTTCGGAGACAAAGGAGGCATAGGGAGCCTGCTCCTGATCCACGTGGAATTTAACGAGTTACTTTCCGTGAAAGGAAAGAAAGAAGTCTTGGGCTACAAATTCAACGACATCCGCAATCTCGTTAACGAATATAATCTGCAGTGGGATGACGGCTATCTGGAAAATATTTCCACAGGAATTCTCTTGGGCGAGACGGTGGAGGTTATTGCGGGTCAGATAAGAAAATCTCTGGGAGGGAACAGCAGCAATTCTCAGGCCAAGTAAATTTCAGGAGCAATCATGAAGAAGACAAAATTTATTTTTGTGACGGGCGGCGTTCTCTCTTCCCTTGGCAAAGGCTTGGCGGCTGCTTCTATTGCAGCCCTTCTCGAAAGCCGGGGGCTCAGGGTGACCAATCAAAAGCTTGATCCGTATATCAATGTCGATCCCGGCACCCTCAGTCCATTCCAGCACGGCGAGGTTTTTGTGACGGACGACGGCGCGGAAACAGACCTTGACTTGGGGCACTATGAGCGATTTACCTCGACCCGCATGGCGAAGTGCAATAATCTCACGTCTGGTCAGGTATATTTTTCGGTAATTTCCAAGGAAAGGAAGGGGGAATATCTAGGCAAGACGGTGCAGGTGATTCCCCATGTTACGGATGAAATAAAAGATTACATCAAGAGCTGCGCGGCCGGGTTCGATGTCGCGATCATTGAAGTCGGCGGAACCGTCGGAGACATTGAGAGCCAGCCCTTTCTGGAAGCAATCAGGCAATTCCGCAACGAAGTGGGAAAACAAAACGCCATATTTATACATCTGACATGGGTCCCCTTCATGAAGACCGCCGGGGAGGTTAAGACAAAACCAACGCAGCACAGCGTGAAGGCCCTCCGTGAAATCGGTATTCAACCTGACATTCTCTTGTGCCGCACGGAAGATTTTCTCCCCGAAGAAATCAAGGCCAAGATAGCTCTTTTCTGTAATGTGGAAGTTTCATCCGTATTTACGGCAAAGGATGTGCAGTGCATCTATGAAGTGCCAATAGTTTTTCACAAGGAAGGGGTGGATAATAAAATTGTCGACCTCTTAAACATCTGGACGGGCAGGCCGCATCTGGAGGCATGGGAGGACGTGGCAGACAAGATCAAAAATCCTCCCCACGAAGTGTGTATCGCCATAGTGGGCAAATACGTGAATTTGACGGATTCTTACAAGAGCCTCAATGAAGCATTAGTGCATGGGGGCATTGCAAACAACTGCCGGGTAAACCTGCGTTTTGTCGATTCGGAAAAGATCGAGAAAGAAGGGTTAGGCGACCTTCTGGAAGGCGCTGACGGTATCCTCGTGCCTGGAGGCTTCGGAGAGCGCGGCATTGAGGGGATGATCACCGCCATTCAATTTGCCCGTGAGAAGAAGGTTCCGTATTTCGGCATCTGCCTGGGCATGCAGCTCGCCGTTGTGGAATTCGCCCGGCACGTATGCAAACTCGAAAGGGCGAACAGCTCCGAATTTGACAAGGAAACCCCGTATCCGGTGATCGATTATCTACCCGAGCAGAGAAGTATCACGGAGATGGGCGCAACGATGAGGCTGGGCGCTTACGCCTGCCTTTTAGAGGCCGGCTCTTTTGCATTTGATGCTTACGGTGTCAGTGAAATCAGTGAAAGACACAGGCACCGTTATGAAGTGAACAACAGTTTCCGAGATATCCTTGTGGAGAAGGGTCTGCATATTACAGGGACGTCGCCTGATCGCCGTCTTGTCGAGATTGTCGAGATCAAAGACAACCCGTGGTTTTTGGGGTGCCAGTTTCACCCCGAATTTAAATCGCGGCCGACGAGTCCCCATCCACTCTTCGGCAAATTTATCGGGGCAGCTCTAAATCGTAATTTGAAGAAATAGAGAATTTTTGGCAACTTTCTCTTTTCGTGATCTCAACTGAGGATATATCTCAAGATCCTTCGTCGCGAAGTGCCCCGGAGTCACGCATAACGTATCACGAACAGTTTACAAACCCAGCCGCCGCTCGCTTTCGTGTTCAATCCTTGATAATGCGGGAGAGATTTTGACGGAATATGGCGGTGTCGTCTCCAGCCTCCGGAAATGAGCCGGAAGTGCATTCAACTGCGACCGCGTATACGCTGCAATCTCTTTCAATTCCCGGCGCTCCGAAACCCTTCTTTTACCGCCGCTCATCACCTTGGCAAGAAGCGCCGTCCCCTCTATCTCATCCCCTTCAATGGTCAGAATATCCCGAACCATCGTCCGGTTATCAAACTGGCGAAAGACCTGTTTGCGTCCGGGAATGGTGGCTTTCCCCTCTGACTTCTTGAAGCGCGGCGTGCCGGCATACTCCATCAGCTTGTAAGCGCATTCCATATATGGCGCGTCTTCCGAGGTATCTAATTTCGTGCCCACGCCAAAACCGTTTATGGGCGCCCCTCGAGACAATAGAGCACGGATCGCGTACTCGTCAAGATTGCCGCTTGCGAAGATTCGGACATCTGTCAGACCTGCCTGATCGAGGATCTCGCGGACATCTTTCGAGAGAGCCAAAAGATCGCCGCTATCAAGGCGTACGGCGCGAACAATTATTCCTGCCTCCTTTAATATCTTCGCCGCTTCCACTGCCTTTTTTGCCCCTTTATGGACGTCATACGTATCGATAAGAAGGGTCGTATTATTCGGATTCGCACGGGCAAAACTGAGAAACGCCTCCAACTCGTCCCCATGGGCCTCAACATAGGAATGCGCCATCGTTCCGAAAATAGGTATCCCGTAGATGGCCTCCGCCAGCACGGTAGATGTACCCGCAAAGCCGGCTATATATGAGTCCCGGGCCGCCAGCAGCCCCGCCTCAGCTCCGTGAGATCGCCGGACTCCGAAATCAATCAGGACGGCCCTGTCATCTGCTGCCAGCATGCAACGGGCCGCCTTGCTGGCAATTAGTGTCTCGAAATGCAGGATATTAATCAGGCGCGTCTCAATCAGTTGCGCCTCCGGCATGGGGGCGACGACGCGCACAACGGGCTCGTTTTCGAAAAAGACCGTTCCCTCCGCCATGGCATATACATCGCCGCGGAAGCGGATTTCAGTGAGATAATCTAACAGGGCTGGAGAAAACCTGCCCATACCTGCTATGTATTTTAGTTCCTCTTCCGTGAATCGCATCCCTTCGAGAAAAGCAAGCAACGTATCGAGGCCGGCCGCGACCAGGAAACCGCGGCTCGGGGGCAGGCTCCGTACATAAAACTCGAAGACTGCCTCTTCGTGCATACCTTCATCCACATAACCCTGCATCATGGTCAACTGGTAAAGATCGGTAAGAAGCGGACTGGTTAGAAGGTTCATTTATTTCCCTCAAATCGGATTACTTCCCATGGCAAGAAAGCAAAGCTACCATAAAGGATTCGCTTTCGTTTTTTCAAGGAAAAAAGTGAGTCGCCTGACTTCCAGTAATCCATAAGGCTTCTGTATCCTGCAAGCCATATCACTTTTATTGGCATACAATTTTGTTATCACTCCAAAGAGAAATCACATTTTTGTTTCTTTGTTGCACTTTCAGTCAACAGAGAGAGAAGATAAATAGTCTCCATATTCAACCGATTATGGATGCTAACGCACCTTTTCACATCTGGCATATATCTTGAGTTATAAAACTTCGAAAATCAGATCAGGAGGAATTGCGATGAAAAGATATATCTTCGTGAGAAATGCTTCTTTAAGTGTGATTGTGATTTTGCTCTTACTGACAATGGGTGTGGCCTCCACTTTGGCTGAGGATCAGAAACCCGCAGCAGCAACTCCAGCCCCTGCGACAGCAGCGCCTGCCCCTGCAACAGAGGCCGCTGCTCCGGCTGCGCCTGCGGAAGATAAACCCACCGGTTCGTTATCCATTTCCGGTTTGTCAAAATATGTATGGCGTGGATATGAAAACACCAAAAACAGCGTTGTAGTTCAACCCTCCCTGACGGTTGGTTATAAAGGGTTTAGCGCCAATATATGGGGAAACCTTGATACAAAGCCCTACTCGACAACAAACGCCAGTTATTCCAGCACCTGGACGGAAACGGATATTACTCTCTCTTATACCAAAACTTTTGGTATTTTAAACGCCGGTGTTGGTTACATCTATTATGGTCTGGGAGCGCCAAATGCCGGCGCTCAAAAACCTCTTGATTCACAGGAAGTATTTGTCACTCTCGGTCTTAATACTCTCCTTTCTCCGACTTTGACTGCATATAAGGAAGTTGATCATTATCATCAGTATTATTTCCTGTTGGGGATTTCCCATACCTTTGAATTCAACAAGACCGTTTCGCTACAATTGAGCGCATCCGCGAGCTACTTGCTCAGTGACTATGCCGATGCAACCCTCTACAATGTGAATTCATCTTATGGTGGGTATCCGAAGTTCAATGACAATTACCAGGCGACAAACGACAAATTCAGTAATTTCCATGATGGCGTGCTCACGGCAAGCCTCCCTATAAGTGTGGCAAAGTACCTGACCGTGGCCCCGACCATATCCTACTCATTCCCGCTGTCTGACGATGCAAAGAATGAGATCAAGGCCCGTGGCAAATTGACTAATCCGGCCGATAACGATAGCAGTTACCTTTACGGCGGCTTGACTGTCACCTTGAGCTTCTGACACATCCCCCGTCGCAACCAGTCATAATCCCCTCTTCCTTCGGGGTTACGGCGGCGGCTATTCCTACTTTGCTCGGGACAAGGATTTCTCGTTTCACTCGAAATGACAAGAAAGAAAAGTCTGTCATTCCCGCCCCCGATAAGGACATTCGAGGACAGGCTCCAGCGGGAATCCAGACTTACTGTGATTCCGAACGAATGTGAGGAATTTATTTATGTCCCTCACATCGGTAGAAATGACAATATGAAACGTTGCAGAGGCCGTTATCTCTTGACGACAAGTTCAGGAAAGTCGGTGAATATCCCGTCAGCGCCCAATGCCTGCAATTTATCAATCTCTTCAGGGCTATTGACTGTATACACAAATACCTTGAGTCCGCGCTCATGGGCTCGTGCAATAAATCGTGCACTGGCAACATTGATTTGGGCATGTACAGAGTATGCACGATATCGCCGGGCAAATATCGCGTAGTGGCGCCGGGGACGATTAATAAGAATACCGATCCGGATATGGGGATTGAGTTTCCTCACCTTCCTTAATTGACGGCGGTTAAATGATGATACTATGAACTGTTCATAATTCCACTGCCGCTCCCTGACATACTCTTCGATCAGGGAAACCGCCAAACCTGCGGTCTTAGCACCCTTCAACTCGATATTTATCCCAGCTTTACCGTCCACAGAGTCAAAGACCTCACGGAGGGTGGGGATATGCTGACCTCTCCCCGCATCGAGGGAACGCAGGTATGCAAGCGATGTATCTCTGACATAACCTGTGCTGTTTGTCGTGCGCTCGAGTCGTTCATCGTGTATGACAATCAACTCGCCCGTAACGGCATACACATCCACTTCAATCCAATCAGCGCCAAGAGCAATAGCTTTCTCCACTGCTGCGAGCGTATTTTCCGGTTCATGCCCTGATGCACCGCGATGGGCAAAACAGATGAATTCTTTCATGGCGAGGGGAAAGTGGTGTCGATTTGATGCTTGAGGACGGACTTGTCATGCTCTGTTCTTGCCATAGTCAGTTTCTTCTCATAGCACCTACAAAGCGAGAGGTTGAGATTTCTTAGGCACCATTGATTTCGGATTGAAAGAGTGTAACGACAGGTGTCATCGGCGCGGACAAGACCACTACCCATCATCTCACCACTTCTTGAAGATCGCGTCCGATTCCGAGCGGCATAGCCGCTGTCCGCTGGAGCCGATGTTAGGCGATGACAACGATGGTATCGTTGAGAGTCATCGATTACGGTTCGTACTGGTGAATATGCCACCATCTATTTTCTATCCAACTCCTTTCTCACGGCAAGCCCCAGTTTCTCTATGA
>Ga0187878_1003105_pt1 | contig 14050 bp, 10 predicted proteins | sample June2016WEW_17_1_FD_132979 | JGI IMG/M metagenome (GOLD analysis project Ga0187878, IMG submission 132979) | Peatland microbial communities from SPRUCE experiment site at the Marcell Experimental Forest, Minnesota, USA - June2016WEW_17_150 | ecosystem: Environmental > Terrestrial > Soil >...
CCCGAGGATACTCGGCGACTGTATGGGGCAAACTGAAGTTGTGACGGTTCAGTGCCTGAGCCCGCTCCTCCAAAGAGTTTAGATACTGCAAAACCACCCCTGCCAATTCCTCGGGTTCCAGGGGAAGGAGTGCTGGCGGATCAGGTATCAATGAATGCAAAGTCACAGTCAACGATGAATAAGTTGTATCCGTGTCAGCCTAGCAGAGGACCATGTTTTGCTCAAGGATGAATCGAACCGAAATTGCGAAGTAGGACTCAAGGGTTTGGCGAAATTCTCTAGCGAAAGCACAAAAGGCCGTCGGGTTCGCCTGCTTTTTCCGCCTGCTCCACTCCCCGCCGAGAGCGCGTGCTAACAGATGACGAGGTTGAGCGGTATCTGGCAGCGTGCCGCCAGCCGTGGGGCGACGTGGCCGCGACTATGTTGGGCACAGGCGCAAGGCCCGGCGAGTTGTCTACCCTGCGTTGGGAGAATGTCCAACTAAACGGTCAAGGTGGGATGATTCAGATTCTATCGGGCAAAACCAAGAACGCCCGGCGCATCCTGCCGATGGTACCGAGGGTTTATGACGTGCTGAAAGCACGGCACGAAGCACAAGGCCGCCCCACCGAGGGTTGGGTGTTCCCTACCGGTTCGCAGTTTGGTCATTTGGAAGAGGGAACCGCCCATTTCCGGCACACCAAGGCGTTAGAGGCCTCGAAGGTCAGAGCCTTTCCGCCTTACGTTCTGCGGCACACGGCATTGACCAATTTAGCCCGGCTTGGCACAGACGCGTTCACGCTCGCCACGATCGCTGGTCACAGCCGCGTTTCAATCACAGAGAGGTACCTTCACCCTGCCGAGGACACGATTCAACGGGCTTTCGAGAGGATGGCCCAGAATGGCAGGCTGGTCACCGACGGTGGTCACCAGTAGAAAAATGGGCTTGCTACTGGGGAACAGGAATCCCTTTTTGTATCAATTGCTTCTGCACCAGCGGCGCCCGCTGTTTGATGTAGTTGTCCATCATCCGGGGCAGTTCAACGTTCAGGCGGGCCACGAAATCGTCCTGAGCCTTCTTGAGCTTCGCGTCCATTTCTTCCTGGGCCTGCTTCATCTTGACGTCAATCCCCGCCGCAGTCTGGTTCAGCGCCTCCATCCGCTTCTGAAGTTCCTCCGCCTGCGTCAGGGCGCTCCCCATCAACTGCTTCTGAAGGAGCACCCGCAGGCTGGCCAGTTCCTGGCTGTTCCTGTCGAGCTGCGAGGCCACATAGAAGTTGGACAGGATGGCCAAAACCACCAGCGCCAGCAGCACGAAGAGCAGGTTGCGAACCGTAGAATATCCAGTGTCCATGAGGGCTCCTTCGTTGTTCCACTCCAGAGGCTACGACACGTCTTTGCGCTTCATCAGTATCAGGACCGCCAGGGTCATCGCGAGTAACTGAACCGCCAGAACACCCATGTAGGGCCCCTTGTCCTTCCAGAAATCCGAGGGCAGCGGAAAAGTCCCCGCGGCAGCATAAGCCTCGGCTGGAGCTTCCAGACCCCTTTCCAGCTTCTCGACATCGTCAGGATGCAACGAAATGTACACGGTATTGATGATCTTGTAGGCGTAGTCCTGCGTCGAATGCCGGCCGTGCAGACACAGATCGGAAAGCGCCTCCATACCCCAGCGCGAAACCGCCAGCATGGACAGCCAGCGGACGAAGGTCGGCATGCCCGCATCCGGCTGCGGCGTGTACTTGTGAAAAGCCTTCTGCACCTCGGGGGAAGGGGCCAGGGCACCGACAACCTGGTGGGCGGCGTCGCCTTGCCGGGCGGTGGCTTCGGCAGACTCCGGCGCGCCGGCAGCGGGCACGGAGGGGGCCGCGGGCGGATTCATCATTTGTCGGGCCTTAGCCTTGGCCTCCGGCTGCGCAAACATCTTCCCCTCAAAAAGCTGTTCCACGGTGATGGGAATGAGGGTCTGAATCTTGTGGACCGGCAGGAAGATTCCCGAAAGCAGCAATTCCGGGATGAGCACCAGGGGGAACAGGGTGAGGGCTTTTTCCGGCGTACTCACCACGCTGGAGATCACCAGCCCGATCAATGTCCCGTTCACGGCCACGAGAAACATGATGCCGATGCCGCCCAGGATCTCTCCCGGGCTCAAGGCCAACGCCCGCTTGACGAAAAGCAGGATGACCACCACTGAGACACACTGCACTAAGGCGACAAAGGCCAACACGGAGAGCTTCGAGAAGACATAGGACGGTATCTTCAGGCCTGTCTGCCGCTCGCGCTTGTAAATGGTCTGTTCATCGACAATCTCGCGGACGGCATTCGAGCAGCCGAACCACAGAGCCGCAAACATAGCCATGAAGATGGTCTGGATCTGGTTCGGTCCGCTGGCCATCAAGGCCACGAGCAGGGCCACCAACGGCGCCTGCGAGAACAGCAGCAGGGTCTGCCCGCGATCGCCGAACTTCAATTCCCAGTTCCGCCGCGCCAGAACCTTGAACTGGTGGAGGCTGAAACCCCTCTCTTGGGCAGTGCCCTTGGGAGCCGCGGCGGCTGGCGGGGCGGTGGGCGGGGCAGCCTTCGTGGGCTCAGCCACCTGGTCCTTGTGGAGTGACGACTCGGCGAAGCGTTTCTTGAGGTCCAGGGCGTAGGGAACGGTGTTGTTGTCGGTCAGGTCGTCGTAGACATCGGCGGGCACTGCCGCCTTGAAGTAGTCCAGGAATTTCGTGCCAGGCCCGTAGAAAGCCAGGCGACCCTGAACCAGGACGAGCACCTTGTCGAGCACCCCAAAAGACGCCAGCAGGTGCGTAGTAATGACGATAGTTGAGCCCTGGTTGGCCAGTTGCCGGAACAACATCATCATCAAGGTTTCGGTGCGGGGGTCGAGGCCCGCGGTAGGCTCATCCAGGAACAGGACTCCAGGCTTGGGGAGCAACTCGACCCCGATGCTCACGCGTTTGCGCTGGCCGCCGCTCAGGGTGGCCACAGGATTGTCCCAACGCTCCGGATCGATCTTGAGGATGTCGAGCATCTCCTCGACGCGTCGGTGGATTTCCTCATCTGAAAGGTCTTCGGGCAGCCGCAGCTTCGCGGCATAGTAGAGGCAACGGCGCACGCTGAGCTGCCTGTGCATGATGTCTTCCTGCGGGACAAACCCGATAGTGGACTTCAAGCTGTCCAGGTTCTGATAGAGGTCCGCGCCGTTGTAAAGCACGCTTCCCCTGGTCGGCTTCACAAAGCCGTTCAACGCATTCATCAGGGTGGACTTGCCCGCCCCGCTGGGACCCAGGAGCCCGATCAGTTCCCGAGGTTTCACTGCCAGGGAGATATCATCCAGCAGGAGCTTCCGCTGGCCGGTGGTGCGGTCCGTGACCTCGAAGTTGACCCCCTGCACATCCAGACGTACCACCCGGGTCTCCGGCGCGTGAGAGAGGCTGGCGCCCGAGAAGCGCAGCTCGGAGGGGCCGACCACAATCCGGTCCAGTTCGTGGAGTTGGTGGCGCTTGACCTTAATCCCGTTGACGAAGGTTCCATTCGCGGACCCGAGGTCAACGATGAAGAACTTGCCCTCCTGCTTGACGATTTCCGCATGCTTCTTGGAAACGACGGGATGGTTTACGTAGACGTCGCTCGAGGGATCGCGCCCAATGGTGATCCGGTCCTTGCTGAGGTCCACCGTCTCCAGCTTGAGTTCCGGCTCAAGGCCCGTGCGGAAGATCAGCGACTTCCCAGCATACCGGCCAAAGGTGATGTAGTCACCGTCGTGGAGCTGAACCGTCTGGACGCGCGCGCCGTTAAGGAAAGTGCCGTTGGTCGAGCGGTCGGTCAGGAAGATCTTGCCCTCTCGGAGCCCAATCTCGGCGTGGACGGACGAGACCGAGGGATGGTCCATCACGAATTGGCAGCGGTCGGCGTCGCGGCCCACCTTCAGCCCCGCGTCGGGAACCTCCAGGGTCTTCACCGCATACTTGTCAACGATCAGTTCCAGGTGCGGGCGGGCCATCAGGTCGGTCAGCTTGATCGCCACCGTCCCGGTCTCCACCTTCCCTTCAGGCTGAACCGGCGCCATTTCCGCCGACGGCAGGATGGAAGTTCCCCCTGCCTTGCGGCCAGCCGGAGGTACGGCAGCAAAGTCCGTCTTCATGGCGGCAGCGGGCAACTGCACACCCACCCGCTCGATGCGAAACAGGTGACGGCGCTCCGCGCCTACACATAACTCATCGGTGGGCCGCACCACGCGTTCCTGAATGCGCACTTTGTTGACGTACGTTCCATTCGCAGAATGGCGATCGCGGACGATTACCTCGCCTTCCTCGTTGAACCCAACCCAGGCGTGGGTACGGGAGACTTCGTCATCGGCCACGACTACCTGGCAGGTGGCCGGATCCCGGCCAATGAGCAGTCCCTTAGGGCCGACGGTAAAAGTGCGGCCGGCCAGGAGTCCGCTGGTAGCCATCAGTCTGTAAGTGGGAGGGACCTCAGGCGGTGCCGCGACCGCTTTTGTCGCAGCGAACTCGGGGGCGGGAGGCCGCCCAGAGGAAGGAATGGAACCAGTGGCTTCTGCTTCAGGCAGTATCTGGCCACAATTCCGGCAGAAGCGGAAGCCCGCTTCGTTGATTTCGCCACACCCAGGGCATCTCATGGTGCCCCACTCCGTAGGCACTTCTGAAGTCCGTCAGGGGCGAGAACGTCCCGGGCTGGCCGCGACCGCCCCGTGTATCCCCCGCACGGGGTGTCCGGCAAAGGCGCACTTCGTGGCTGGCAGACAGGAGCGCCCGCACCGACCCGCCGATTACGCACCCGTCTTGAAATCCTCTTCCCGAAACTCCTGAAATTCCACCCCGGCTGTCGTGTCTGCCTGAGGAAGCCCGGGGCCTGAAAGCTCCGCCAGGATCAACGTGATGTTGTCCGTGCCGCCATGCTCATTGGCTTTCTGAATGAGCGCCTTGCACTTGGCAGGCAGCGCATCCTTTGCCTGCAGAACGCTCAACGTGTCGGGCATCTTCACCATGTTGTAGAGACCGTCGCTGCACAGCAGGACGCAGTCGCCTTGACGCATCTTGGTGTAGGTCACCTTCACATCGACCGTCTCGCTACTCCCCACCGCCTGCGTCAGGATACTCTTGCGGCTGTCTTTCTCGGGCTCCTCTGGCAACTCCGCCCCGATCTCCGCCAAATAGTTCAGGTAGGTCTGATCCCGAGTCAGCTGCACCATCTGCTGGCCCCGAATCACATAGGCCCGTGAATCGCCCACCTGCGCGACAAATAGATGCGGACCAAACAAGACACCCGCCGTGGTCGTGGTCCCCATGCCGCGGAAGAGCAGATCGGTCTGTGCTTTCTGATAAATGATCTGGTTGGCATACTCGATGGCTTCTCGGAGGAGAAGCACGAAGTTCGTCTCACTGACGGTACCCAGCGATTTGAGATTGTCGTAGAGGCGCTTGGGAACCGTGGTGGCGCAGATCTGGCTGGCCACTTCCCCGGACGCCTCTCCTCCCATGCCGTCAGCCACCAGGAATAGCGTGCCGCGTGCCCCCAGGCGATGATCGCGGAGAGCAGGTGTCAGGCTGGCTTCGCCGGTGGTGAGATTGCAGACCACAAAACTGTCTTCGTTGTTCTTGCGGACACGCCCCATGTCCGACATGCCAAAAACGTTGACCTGGATAGCGTCCATTTCCGCCCCGCTCGCTTTACCCACAGTTATCACTTTCCCCGATCCCGCTTACCCGTGCCGGTAATCCGCCGCGCGCGTCACTGGTCTGCCTGAGTGTGGAGCCCCCTCCTCTGCATCGGAGGGTTCAAGCTCGGCCGTCTCCGACAGATTACCTCGGCACTCATCTTCGGCAAGAACGGGCGGCTCTGGAATGATTGCAGCAACGACCCTTTGTATCATAGCCCCAAAGCCGTGGCAAGCGCCTCGCGGCCGCCACGCCCCATGAACCAGGCATGCATCAGGCAAGTGGTCCCGCCAGCCCGGCAACCGACAGATGCAGCTTCGCCGTCCGTCCAAGGAAGACGCGCAGTCCTTATTTCAGGCTGGCCTGTAACTCGGCGACGATTTGCCGCGCGACCTCCCGCGCGCGTTCCAGATCGGCCGGCGGCAGGGAGATAGCCGCCACCTTGGCGTGCCCGCCGCCACCAAACCGCTCGCAGATGCTGGCCAGATTCGCGCCTTTGGGCGTGGGGTTCCAGGGGTTACTTCCCACCGCGATCTTCGTCCGCTCGTACGAGCGGCTCAGGGCCACGCTGTACACGGCGGCGGGAAACAGGTAGTAGGGAATGAACTTGTTGAAACCGTCGGCATCCTGGTCGGCCATGTCGAAAAAAATCACGCCGTCATGCAGCTCGGCCCGCGCCCGGATCACCTCCATGGTCTGCAAGTGCTGGCTGTAAAGCCGCTCGAACGCCTGGCGAATGTGCGGCAGAGCGGCGATTTCGGGCAGGGGTTTGGAGACCAGCTCGGGGATGAGTCCGGCCACGAAGCCTTTGGCCCGCGTCCCTTCGATGACCAGGGTGATCTGCGTGGCCGCGTCGCGCATCTCCACGGCGGTCTGCGGATCCGGGTACTGCGCGCCGTCAATCAAGTCCGCCCAGCGCACCAGTTCGTCCAGGTCGGGGCACTTGAAGCCGAACTTCGTGGCGCCGATGTGCGCAATGAACTTGGTGCAGGAGCGGAAATCCGGTCCGTAGAATTTCTTGCCGCTGGCGTTCCGCCGGAAATGCTCAGCGTCGGCTTCGGTGAGGAAGGCGCTCTGGTGATGATCAAACCACCAGGTCAGCCGGTCGCTGCTGGAGTACTTGAAATCGACGATCGCATTTTCTTCGCTGTCGAAGATGTCATCGTCGAAGAGTTGGCCGGCGCGATGCACCAAGCCGCGGTAGTGCACGTCGGCCTGGGGACTGACGCACTCCTTGTAGAAGCGCGTAAAGACGGCCGCCGAGCACGCCCCGTCAAAACACTGGTCATGAAAACAGACGCGGACATTCATAAGGGACAATAGAGCAAAGCGAACAAAACCCCTGCGCCAGCACGTCGCCAGATTCGGAACGTGCTAAATTGCGCTGCCGGTCGAGAATTGTCAAGAGGAAAGCCGCCCCGGTGCCCGTGATCGGTCAGGCTCCACAACAGAAGGCGGCAGGCACAGGCCTGCCGCTCTCCACCCAGGTATACCATACGCCCGATGCGTCGTGCCCTACTGTCTGTGACCCCTACTTGGCAGCCTGCTGCTCTGCCATCTTGCCGATGACCGGCAGCATGAATTTCTCGTTGCTATATGCCTTGTAGAGCAGGTACAGCCACAGACAGAACCCTCCGAGGCCAATGGCCAGCCACAATAGCACGTCGATGATCCATCCGACCACCGGGATGAACGCGAGAACAAAGCCCACGATCATCATGCCAACGATCAGGACCAGCCACGCGATATTGAAGAATATGGACTGGAAAGCATGGAATCTGACAAAACGGTCTTTGTTGTAGGGTTCGACGACCAGGAAGATAATCGCGGGGATGATGGTGACATACGCCAGTGCCCCCGCCACGTTTGATTCCAAACCCCCTCCCGCCGTCGGTGCAGGGGCGGCCGGTGCCGGCGGACCTCCGGTGGCCGCGCCAACCGGCGTGCCGCACGAACCACAGAATCCCACTCCCTCACTAAGTGCTGCCCCACACTTTGCGCAAAATGCCATAATCCGTCCTCCTCCGTAGAGATCGAGCGCTTGACCGCCCGGTCCTTAGGCTGAATTAAGCCGCTTTCACTCGCATCCCCTAGCCAAGCAAACGGCGACCCAGAAACCAATCCAAGAAGCGGGCTATTCCATACCACAAACCCTGTGAGGAGACAACCGCTAATTCGCGTCCTGGCGAAACGTTCGCCGGGCCTGCCGAACGCTTCTCCTGGGTTATACTCCGTGCCGGCGCTGCTCCCATAACCGCGACCGCGGATCTCCGACTGGGGAGCGGCTTCCGGAACTCGAATGCGTTTTCTGCTGAGCGCCTCACCGGCTGAGCGACGCGCGCTGCTCGCGAGCACGTTGGGCTGGATGCTCGATGGCATGGACGTAACGCTCTACGCCATGGTCATCGCCGAGTTGCTGCGCGAGTTGCATCTTTCGACCGCGCAAGCCGGGCTGCTCGCCTCCGTCACCCTGATCTCCTCGGCAGTCGGCGGAATCGTGTTCGGCATCCTGGCCGACCGCGTTGGACGGCGTGTCGCCTTGATGGCCAGCATCATGGTGTATTCGGTCTTCACCGCCGCCTGCGGGTTCTCGCGAGGTGTTCTGGACTTGGCGGTCTTTCGCTTTCTCCTCGGACTCGGCATGGGTGGCGAGTGGGCCACCGGCGCCGCGCTGGTCGCCGAAACCTGGAGACCGGAGCATCGCGGGAAAGCCCTGGGGTTGATGCAGAGCGGCTTCGCCATCGGCTACGCGCTGGCGGCCGTGGTCACAGCCCTGGTTCTTTCCCGCTGGGGATGGCGCGCGGTCTTCTTCGTAGGCATCGTCCCCGCCCTGCTGACTCTCTGGATCCGTAGCGGGGTTCAGGAATCACCACGCTGGGTCCAGCAAGCCGCCGCCAACATTGGCAAGACGGATGGCTGGCGCGGGCGTTTCAGGTCTGCGGCCAAGAGCCATGGCAAGATGATCCTCCTCACGCTCCTGATGAACAGCGCGGCACTGTTTGGATGGTGGGGACTCTTCACCTGGATCCCGCCCTACCTCGCCCTGCCCGCCACAGAGGGCGGACGCGGCCTGACGCTGGCCGCGTCTTCAGCGTGGATCATCGTCATGCAGGTGGGCATGTGGCTGGGTTACGTCAGCTTTGGGATTCTCAGCGACGCCTGGGGTCGGAAGAGAACCTACGTGGGATTTCTCCTGCTGGCGGCCGCGCTCGTGCCGCTCTACGCGCGCGCCGAGTCTGCCGCTGCGCTGCTCGTGCTGGGGCCGCTCGTGGCCTTCTTCGGCACGGGGCACTTCACGGGATTCGGCATCATCACGGCCGAGCTCTTTCCTACTTCCTTCCGCGCCTCGGCCATGGGGTTGACCTACAACTTCGGCCGCGCTTTGAGCGCCGCGGCGCCATGGGTTCTGGGAGCCGTGGCTGCCCACCGCAGTCTGAGTTCAGCTTTTTGGATCAGCGGACTGGCGTTCCTCGTGGCAGGTATGCTGGCTCTGGGCGTCCCGGAGACTCGCGACCGTGGCGCGCTGGGCTAGACCGAGGCTCGCCGCTCGCCGTGATGGCTCCGCTCCACGGGAAGTGTGTTCGGCCCAGACTGAGGTTGTCGGGGGCAAGTCAGGAGCCCGGGTTCGGTCCCCGGAACGTCGCCCCCGACAATCTTGCTCGAACGGAGCAGTTGGGGCGTGGGGTGTGACTTCAGCGGGCTAGAATCGTCATGTTCTGCGCCACCCATCCTGATAAGTTACTGAAAACAAACCACTAATCAGCTTTGCCTAAATTCGCAACATTTATTGATTCTAAAAGACTTATCAGCTTTGTTTTCTTACATGAGGTATGATTCTATTGATTCTAAAGGACTAATCAGGTTCGTTTTTTTAAGGGTAAAGGAAAATGCTCTTGTGCGGTCTAAAACACCTGCTGTCGGAGTCGCCCGAGCGCGGCAACCTCCCCAACCAAACCCTGCGTCTCACTGGTGCCTTCGGCGGATGCACCCTAACCTCTACCCGGTACAGTCAACCCTGAGAAATCGACAAACTATAGCCTAGCACACTTTGGCTGCCGTGTCAAGAGATATTTCAGTTCGCCGATGTCAAGCCGTTTCTGTAAAAAGGCGGAAGGTGCGGTTCCACCATTGTTCGTTGAAGCGGTTGAAGATCGAGAAAATGATGCGGTCGACGCTGGCGGCATTGACGAAGCAGACCATGGGTCGGGTGCGCCGCCGCACTTTCACGAAGCACCTTTCAATGATGTTGGTGGTGCGCAGCTGGCGCCACAGGTACCGGGGGAAGTAGAAGAACGCCAGCAGTTCCGGCAAGTCCTCGCCCAGCTTCCTTACCATGGTGGGGTTGACGGCTTGCCAGTGCAGTCGGAAAGTTTCGAAGGCCTGTCGCGCCTCGCGCTCCCCGTCGGCCCGGTAAATGGCTTGGGCCACGGTTCTTTGAGGGTCGTTTCCGTTCCCTGTTCCCTGTTCCCTGTCCCCTGGCGGATGGTGCGAAAGGGGGGACTCGAACCCCCACCCCTTGCGGGACCAAATCCCAAGTCTGGCGTGGATTCACCGATCCATCTACAGTCACCCTACCGGGGCCACGACCGAAGAAACTCTGCCGGGCTCAGAATGGCCATCCCTTGGAACTCCCCGAGTCTTCGCAAGTGGGCATCGCCGGTGACCACCACGTGGGCTTCTGCCTCGAGCGCACACTCGAGAACTCGATTGTCCGGTTCGTCTTCTTTGACGACTTCGAGTCTAACGTGTGGGTGTACGAGGCGGGTGAAGGTGCGAATAACAGCACTAGCCTCGCGGATCCTGCCTCGGGACCATCCAAACTTGCGGAGCAGGACTCTTTCAGTCTCCTCAATGATGGGGAGGCATACGAAGATGGCAATTCGTCCCGCTCGGCCCAGCGCTAGAACCTCATCGGCGCTCCCTCCGAAGTTGAGGGCAGAAATATACACGTTGGTGTCGGCAACAACGCTGAGCACTACCGCCCCTTCCGGTATGCCTCGACAAGGCGCTCCACATCGCCCTCCGCCGTGCCGAGGCGGCGGGCTCGACCCCTGCCGTACCGTTGCAAGTCACGCCATTTCCGTTCCTCGATGTAGCGCCGTAGCGCCTCCCGAAACAGTTCGCTCTTCGTTCTCCCCTCTGCCTCGGCAACCCGTTGCGCAGCGCGAAGCAGCTCAGGAGGCAAGGAGAGCGAAAGGATTCTTGTGGTTCGCATCGTAGACTCTCGTCGGAGTAGTACTTCGTAATACTCACCATTCTAGGGCAGGCGGGCCCGCACGTCAATCCCTCGCAACCAATGGCGTGTCGGGCGCTGAGCACCGCTCCCCGCTCTCGCTCCACCGCGCTACGCCACCTAATGTTCCCTGGGCGGATGGTGCGAAAGGGGGGACTCGAACCCCCACCCCTTGCGGGACCAGATCCTAAGTCTGGCGCGTCTGCCAATTCCGCCACTTTCGCGCGCACCTATTATAAGGCAAGATGCTGCTGTAGCGCCGGCTTCCGGCCGGCAAGGCCGCGCAGAGCGCGGCGGTACGAGGGAAAGCTCCCGATGCGTTCTCGTCTCGCCCTAATCCTCGGAGTCCTGGCCACCTTCGTAGGCTTGCTCGCGCTGCACTATCCGCTCCTTCGCCTGCCGTATTTCTGGGACGAAGCGGGATACTACATTCCCGCGGCGCTGGACTTCTACCGGTCGTGGCTGCTGATTCCGGAAAGCACCTTGCCTACGGGGCACACGCCACTGGTGATGGTGTATCTCGCGTTCGTGTGGCGGGTGTTCGGATTCTCGCCGCTGGTGACGCGCGCAGCCATGATTCTGGTGGCAGCGGCGACAGTTGTTGCTCTCTATGCACTGGCGCGGCGGGTCGTCACGTGCGAGGCGGCCATTTGGAGCGCCGTGCTGCTGGCGTTGTCGCCCATGTTCTTCGCCCAAAGCTCGCTGGTTTACCTTGACCTCCCCGCGGCCCTGTTTACCACGCTCGCGGTGTTGGCGTTGCTCGAGGGGCGAGTGTGGATGTTCGCTGCGGCAGCGTCATGCGCGGTGCTAACGAAAGAGACGGCGGTGGTACTGCTGCCGGTGGCGTGGGTATTCGTGTGGCGCTCCACAGGGGGACGGCGCGCCGTGCCCCTACGAGATTGGCTCGCGCTGGCCACGCCGCTCGTGCCGCTCGCAGCCTGGACGCTTTATTACCATCACGTGACGGGCTTCTGGACAGGCAATGCCGAGTACCTGCAATACAACCTCTACTCGACCCTCGATCCGGGCCGGGTCTTCTGGAGCTTGCTGCGGAGGCTCTACGAGGTCTTTGTCGGGGGATTCAATTGGCTGCTGGTGGCTGGCGCCGCGCTGGGCGTGTGGTGGCGGAGGGGCAGCCCCCCGTGGGCGGGCACAAAGGCCCGCCCCTACAGATCGGAGAGCCACGGAGACACAGAGGCACAGAGGAGCTTCGGCAACCTTTTCTTCCTGGCTGCCGGACTGGCCGTGATGTACCTGCTCCTGCTGAGTCTGGTGGGCGGCGCCATCTTGCCGCGTTATCTGCTGCCAATTATTCCGATCGTCTTTCTGGTTGCGACTGTCCTGGTGTGGCGGCTGCCCAAGATCGTTGCTCGCAGCCTGTGCGGCGCGACGCTCGCGTGCTTTGTGGCGGCCTGGTTCATCAACCCGCCTTACCCATTCCCCTACGAAGACAATCTCTCCTACGCGGACTTCATTCGCCTGCATCAGCAAGCTGCGCAGTTCCTCGAATCGCGTTCCCCAAACGAGCGCATCCTGACCGCCTGGCCAGCCACGGACGAGCTGGCTCGGCCCTTTCTTGGCTACGTCCGCAAGCCTCTGCGGGTTGTGCCGCTCCAGGGTCTCACGCCCGGAGAGTTCAACGGGGTGCCCGCAGAATCCTTTGACGTTCTCTATCTCTACTCCCGCAAGTATGAGCCGCCGGAGAATTGGCTAGCGCGGTTTCCGTATTTCCAGAAGGTGCAGGAGCGCTACTTCGACTACGCGCCGCAGGCCCCGGACGAGACGCTGGTGGCGCGATACCGACTGCGATTGCTTGCTCAGTTCGAACGTAGAGGGCAGTGGGTGAGAATATTCCGGAGGGAGTCAGAAGTCAGGAGTCAGAAGTCAAAATAGGAATGTCGGTGGTGTGTTTTCGGTAGCCCGTTGTTCGTCGGTTTCCAGTTCAACTAGTCCCAGGCAACTGACTGCTGATAATCGAGCACTGACAAGTGACTTGAGTTGACACGCGCAGCGCTTGTGCTATACTGAAGGTCCTGGGGCTACAAGGGACGTAACAACCTTCCGGTAACAGAATCGGGATTCATTTTCCCCCGGGTCGCTCGCAGCGTTTTAGGAGAACGATTCATCTCGCCATTCTATTTCACTCTCTTGTCCCATCCATCGAGGCAGCGTGGAGGCTGAGACCTGCAAGAAAGAACTGCTGATTGAAATCCCCGTGGACGCGGTGCGGAAGGAAGCGGAAACCGTCACGGCACAATACCAGCGCGTGGCGCGGATTCCGGGCTTCCGGCAAGGCCATGCACCCACGGCGCTGGTCCGGCAGCACTACCGCGAGAACATCCGCCGCGAGGTGGTGCAATCTCTGCTCCCCAAGTTCTTCGACAGCGCCGTCAAGGAACAAAAGCTAACGGTGGTAGGCGAGCCGCACTTCGAGGAGCTCAAGTTCGAGGAAGATCAACCCCTCACCTGCAAGGTGACCTTCGAGGTTCTGCCCCAGTTTGAGCTGGGCGAGTACAAGGACCTGGAGGTGGAAGAAGAGCCGAGCACTGTAAGCGACGCGGACGTGGACGAGGCCCTGGAGGAGTTGCGGCAGCGCGCGGCCACCTATGAAGTGGTTGAGGATCGGCCTGCCGCCGATGACGATTACGTGCTGGTTTCCTACCACGGCCGCGACCTGAAGAACCCGGAGGGGCGTCCCCTCGAGGCCCGCGACGCGGTGGTCCACCTGGGTGGAAAAGGGACCGTGGCGGCCTTCACTGAGAACCTGCGCGGCACGAAAGCGGGCGAAGTGCGGGAGTTTGACGCCACCTACCCCGACGACTATGCGCAGAAATCACTGGCGGGCAAAACGTTCCGTTACCGCGTGGAGGTTCAGAGCATCAAAAAGAAAGTGGTTGCCGCGCTCGATGACGAGCTGGCCAAATCCGTGAGCGAGTCTGAAACGCTGGCCGACCTGCGAACCACCTTGCGCGCGGACTTGGAGAAGCGCCGCAAGCACCAGGTAGAGAATGCCGCGATGCGGAAGCTGCTGGAGCAACTGGTGAACCGCGGCCCGTTCCCGGTGCCCGAGGCGTTGGTGGAAGCGCAGCTGGACCGCAAGATCGAGAGCTTGGTATCGCAACTCGTCGCCCAAGGAATTGATCCCCGGACCACGGAG
>Ga0187878_1003106_pt1 | contig 14040 bp, 10 predicted proteins | sample June2016WEW_17_1_FD_132979 | JGI IMG/M metagenome (GOLD analysis project Ga0187878, IMG submission 132979) | Peatland microbial communities from SPRUCE experiment site at the Marcell Experimental Forest, Minnesota, USA - June2016WEW_17_150 | ecosystem: Environmental > Terrestrial > Soil >...
CCGGTGTCCAGGCTGCCGTCGCTGTTAAGCCGCGCCACATACCCCCGGCTTGTGCCGTTGTAGGTGGTGAAGTACCCGCCGATGAGGACCTTGCCGTCGCTTTGCACCGCGACCGAGGACACCAAGACATTCGCACCGGCACCTGTAGCAAGGAAGCCGGTGTCCAGGCTGCCGTCGCTGTTAAGCCGCGCCACATTCCCCCGGCTTGTGCCGTTGTAGGTGGTGAAGTACCCGCCGATGAGGACCTTGCCGTCGCTTTGCACCGCGACCGAGTACACACTGCCATTCGCCCCGGCACCCGTGGCGAGGAAGCCGGTGTCCAGAGTCCCGGAGTCCGGTGTTGGCGTTGAAGGATTAGGACACCCGGCGAATACAAGAGCAATCGCCAGGACGCTGAGAGTGATTACAGAATAACCGCTGATAGTCTTCACCAACGCACGGTTCATAATAGGATCTCCTTTTTGCGATGAACGTTTTAGGACCTGTCAAAGGTTGCGCTAGTCTTTACTGGAACCAACTACGGTTCGGCCACGTGGAAACCATTGCCCATCGACACTGACCATATGGTGCTTATTTGGGAACAGGTGGGGCAAACATTTGCCCTCCCAAGGCAACAGGCAGAACAAGACAGAGCACGGCCACCATTCGCAACTTCATAATCCACCTCCTGCCCGAGATTCCCCGTCGAATCTGGGGTGATCGATCTTCCGTCTTACACTACCTAATAGTTTCCCGCATGCGTAAGAACTACGTATTTTGATGCATCCCACACGAAATTCCTTGACAGCAGGAGTTGCAGGCGTGAAAGTCAGGCTGCGGCAAACGTCAGGCCAAAGCGCCAAGTTCTTCGACTTGATATGGATAAAGAATGCGGAACTGCGAAGAGGTGCCCTTTCCCATAGTGCATGGCTGTCGTCTCAAGGCAGGATCATGCCGAACAATCCGTGAGTTCATCCGTAGCGCCTGCATGGATTGTCTTCAGGGAAAGAAAGCATATTCAGGACCAACTCCCCGTGTACGTGAAATAAGTGAAAAGTTCCAAATCCTGTCGTCACGCGAAGCCGAGCTTTGCTCCCTGCTCGCGCATCGACTCAGCACTGCTGAGATTTCAGCATGCCTTCTCATCAGTCCTCGAACTGTGGAAAAGCATATCGAAAGCATTTTCAAGAAGCTCGAAGTAGGCTCCCGTGAGCACTTGAGGCTGAAAATGGGCATTCCAGCACCAGCGATCCTGTCCGTCGATATGCGACACTCTGCACATGATAAGTCAACGGACCAGAGACCTTAGGCACATAGCCCTGCCGATAAAATCTACTTCCCCGGGAAGGGGAGTTGTTGCCGTTGATAAACGGTTTTACGCATCATCGATACCGCATGCGTAGAAACGGCGTATTTTGACACTTGACAGGCAAGAACGACTGTATGAGACTTTTTCTAACTGCCACCAGTCGTGGCCTATTAGCCTGGTCCTTCTTGGTACTCTCATGCAGCTTGGCGTGGAGGAAGTATGAAGAACTACGGAATCGTGCTATCGCCGAAAATGCATGATTACCCTCTATAGGCAGGATCAAGCCGCACCACCCCGAGTTCGTCCGAACTGTCTGGTTGGGACACCATGATTTCGGTTCATGCTGTCTCACATCTCGAGGGTTGAAAAATGGCGAACATGCCTTCCCTTCCCTGGATCAAAATCAACGATTTCCTCTTGCAGGTATTCGCAGCAAAGAACCTGGATGATTTCAATGCCCTCGTCTGCGCTCATGTTGCGGACCTTATCCCCCACGATTTCCCGATCTTGTGTGTCACCTCGAATAGGAGTGATCTCCCTCTCCTGGCAAAAGGCGAACATCCAAACAAACTGATAGATTCAACAATACTCGCGATGGCCGGAGAGCCTGGCACAGTAGCGGCTTGGAACCGGTACTTTAGATTTCGTCTTCCCATCACCGATGGATACATAGCTACCAGCCTGGTTTCCGATTTCCGGCCTTTTGCCGACACGGAGTTTGTGACCGATTTCGTCAAGCCCAGGTCAGTGGAGCTGTGCCTGGGCGGCTGGTTTCGACGTTATACGGTCGTTGTCCCCCGGTGCAGACCCGCTCGTTTGTACTCCGAACGGGAGATCGCGATAAGCAGAATCGTGTCACCGCATTTAGAGAACTTTTACTCTGCACTTTCCTTGGCCGCCACAAGCCCGCAAGAATCCCGATTCCAGTCAATGAGACTTGATGCAACGCGCTTAGGCTTGACTCGGCGCGAGCATGAAATTGCCCTCCTGCTCTCGGAGAGGCTTTCTATGTCTGAAATAGCGGATAGGCTTTTCATTAGCCGTCGCACCGCGGAAAAGCATGCGGAAAACATCTACGGAAAATTCGGAATAAGAAAGAAACAAGAGGTGGGCGAGCGTTTACTCAGCTTTCGCCCCTATTCTACTTCTTCTCGCTAACGGTCTTTGTACTTGCCAGCATTTTGTGCTCCTTGACGGCATGTCTTTTCATTTTCCAAGAACCCGGCGGCGTCCCTCCTTAAGTGAACCAGTATTTTTCAGCCTGTGAAGTCCAACGCCCACGATGGGGAACTGTTTCCTCTTCCTTCAGATCAGGTCATTTTCTTTGCAGTACCTTCGAGACGATAGGGCGCGGTCATTCCCTCCAGTCGGCTTGCCAACTGTTCGGCGTCAACCCGGCCAGGGTCTGGCGATGGGGCAAGCAACATATCGAGGTCCTGGGCATGCTCAAGAAGCGGGCTGAATGGCGAGAACTGGAGCGCCAGAAAGCCCAAGAATGCTCGGGTCATGAGGCGGCGGTCGAGCGGCGCCAAGAACGGATGCGCGCGCGTCGAGTTGCGGCGCCGATGCAGGGTGCGTATACTCGACAACGAACATGGATTTCAGAACGCGTCTCCTGCGAACACTTCGTGCCATTGCGCCAGTGCTTCGGGAGCCGGGAGTGATGGTCGCGGGTTCGGAGGTTCCGAACCTTCTTGAGCCTGATGCGCGATCCACGCTCGTCGTCTCCCAGGACGTGGATATCGCGGTTCCAGTGGAACGTCATGCGGCCGTCAAGGAGAGCCTCGGTGCGATAGTCGGGCTGGTGCGGTCCAAAGAGGAGCCGTCGGTCTGGCTGCCAGGGGAAGCGGATCTCATCGAGGTGAACTTCATCGGGTGGGACGCGCATAGTGCGCGGGTAGGCGAAACCTACGTACTCGAAGATGCCGAGCTTCCTCTCCTCGTGTTCGGTCACCTCTCCCTGCTCCGGCCGGGACGGACGCTCCTGATAGAAGACCTCCTCATTCCCCTGCCACGCCCGGCAGGCCTCATGCTGGAAAAACTCCTGACGGACCGCAGCGGGGAAAAAGGAGACCGCGACCTCCTGGTTGCGTTGGCTCTCCTGCTCGTTTCAGAGGAAAGCGATTTCGCGGAAATCGAGCTGCTCTACAAGGGTTTGGCGCCCGATCACCGATATGCTGTGCTGTCCGGTCTCAGCACGCTGTCACTCCTCGAGCCCCGGATGCATATGCCGGACCCGACCCGTCATCGACCGCTGGTGGCGGACCTGCTGGCGCGGCTGGAAAGAACCGAGGCGAATCGGTGAATGAGAAGCTGCACGCGCGTGTCCGTCACATGCGCGAACAATCGCTCATCCGCGCCTGGGAGTATCGCCAGCGATCCTCCAGCAAAGGGGTCTGGCATCGGTTCCGACGGGTTCTTGCGGATGCGGCCGAGGCATGGATCATTGGCGAGGCCGACGCGGAAATGCTGGAGGCCCGCGGTTGCCTCCCTCATCCCGTCGGACGGGAATTCGATCCGCCCAAACGACTTTTCTTCCTTGCCGCTGGAGACCTGGAAACCATCATCCAACGCACACAGGTGCCCGTACGGTTGCAGGGCGAATTGCTTCTTGCGCGCAGCCTTGTCCTTATCCCTCACGCGCGTCGTGAAATACGCGCGGAGGAACAGAGCACGACTCGTTGAGGCCTTCGTCGGCCTTCTCTCGCTTGCCCCTTGGTCGACGAAAACGCGCAAGGTGGAGATTGTCAAAGGAAGAAGTCCGAATTATCATCATCGACCATAATGATCTGCCGGAAATAGATCGTCAGTTTCCCGCCTTGGCCGAACTTCTGGCTGAGAAGTGTTTTCTCTATAAGTCGAACGGCTCCTATGCAATATACCTGAAGCGCGGTGGAAGTCATGCCTGAAGGAGTGTGAGGCTCGCGTGAACCGGCGCCTTACATCTACTTGATCACGCTGGTGGCGACTGCCCCCGGCGAAGCCGAAACGTCCCGGGGGAGATGAGGATGTGCCTGTTCAGGTCTGCGCGAACAGCGCCCCGCACATTCAGCGCTCAGTTTCCTGTGCGAAAAGTATCCTGCTCCGTCACGTTTCGTTGCCCGTCCAGGACAACGAGGTTCAGTCCCGGTCGGTTCGGGGATTCCTGCACGCCGTTGATCAGGATGGAGGCGTTCGTCCCGGTGGACTCGCCCGGTGGTCCCCGAGACCTTGTTCCCCCGGTGGACTGCAGGAGCACATCGGGGCCGGGAAGCGCTTTGCGAAGTTTCTCCGAGGAAGACGTCGAGGCAGACACGGGAGCGCGGTTGTCGAGCAGCTCGAAAACCACCCGGCCCTCGCGCATGACTCCGATATAGGAGCCACCGCCGTGAAGGGTGTTGATCCTCGAACCCCGGATCATCATGTAGGAATAGGCGACATAGGAGAGCTTCGACACGACGTTCCCGTTGCCGGCGATGAGAATCGTTTCGCGGGAATGGCGGTCGAGGAACGCGACCAGGCGGTCTGACTCGGACAGCCTCAGTTTTCGCAGTTCGCCGGCCGGGTCGCGGTAATAGGGCACGATCTCGGGCTGCTCCTCGGGTCGCAGAGCGCGGATCGTGTCGCCGATTTCCCGGTTCTTTGAGGTCAAGGAGGCACGCTGGAGGAGGAGAAAGCCGTTCTCATAGCGAAGGAGGCCGTAGTCGGTGCCATCAAGGAGGTCGAGGATGATTCGCCTGACCTCCGAAGGATCGATCGCATGGGTGCGGTAGACCAACTCGTACTGGTCGCTCGCCGGCGTCGGCGGGTAGAGGTCTGCAAGAACGAACTTCGTTCCGGTCCGCATCCGATCCAACAGGTAGATCTCCGCTCTCCCCGAGAGATGCGGGTAGAGCCGGGAGATGGTCGCCACCGAGGCGTCGCCGGGGATCATGGCGAAGAAGGAGTAGGCAGTACGCTGCCTCTCGTCCGGCAGGAGGAAACCCGGGAAGCGCTTCGACAAGACGAGCCCGTACTCATAGTCCATCACCATCCCGGCGGCAAGCAAGGGCACGGCAATCGCGGCGAGAGAGATGCTCGGCCATCGTTTCCTGGTATTTTCGATACCGAAGATGGTCAGAAAGAACACTGTGGCAACGAGGTGCGCGGAATAGTGAAATCCGATGGAGTACCGAGTGGAGCCTCCGGAAAGGAGGACCACCGCCAGGCCGGGAGCAAGAAGCACCATTTTTCTACCGGAGAAGAAAGGCAGGAAGAGGACGGGCGTAAAGATTTGCAGGAGGTAGAGAAGTTTGTCAGGGTTGAGGAACACGTACCGGAACACATATAAAGGATTGGTGACCAAGGTCAGCGCCATCCCGGCATAGTCCTGGTGCTCGGGCAGGACAAGACCCCAGTAGTTCTCCAGGTTGGGATACCCCCCGAGTGCGGTCATCACTCGGAGGGTCACCAGGAAGTAGCCGACGCAGGCCGCAAGGCTCGCCAGGCCCAGCCGTGGTTTCCTGAGGGCCAGCCATTGATAGAGGGCGACACCCGCCAGTGTGACCGGCGCATCCTCCCGCGTGATCAGTGCGAGACCGAAAAATACCCAGTACCATCCCATCCTGCCGCTTTCCAGGAAATACAGGAGAAAGCACAGGATAGGGGCTAGGAGGACCAGCCCATGGAAATCGTAGGTGTTCATGCCGTGGAGCGCCGGGAACAGGAGATAGACGACGGCCACGATCAGACCGATCCAGGAGTTGTTGAGCCTGCGGCGTGCCAGCAAGAAAAGGGGTATGGCGCCGGTGGGCAAAAGGGCAGACTGCAGCACCAACAGGGTGACCGGGTCCTGGTGGAGGGCGTAGATCGGGGCCAGCAGGTAATAGAGGGGCTGGAAATGGTTGCCGAAGTGCAGAATGGTGATGTCCGCAGTTACTCGCGGGTTGCCGGTATGCAGGAGCGTGTAGATGGCCTGGTTCTGCCAGCCCAGATCAAGGGCGTATGAATGGAACGCAAGATGCTTGCGAACCGTGTACAAACCGAAGAAGGCAGCATATCCGACGACGAGGACGAGCACGACCAGAAAACCCCAAAGCTGCTGGTCGGAACCGGGCGGGTCAGCGAGCGCAGCAGTTTCCCATATTCGCGAGCAGGCCAGGACGAGGATCGCGAGCATGCCGATCACGAGGCAGAAGGCTTGGATGGGGTAATAGACCTCGAGAGCCGGAATGCTGATCAGCGGCCAGAAACCAAGAAGGATCCCGAGGCACAGCAAGCCTACCCATCGCTTCTGTGCCGCTTCCCGCGTGCTCGGTTCGATGGGCAGCACGGCGAAGCGAAGGATCCAGAGGAACAGCGCGAGAAGGCTGCCGGCGAGGAGGAAGACCACCAGCCTCACGCGGTCTTCCTCGGAGAGGTTATTCTGGAAGAACAGCGACGAAATATCGATCCGCTCCACGCGGAACGACCAGAGGAAGAAACCCATCGAGGCGCCCGAGATAGCTGCAACGGCGATGCGTTGCGGCGATCCGATACGCACCATGAGGACCCGGAGCCGAGAGATGATCTTTCTCATTCCTCTCACATTCTCCATTGCGGGAAGACTCCAGGAGTATACACGACCTCCGCCACCCGTGCGAGATGCCGCCCGTGCGAGATGCCGCATTGCCTCATAATTAATCTGGACGTGGGAGTGGGCATGCCTCAAAAGTAAATCACGACGAACGCATAAGCGCTCCGAAATGCCATTCTGGCTATTTGTGCCTCGATCCAGAAAGGCGGAGGTTATGTGGCAGGTCCTGTTGCGGTGGCCGCCGGCGCCGTCGGGGAGTTATGGGGTTGGATCGAGTAGCCTCCGAAGCCGAATCGCAGTAACATCTCCTTAGGAACCTCTTCAAGGCAGGAGGCAAACGATGAGCAAGAGCGGAAGGTTCGGGAGGCGGGCGAAGCACGCGCAAAAGGTCCGCATCCAGAAGTCGGTGCCCAAGCAAGTGCGGGATATCCTGCGCTTCGAAGAGCATTTCAAGATCGCGCCGAAGCACCCGGGTATGGGAAGGCGGTGACGCTTCAGGCCAGCCTGGACAGGTTCTCCGGGTGGCTGATCTGCATATCTTCGGAATCAGATCGCAAAGACTTCCACCCCTTGTTGTTTCAGGTCTTCTATCGCTGCCTTGCTGATGTTCTTGTCGGTCACCAGGTTGTCGACGTGGGTGAAGTTTCAAGGACATGAGACGCTTGATCTCCACCTCTTGAGGAATGGCCGAGAAACACCCTTCGTCCACAAGGATTCCCGACACCCCATCCAGAGCTATTGATGGGGCAGCACGCCTATGAATGGCATGAGATGATGGCGATGAGCATGCTCGGGTCGCCCCTAAGGGGACAGACCAGCGGGCCCTCAGGACCTCGCGGAGCGCGTTTCGTGCCCCCCTCGGCTGCTTGACAGACGCTGGCATTAGCGATACCAATAACACTGTTAACTAAAATATCATCGTTTACGGAGCATCTATGGGAATCACCGAACGGAAGAAACGCGCCAGGGAGGATTTGCGGCAGAGGATCCTGGAAACCGCGGAGGCGCTGTTCGTCAAAGAGGGCTATGAATCCGTATCCATGCGAAAGATCGCGCGGCAGATAGAGTACTCACCCACGACCATCTACCACTATTTCAAGGACAAGGGTGAGCTCTTCTCTTGCCTGCTCGAAGGCTACCACGGACAGCTCCTGGCCCTTATGGAAGCGATCTACCTCCGGGAGGACGACCCGATTGCAGCAGTGAAGGAGGGAATGCGCGCATACACCGAGTTTGGAATCGCGAACCCGTCCTATTACAAGCTCGCCTTCATGAGCCCCCCGGAGTTCAGGGCGGAGTCTTACATGGTCGAAGGCTCGAAGGGGACCATGCTTTTCATGAAACTGCGTGCTTCGGTCGAGCTTTGCATCCAGCAGGGGCTTTTCGCGCCCATGCAGGCCGATCTTGCCGCCCAGGTGATCTGGATGATGAACCATGGCGTCACCTCGCTGCTCATTTCCAACCCTAACTTTCCCTGGGCGGACCGGAATGCGCTCCTCGAGCGCGTAATCGAAACTACGATAGACGGCCTGAGGGCCGGGCGTGGAGGGCAATGATGGACACACACGCCATGGCGCATGACGGACTCCGCACCAATCGGAACTTCTGCATGTACTTTGCCGCACGGATTGTCTCCCAGCTTGGCGACCAGCTCTACGTCTTCGCCATCAGCTGGTTTGTGCTCGACCTCACGAAGTCAAGCTTCCACATGGCCGCGCTTCTTGCGGTCAACTCCCTCGCGGTGATGGCTGTCGCGCCCTTCGGCGGGCTCATTGCGGACCGGGTCAGCCGGAAGTGGGTGATGGCCGGCACGGACCTCATCCAGGGAGTTGTCCTGCTCGCCATTTTTCTGCTGCAGCAGGGGCATTTCCTGTCGATCGGGGTGTTGTACGCTGCAACCGCGCTGCTGGGCTTGTGCAGTGCCGTTTTCTCTCCGGCCGCCAGCGCAATCGTGCCGGGAATCGTCGAAGGTACGCGCGTGCCCGCGGCAGTCGCGGCCGGTCAGGCTGCCTCGAACTTCTGTACCATTGCGGGCATGGTCCTGGGAGGGGCGCTCTACCGGCTTATCGGCATCTCGGGCATCCTGATGCTGAACGCCGTCTCCAACCTCGCTGCCGCCGCCATGGAGGCCCGCATCCGCGTCGCGCCGGTGGTCTCCCGGACAGCGGGGGCGGGTGTGCGCGCATCGGGGGAATTGAAAAGGTTCGTCGCGGATCTCAAAGGAGGGCTCCGCCAGATGCGGCTGGACAGGACCGTCTTTTTCCTTCTCCTCGTCAATACGGCGTTCACCCTTGCGGTGCTGCCCATCGCCATGGTGTACATGCCCTACCTTTTCAACGTGCTGCTCGGGGCTTCGCCTCTGCAGGCGGCTGTCCCGCAGGCAGCCACCTGGGCCGGTATCATCGCCGGCAGCATCGTTGCCGCACGCCTGTTGCACCGCCGAAGACCGGAAGCGCTCATCGCGGCAGGGCTGGCCGCCCTGGCCGCCCACGCTATCCTCCTGGTCGGGCTTCTCGGGGTGAGCCATCTGCTGGGCGCGGCATGGATGAGCGCAGCCTGTACGCTGGGCAACGCGATTGCGGGAGCGGCCGGCGCGTTCTTCGTCGTCCCGGTGTATGCATTGTTCCACGCGCGGAGCACCGATGAGTTCCGCGGCCGTTTCTGGGGCGTGGAGAGCTCACTGCGCACAGCAGCGATGTGCGCCGGCTATTTCGCCGCGGGGATACTGGCCCAACGGCTCCCGCTCGGCTTCGTCTTTGCAGGAACGGGTGTCATGCTGCTTTTCCTGTTCGCAGGGGTCGTACGGCTGCGTCCGGCGCCGGCGCCTGGGGGTGTCCGGCTGGTTCGATCTGGACGTGATCCGGCCCTTCGCCTATGATCCGTCGACGACACGCAATAAATGATGCCGCATCATCCAGCGGCCGGGGCGGAGACAGAGGCCTGCACCGGACCCTGATCGGAGGGAAGCTATGGGCAGATTGGAAAGGCTCACCCCGTTGCTCGAAGATTTCGTGGAAAAGGGGCCGCCCGGCTGCGCCTGCATTGTCTCGCGCCGCAGGGAAGTTATCTACGAGACCTACATCGGCTACGCGGACAGGGAAAAAAAGAAGCCAATCTCCCCGGACACGATTTATAGGCTCTTTTCCAACAGCAAACCGATTACCTGCACGGCTGCCTTGATACTGTATGAAAGGGGCGCATACCTCCTCAGCGATCCGGTGAGCGACTACCTCCCGGAGTTCAAAGATATGCAGGTCTACAGCTCAGCGGCCGATAAAACCCTTCAGGTTTCCCCCGCGAAAGGGCCGATCCGGATAGCGGATCTTTTCACCATGACGTCGGGATTGTGCTACCCAGGAGATTCGCCGGAAACGGCGCGTCGAACCCGCGACGTCCTGCAGGACCTGGACGAGAAGGAGCGAAGCGGATCGAAATACGACATTCGCGCCGTGTCCCGCGCGTTGGCGGGCATACCGCTCGCCTTTGATCCGGGCGCCGGCTGGATGTACGGCACGAGTCATGACGTCCTCGGCGCATTGATCGAGGTCCTGTCGGGCAAGACACTCGGCCAATTCCTGCAGGATGAAATCTTCGATCCCCTGGGCATGAAAGATACATCGTTTCGGCTGTCCGAGGAAAAAAGAGCAAGGCTGTGCTGCCTGTACGATCTCTCTTCGGATGGCAATCTGACTAGGAACAACAGCATGGACGCCAATATTCGGCCGGATGCGCTCCTGGAGACCGGCGGTGGCGGGCTGCTGTCCACGATAGGGGATCATAGCCGTTTCGCCCAGATGCTCGCGTGCGGAGGGCTGTTCAATGACGAGCAGATACTGGGACGGAAAACGGTTCGCCTCATGTCCTCCAACCATCTGAGGCCGAATCAGCTCGCAGACTATAACTGGGACTTCCTTGCGGGGTACGGGTACGGACTGGGCGTGCGGGTCATGATGGATCCCATTGCGGGAGGATCCAATGGATCGGTGGGAGAGTTAGGCTGGGGCGGATTGGCCGGCACGTGGGCACTGGTGGATCCGGCGGAAGAGCTGTCGGCCGTCTATGCCCAACAGATGATACCAAGCCTCGAAGCGCGCTACATCCCGCGGCTTCGAAACGTCCTGTACGGGGCGCTCTGATCCGGATTGGCCCGCGCCCGGCGGGCCATCCGGTTGGCGCCTGCTGCTTTTTCAGAAAGAGAATCCGATGTTCAACGCCACTTCGAAATCATATGCGGACACCTCTTCTCCCGGCGACAGGGTGGCAGTTGTCTGGCTGGGCGTGAGACTGTAGTCGTACAATGCCGACACTCCGATCACCGCAGTTCCGAGGGAAAAGTCAATGCCGCCGCCAAAGCAAATATAAAAGTCTGCAACATCCGTGGTAGGATCCTGCAACACATCAATGCCGCCAATCGTCATGGTCAGAGGGTGACTGTATCGCACACCTATTGCCGGCCAGAGCGTCGTTGTTCCCAGCCGCAATGGATATTTTCCCAGTGCCAGAAGATTGAGAAAGGTAACGGAAAAGCCGGAAGGGTAATCGGCTGAGCCATATCCGGGTATGGATACGGTTCCGGAGCTGGCGCGCTGGTATTCGGCGATGAAGCGCACGTAAACTGCATCGATGAACCCGCCGATTACGAAATTACTCCTGTCGTCCGTGGCGGAGAGAGCGCCAAGGGTATCGGTGAGATTATAATGATCATAGCCGAGAGTGACTCCTGCCTGCATGCGGAGCGGGGATTGTGCAGAGGCAAAAGGGCCGATCAGGCAAAGCAGGACTACAGCGAGAACGAGATTTTTCATAGAACCTCCAAAAGCAAACTTAACGCCATATTACAGGATGATCATGAAATGTCAATAAAATAAAAAACCGCTGCGGGAGTTCAAGCGGAACGGGCGGGCCGGACGTCTGCCCGATCATTCGACGAAAACGCCTCTGGCGGATATACTGCACGCGGGTAAATGCATGAAGAACAAGCGTCCGCTTACCGTCCCGCAGGCACCAACCGGTCAGGCCGCGCCCTCCCGGGGGCTTCGCTGCTACCTCTTAGTCACCGCGTGCATCGCGGGGGCCGCGATCATGATCGTGGAGATTCTCGGCGCGCGGATGCTCGCCCCCTATTTCGGCACGTCCCATTTCGTGTGGACGGCGCAGATCGCCGTGACCCTGGGGGCGCTTGCTCTGGGCTACTACGCGGGAGGGCGCCTCGTGGACCGCTCCGCCCGGCTGGGCAGGCTCTACCTTGCCATCCTGACTGCCGCTGTCGCACTGGTGGCAACCGTTGCCGTGCGGCAGTGGCTGGCCTACCAGCTTCTTCCTCTGCCCCTTCCCGCCGGATCGCTCCTCGCCGCGGTGTGTCTTTTTTTCATTCCGCTGTTCCTGCTGGCCATGACAGGGCCGTTCCTCGTGCGCGTGGTGGCACAGTCCCTCTCCGTCGTCGGCGGGACGGTCGGCCGCATTTCATCCATCAGCACGCTGGGGAGCTTCATAGGGACCGCGGCAATCGGGTACCTGCTGATTCCGCTTGTGCCCAACTCCTCGACCATGTACGGCACCGCCGCCGTGCTGGCCCTGGTCTCGGGCATCTACTTCCTTTTCTGGGGACGCACGCGCCGTGCCCTGGCCGGCGTTGCCCTGTGCCTTGTTGCGGGCGCGGGTCTCGGATGGTACGGGCTGAGCGTGGATGGCCCCCGGCTCCCCGCCGGCGAAGAGCTCTACAGGGGCAACTCGAGCTTCGGCATGATCCAGGTCCTGCAGACCCGCCAGTCCTATCGCTACTACCTGACGGACTACCTCATTCAGAACGTCTATGACACAACCCTCGGCACGAGCGCCGTCATGTTCACCTACATGCTGGAGGATCTGGCGCGCGCGTACACGCCGCGGCTGGACGATGTGTTGTGCATCGGCATGGGAATCGGCATCGTGCCCCGTGAGCTTGCGGCCGGGGGATCACGCGTGGACGTGGTGGAGATCAATCCCGCGGTTGTGAACGTGGCGCGCGCGTGGTTCGGGCTGGACACCGGCGCGTTCACCCTCACGATTGGCGACGGCAGATGGTTTCTCAACAGGACAAGATCGAAGTACGACGCCGTGATCCTCGATGCCTTTGTGGGCGATGGGACCCCCTCACACCTGATGAGCCGCGAGGCTTTCGAGGCCGTGCGGCGCGTCCTCAAGCCGGATGGGGCTCTGGTCATCAACACTTTTGTGGACTTCGACACTCCCGGAGACTACATGGGAGCGTCTCTGTATAAGACCCTTTCCGCCGTATTCCCCAGCGTGCGCATCCATGGCGTACGCGGGGCAAACACGCTGTTCGTCGCTTCCCTTCGTTCGCCGCTCACTGTCCTGCACGAACCGGACTACGGCCGCGTGCATCCTGATGCCCTCCACGAGGTGCGCTCCGCATTCACAAGGACGCTGGAGCCGGATCTCGGAACCGGGATCGTGCTGACCGACGATTACAACCCCGTCGAATACTACGACGCGGCCAACCGGGAGAAGCTCCGCAGGATGCTGGCCACCTCCATGAGGAAATAGACGGCGAGCCTGATCCACCGGTTGCTCCTTCATTGCTGTTCCAGGGTGTTCCATATGTGGCACATTCCGTGCGCTCCAAGGCACGACCGGCAAGTGGATCCGTCAGGTAGACTCTTTGCAGATATAGACGATATAAGCAATAAGGCCAATTGCTCTAAGAATATCCGGCCGACGTAGTCGTTGGCATGAAAGTTGCTGCTTTATGACTATGCGTGACAGCCTTGGAACACGCCATGCGCTCGCACTGGCGTCGATTCTTCTCCTGCTGCCGATTCATTCTCATGGACAATCGCTTCTGGCCATCGTAAAGGCGGGCGGTGCGGCTGAGGTGCGAGCCGCGCTCGCACAGGGATCGCCCATTTGCGGCCGCGACGAGCAGGGCGCGTCCCCCCTCCTCATCGCCGCCGCGTGCAACCCTGATCCGGAGGTGATAAAGGTCCTCGTAGCCGCAGGCGCCAGGCTCGACGAGCGCGATCAGTATGACATGACTTCACTCATGCGTGCCGCCGCATCGAATCCCAACCCGGAAATCCTTACCGCGCTCATTGAGGCCGGTGCGTGCGTCAACGACCAGGACCAGTTCGGCCTCACGCCGCTCATCTACGCATCGGGAACGAACAATCAGCCCGAGATCGTCAAGCTGCTCATCTCCGCCGGTGCAGACGTAAGGTGC
>Ga0187878_1003107_pt1 | contig 14039 bp, 14 predicted proteins | sample June2016WEW_17_1_FD_132979 | JGI IMG/M metagenome (GOLD analysis project Ga0187878, IMG submission 132979) | Peatland microbial communities from SPRUCE experiment site at the Marcell Experimental Forest, Minnesota, USA - June2016WEW_17_150 | ecosystem: Environmental > Terrestrial > Soil >...
ATGGCCGCGATTGATGCGGAGAGATTCCTGGCGCATCAGGGAGAGACGCATTCATAAACGAACTGGTCTGCTTGAGAGTAGTCTGTGTGAGTCCCGATCTCAACCAGTCGGGACTTTTTTTTGTGTATCAGATTCGACATCACAAACAGGTTGCTCTAGTTTCGATCAACCAGCTAGAGTTGCGGATTGTAAGTGATTGCTGGCCGTAAAGGTGTTCGATCCCTCCCTGAAGCTCCCTTGGAATTCCGCTATTTAAGGGGGATTCCTGATATCCTACTTCACACGAAATTCTTATTTGACTTTCAAACAGCGTATTCGTATAATCTTAAGCATATCAATAACTTATGCGATCCGTTGTAGGGAAGTCGCCTCTTCCTTCCTGAACGCCATAAAGAGACTATCTCGGAATGTCCAACACGACCAAGTGGGTAATCGGAATCGTAGTCTTTGTCCTCGCAATGGGAGGACTCTTTTTCATTTCCCTGGTCTCTCTCATTTTTAGCCAGACAGATGATGAGTCAGCGGGCACGACCGGTGAGCGCGTAGCAGTCGTCGAACTGACGGAGCCGATCATTGATTCTCAGGAAATAGTCCGCCAATTCAAGAAGTATCGCGAGAACAGGTCGGTCAGGTCGATCATATTCCGTGTCGATTCTCCGGGAGGCGGAGTCTCTGCAAGCCAGGAAATCTACGAGGAAGTGAGAAAAACGCGCCAGTCCGGCAAACCAGTCGTTGTCTCGATGGGCTCAGTCGCTGCAAGCGGAGGATACTACGTCTCTTGTGGGGCGACGACGATCGTGGCCAATCCCGGCACTCTCACCGGTAGCATCGGCGTCATATTTCAATTCCTCCATTTTAGCGAACTGATGAACAAGATCGGCATCGACGCATCGACATTCAAGACAGGGAAATTCAAGGACATCGGGTCTCCATTTCGCAAAACCACAGAAGACGAAAAGAAGTTCTTTGACCAATTATTGGGAGATGTGTACGATCAATTTGTGACGGTTGTTGCGAAGGAGCGCAAGTTGGACCGCAAGGTCGTTCTCGGTTACGCTGATGGTCGTGTCTTCACGGGTCGTCAGGCGCGTGAATATGGACTCGTCGATACGCTTGGGACGTACGAAGATGCAGTGAGCATTGCAGCGAAACTCGGAGATATCAAAGGAAAACCAAAGGTCGTGAAGGAACGAAAGCTCAAGTCGTTCATGGAGCGGTTGATGGGAGAGACGGTATCGGAGTTGGCGTCATTGAAACACGAGCTCCTGAGCCAACCTGTGCTCCAATACAAGTTTACCTCACCGTACTAACAACTCACAGGAGGCACCTTGACAAAAGCTGATATCGTAGATGTCATTGCAGCGGCCACAGGGCTGACGAAAGTCGAGACGGAAGCTGTGGTCGATGGGTTCATCTCCACTGTCATCGATGCAATGAAGGCGGGGAAAAACATCGAGATCCGCGGTTTTGGCAGCTTCAAGGTCAAGAAACGGAAGGGGAGAATGGCGCGCAACCCCAGGACCGGAGAACAGGTAAAAGTCGAGGAGCACTTTGTCCCGATCTTCAAAGTCTCAAAGGACTTGAAGCATGTTGTCGATGAGAATCTGAAGAAAACGGCAGGATAGGTTGAAGATGAAGCCAAGGATTCTGTGTCCGGAGTGCGGCAGGGAGATTCACTGGGGCAATCGGAATTGTTCGAATTGCGGCAGTGCCGTCGAATGGCCGACCGAGACTGATGTCACGGAGTCAGCCGAGACCCCGGTGATGCAGCGGACATGCAACAGATGTGGCTCGGGAAACTTCGCTGATGCCTCCTTTTGCAGCTCTTGTGGAGCAAAACTGCAGGGAGCGCAGAAGCAACAGGCACAATCCTCTCGCAAGTCCGCGAAACAGGAAAAGGGACGCGATTCGAAAAAGCGAGAATCTGATTCAAGTCCTCTCTTCTCCTGGAAAGTAATTTTCGGGTTCCTCGGGCTACTGCTCATTCTCGTCGTCGCCGTTGAATTGTTCTCGAAACGGGAACCAACGCCGGTTCAGGATCAGGCTGCAGCTCCTCAGATGCAGGCAGCGAATATCCAGCTTGCCGGTCAGATATCGGAGTTGGAAATGCAGATTGCTGCAAATCCCTCTGATATGCAAGCTCTTCTCAAGTTGGCTAACATGAGCCATGACGGCCGGTTTTTCGACAAGGCCATCACCTATTACAGGCGTTATCTCGATAAAAACGTGAAGGATGCGAACGCCAGGGTCGATCTCGGCATCTGCTATTTCGAGAATGGGGATAATGACGAGGCGCAGAAACAGATGCTGACCGCCTTGAAATACGATCCCAAGCATTTGCAGGCCCACTTCAATTTGGGAATCGTGAACCTCAAGGCCCGGCGCATTCAGGAGGCGAACGATTGGTTCAAGAGGACCATCGCTCTCGCTCCGCCGAACAGCGACATTGGCCAACAGGCGAAGCAATTTCTCGAACAACACTCTAGTCCACTCATTCAGAACAAATAACGGAGGGCGCTATGCCAAGTGGTAAGAAGCGCAAACGCCACAAGATGGCAACCCACAAGCGCAAAAAACGCTTGAGAAAGATGCGCCATAAAAAGAAGCATCGTTAAGGCGTATTGATACTGTCTAAATTGCCCTGTCCGGTTGCACACCGGCAGGGCAATTTAGTCTGCTGGTTGAAGAAGCCAATTACTTCGCACCGTAGCTGTCCCAATGTGCTTGCTCAGATCCCGGAGCTTGCTGACACCTGTGGGATCGAAATCTGTGATCGAATCTCAATAAAGGGTGAAGTTCGAATTCCCATAAAGAGGAGTCAGGAGAACGTGTCTCGTTTTTGAGTCAATCGGCGATTTTTCCAGCAAGAGGCTCAACACAGCCCTGATTTCCTTGTTTATTTACCTCTTATTTTCTACTTTCTTTTGCACTTTGAGTGCAGTTACGCCGATAATTTCTTACGGAGGATTGTATGGCAGACGAAAACAATGATGGGATGGCCAAAGGTCTGATCATCGGCTTTATCGCTGGCAGCGTGGTTGGTGCCGTGTTGGCACTCCTCTACGCACCGAAGAGCGGGAAAGAAATGCGCCGGGACATCAAGGACAAGACGAACGAACTCGTCGACAAGGGCGAGGAATATCTCGCGAAGGCCAAGACAAAGGCCTCCGAAATCATGACCGAAGCAAAAAAGAAATCTGACTCATTGATCTCGGACGCCCGGAAGCAGGCCAGCAGTCTGATGGGCGATGCAGAGCGGATACTTTCCGATGCTCGCAGCAAAAAAGGGGACTGATCCGGGGGGAAGCTAAGGAATTTTCGATTGTCGATTTCTGAATGTCGATTAAGAAGAGCACCTCTTTGACTCAAATCGAAGATCGAAAATCGCAAATCGACAATAATCTTGTGTCATTCTGTAACCGACTGATTGTTGTATTCGTACTGATTGAGAGGAACTTCACGTGGAAACTGTTCTCCAACTCGTCCAGGTGGTCGCGCTGGTCAGCTTGACGGCACTGTGCCTCTATCTCATTGTGGTGCTCTCTGGTTTCAGACGCGATCTAGCGGAATTCGTGCAGCATTCCAAACCTGTGCTGGAAAATCTCGCATTCATTACCGAACGATTGAAATCGACAGCACAGAAAATCGATGAACACGTCGACATTGTCAAAGGGGCCTTCAACTCCCTTAGAAATGTGGCAGACAATGTCCTCTTTCTCGAAGAGCGCGTGCAACAACAGCTCGAAGAACCCATTTTGCAGGTCGCCTCTGTTCTTGGAGCCATCGTGAGCAGCATCGGAAGTTTGTTCGAACGGTTCCGACCCCGTTCGTAACAGGTTTCACCTCGAGCTGTCCTCTCTTGTCCTAACTATCACCTAAGACCAATGAGGAGATACTGTGGCTACCGCGCCTTCAAAAGAATATACGACTGACAAAATCCGCAACATTGCATTCATAGGGCACGGCGGATCAGGGAAAACCACAATCTCGGAAGCTGTGCTCTTTACGTCTGGTACCTCAACGCGTTTCGGACGTGTCGAAGATGGAAGCACTGTCTCTGATTACCATCCCGATGAGATCGAACGCAAGATCTCCATCAACACGTCGCTCCTGCATTGTGAGTGGGAAGGATGCAAATTCAACATCCTTGATACACCGGGCTATTCTGATTTTACCGGAGAAGTGATCTCCGCACTGCGTGTCACCGACATCGCTGTCGTACTGCTGAAAGCCGTGGAAGGGACAGAAGTCGGGACGGAGATTGTCTGGAACTACACGAAAAACTATCAAACCCCGACCGTCATCGTTGTCAACAAAATGGACAACGAAAACGCAGAGTTTGAAAAGTCTTTTGGTTCGGCAAGAACCCGTTTCGGCAATGATGTGACGCTGATTCAATTTCCGGTGAACGAAGGATTGACGTTTGACTCGGTCGTCGATGTTCTGAAAATGAAGATGTACAAATTCAATCGGGATGGGAGCGGCAAATTCACGGAATCCGACATTCCCGCTGAACACAAGGAACGGGCGTCCGCACTCCATGAGGAATTGATCGAGAAGATTGCCGAGACCGATGAAGGGCTGATGAACAAGTTCTTTGAAGACGGGACTTTGCACGACGCCGATCTGCAGAAAGGACTGAGGATTGCTCTGAACACCCGGAAGATCTTTCCGGTGTTCTGTTCTGCTGCCAGCATGAACATTGGTCTGGCCTCGATCCTCAGTTTCCTGGTGCAGTATGGACCATCGCCAATTGATCGCGGCTCAGTCGTGGCCACAGACACGCAGAAGAAGCAGCAAATCCAAGTTCCCCCCGATCCAGCCGGCCAACCGTCGCTCTTTGCGTTCAAAACGATTTCCGAGCAGCATGTGGGTGAACTTTCGTTCTTCCGAGTCTATTCGGGCTCAGTTGTCCCTGGCCTTGATTTGACGAATGTATCGAATGGCAAGAGCGAGCGTCTTGGACAGATTTTTGTGATGAACGGCAAGGAACGGCGCGATGTTGCAAAACTCGTTGCCGGCGACATTGGCGCCGTCGTGAAACTCAAAGATACGCATACCAACAATACGCTCAGCAGCAAGGCATTTCCAGTCACTTACACTCCGATCGAATTTCCAGAGCCGGTCATTCGCATGGCCATCGCCGCGAAATCGAAGGGGGATGAGGACAAAATCGGTACAGGCCTGCACACGTTGCACGAAGAAGACCCGACGTTTCTGGTGCAGGTGGACGGAGAACTCAGCCAGACAGTTATTGCAGGGCAGGGAGAGTTGCACCTCCTTATTGTGACAAAGAGACTCAAAGAGAAGTACGGCGTCGATGTTGATCTCAAAGAGCCGAAGATCCCATACAAGGAAGCGATCAAAGCGAGGGTCCCGGAAGTTGAATACAAACATAAGAAGCAGACGGGGGGACGTGGTCAGTTTGGTCACGTGTATCTGAAAATTGAGCCGCTGCCGCGCGGAACAGGCTTTGAATTCCTCGACGAGATTGTGGGTGGTGTGGTGCCAGGACGGTTTGTCCCTGCCGTGGAGAAGGGCGTCATCGAAACGATGCAGAGGGGAGTCCTCGCAGGCTATCAGATCGTCGATGTCAGAGTGACAATCTTCGACGGTTCGTATCACTCGGTTGACTCGGATGAACATTCGTTCAAGATCGCTGGCGCAATGGCATTCAAAAAGGGATTCCTCGAGGCGAAGCCGGTCCTGTTGGAACCGATCAACGAGATTGAAGTGATCGTGCCCGACGAATATATGGGTGACGTCATGGGGGATATCTCTGGCCGCCGCGGAAAGATTTCGGGTATGGAATCGGAAGGGCACTTCCAGAAGATCAAAGCGCTGGTGCCAATGTCCGAAATCCATAAGTACTCAACAATACTCCGGTCGATGACACAGGGCCGGGGTGTGTACCGGACAAAGTTTTCACACTACGAGGAGTTGCCGAAAGAACTTGCCGAGAAGGTAATTGCTGCTAAAGAGAAAGCGAAGGAAGAAGAGGAGTAGGCTCTTCCAAATCAAAGAACCGATCCAGCCCGCCCACAGCGGGCTGGTCTATTTCAGACGGAACTATGAACGCACTCGAACGAAAAATCAGGAACAAGAAAGCCCGTATCGGCGTTGTCGGGCTTGGATATGTCGGATTGCCGCTGGCCGTTGAATATGCCGCAAAGGGATTTGAAACGCTCGGCATAGAAGTCGATGAGAAAAAAGTGAATGCGGTCAACTCGGGGAAGAACTACATCGACGATGTAAATAACAAGGTATTTGCCAGGGTTACGAAAAGCGGGATGTTGAAAGCGGCTGCGAACTACGATGCGGTTGCAAAACTCGACATCATCTTCATCTGTGTGCCGACCCCGTTTACTCCAAACAAAGAGCCCGACATTTCCTACATCGTCGCATCGGCGAAGGAAATTGCCCTCCGGCTGCGCAAAGGGCATCTCATCATCCTCAAGAGCACGACTTTCCCCAATACGACTGAAGGATATGTGCAGCCGATCCTTGAGCAATCGAAGCTCAAAACGGGCAAGGACTACTATCTTGCGTTCTCGCCGGAACGGATTGATCCGGGAAACAAGAAGTGGACAACGACGAACACGCCGACGGTGGTTGGAGGCGTTACGACCGAATGCACCCGCCTTGCCTGCGTGGCTACTGAACAGGTGGTTACCCGGGTGATCCCGGTTTCAAATCCCAAGGTGGCTGAGCTTGAAAAACTCCTGGAAAACATTTTCCGGAGTGTCAATATCGCACTGGTGAATGAACTGGCACAGCTCTGCGATCGGATGGGAGGCATTAATGTATGGGAGGTCGTGGAGGCGGCGGCCACGAAGCCTTTTGGGTTCATGCCATTCTATCCGGGTCCCGGAATCGGAGGGCACTGCATTCTGATCGATCCATACTATCTTTCGTGGCTCGCTCGACAATATGATTTCCAGACGAACTTCATCACGCTGGCCGCGGAGACGAACGAGAACATGCCGTTCTATGTGAAGAACATGGTCCAGCGTGAGATCAGCATGATGCCCGTGACGTTCCAGGACGCAAAAATCGTAGTTCTCGGGGCAGCGTTCAAACGCGATGTCGACGATATCCGGCATTCCCCTGCTCTCAAAGTGATGGAGCTGCTCCTGGCGGATGGAGCTAAGAACATTGTCTACAATGATCCGTTCGTGCCGAGAGTGAAGGTGAACAACCACTCCTTCGAATCCGTCGAGCTGACGAAGGAATTGATCAAGAGCGCGGATTGCGTCGTGATCACGACGGACCATAGCCAGTACGATTACGAAATGGTTGTGAAGAACGCGAAGCGCGTGATCGACAGCCGCAACGCGACGAAAGCGGTCAAGAAAGGGAGGGAGAAGATTGTGCTGCTGGGAGACGGGAAGTAGCCGGTGTTAACAGAGCCCGGAGGGTGAAAAGTGAATGCTATGAGGGAACGAGGATGGTGAGAAGTTAGGAGATCGAGGTAGATGAGCGACAGACCACACAAGAAACTCAAACTCTGGCAAATGGCGATGGACCTCGTGGTCAAGGTCTACACGCTGACAAAATCGTTCCCAAGGGATGAAGAGTTTGGGTTGAAAGCGCAACTTCGGCGTGCGATTGTCTCGGTTCCTTCCGACATCGCTGAGGGACTCACTCGATCATCGAAAAAAGACAAGCTCCATTTTCTGAATATCGCTCAGGCGTCGTTGAGCGAGGCAGATGCTCAACTAGAGATATCGTTAAGGCTCGGTTACGTTGATCAAATTCAATATGATGAGATCGAGCGCGATATGTCCGAGGTTCAAAAATACCTTAGCGGACTTAGCCGGAGTCTGCGTTGAACCTGCATGCGGACTCATGTATTGATCGTAGACCGTAGTCGCCGGCCTCACTTTTCACTCCCGGGGCTGAACAATGAGCTCACTATTCACCCCCGTAGCGAGGACACGTCTGAAATTGTTGAACAAGATCTTTTATTCGAAGTGGCACTAGTATTCGCAACACTTCGTCAGAATAGTGATTTACTTTTCACTTTTTACTCTTCACTGTTTGCTGTTCATCCGATTCAGGTGCTTTCATGAAACGATTATACTCTCCATGGCGTTCCGCCTACATTGATTCCTTCAGAGGTGCAAAGTCCAGCAAAGGATGCCTCTTCTGTCGGATAGCGAAGGAGAAACAGGATCGGAAGAATCTCGTGGTCTGGAGGGGGAAGCACTGTTTCCTCGTCATGAACCTGTTCCCGTACAACAGCGGCCATCTCATGGTTGTCCCTTACAAGCATACTGCTGACCTGGCCTCACTGACAAAGGATGCATACGTGGAGGTGATGGAAGCCACTGTGCTTGGGATGAAGGCGCTCGGGAAATCGAGCGGCCCTCACGGATTCAATCTGGGCGCAAATCTTGGCCGGATCGCTGGCGCGGGGATCGCCAAGCACATTCACTTTCACATCGTTCCGCGTTGGAGTGGCGATACGAACTTCATGCCGGTGCTCGCCGATGTGAAACTTATCTCGGAGGATCTCAAGCGATCGTGGTCCCGATTGAAGAATGCGGTGAAAGGGAAAGGAAAGAGGTAGATTCCGAATATTGCATTGATTATGGGCGTCACCGGTCAGGATGGCCCCTGCCTTGAGATCATTCTTCGGACCGTCATTTCGTTTCCCCATTTCGATACAATCTGTTGATTCATTACCGTCGAAAATAACTCACAACAACTCGAATAGTACGCTTATGAATGTCTCTGTTATCGGTACCGGATACGTCGGCCTCGTTCAGGGAGCATGCTTTGCCGACACAGGAAACAACGTTATATGCATGGACATTGATGAAAAGAAGATCAACAGCTTGAAGAAGGGAACAATCCCCATCTATGAGCCCGGCCTTGAGGAAGTGGTACGGAAGAATGCCCAGGAGGGACGTCTGGTATTCACTACCTCGATCAAGACAGCCGTTCAGAAAAGTGACATCATCTTCCTCTGTCTTCCGACGCCTCCTACCGAGAATGGCTCGGCCGATTTGACCCATGTCTTGAGTGTAGCAAAACAAATCGGGGAATTTGCCAACTCAGAAAAGATCGTCGTCAGCAAAAGCACCGTTCCTGTAGGCACCGTGGATAAGATCAGACAGCTGTTGAAGAAGAAGGCGAAATACCCGATGGAGGTAGTCTCGAATCCTGAGTTTCTCAAAGAGGGCTCAGCACTTCAGGACTCTCTGAAGCCCGATCGAGTCGTCATCGGAACAAGAAGCAAAAAGGTAGGTGCGGTGCTTCAGGAATTGTATGAGCCATTTGTCCGGACCGGAAATCCAATCCTCGTGATGGATGAACGGAGCTCCGAGATGACGAAATACGCGGCAAATGCTTTCCTGGCGACGAAAATCTCCTTCATGAACGAACTGGCCAATCTTTGTGAAGACGTGGGGGCGGATATCGATTCGATCAGGAAGGGCATTGGATCCGACCCTAGAATCGGCAAGCAGTTTCTCTTTCCCGGCGTGGGATATGGAGGTTCATGTTTCCCCAAAGATGTCAAGGCCCTGGTCAAGACCGCTGAGCTGTACGATCGGGAGCTGACGATACTCCGCTCAGTTGACAATGTGAACGAAGCACAGAAATCGGTCCTCCTCAGGAAACTGAAAAAGCACTACAAGGACCAGCTGAAGGGAAAGACGATCGTGCTGTGGGGACTGTCGTTCAAGCCGCAGACAGACGACATTCGCGAGGCTCCGTCACTCGTCATGATCCGGGAACTCCTGAACCTGGGAGCAAAAGTCAGGGCACACGATCCGATAGCAAACAATGTGGTAGAGCCGCTCTTCAAAGGAAAAGTCGATTTCTTTGAGAGCTCCTATGATGCATTGAGGGATGCAGATGCCTTGCTTGTCGTGACGGAGTGGAATGAGTTCCGCCGCCCCGATTTCTCAAAAATGAAAAAACTCATGAAGAAGCCTGTCATTCTTGACGGACGCAATATCTACGACCCCAAAGAGATGAAGGACAAGGGATTCATCTACTACAGCATAGGACGCTGAATTCTAAGATTCTGAGGGAAGTCCCGGTCGGCGTTCGCCTGCCGGGACTTTTCATTTATATGGCATACTTTGTGCAATTTTCTGCCAGCGGCCCAGCTCAGGATTGAAGAAATCGCTGAGCGAGTGACATTCAGCGGCACTGCCAATTTGGACGATCTATAGAGAGGAACGTATGGACAGACGAACCTTCTTTCGAAACTCGCTTGGTGTTTCGGCGCTAGCTGGATCATACCTGGCATTCGGTGAACCAAAAGAGCTATTGGCAGGCGTTGCGCTGCGACTCTCAACCGCTCCGGTCGATCTTGTGGCGGTACGCGGAGGCGAAGTTGCGCAGATGTTCCAGAAGGGGATTGAGGCTTTCGGCGGGATGGGCGCCTTCGTGAAAAAGGGACAGAAGGTTGTCGTTAAACCGAATATCGGATGGGATGTTCTCCCTGAGCGCGGCGGGAACACGAATCCTAAACTCGTCGCAGAGATCATCCGTCAGTGTCTTCAGGCCGGAGCAAAAGAGGTTGTCGTGTTCGACCACACGTGTGACGAGTGGCAGCGTTGCTACAAGAACAGCGGCATCGAGAGCGCTGTTAAGGACGCAGGAGGCAGAATTGCTCCGGGCCATACAGAAGGATACTATCACGATGTAGCAATTCCGAAAGGGAAGGTGCTCACGAGCGCCAAGGAACACGAACTGGTGCTGGGCGCCGACGTGTTCATCAATGTCCCTATCCTGAAACATCATAGCTCGAGCCGCATTACGGGTGCTCTGAAAAATCTCATGGGGAATGTATGGGATCGGGGCTTCTGGCACGGAAATGATCTTCATCAATGCATCGCTGACTTCGGGACGTTTCGAAAACCAACGCTCAATGTCGTCGATGCGTACTACGTCATGAAACGCAATGGCCCGCGGGGCGTGTCGGCCGAAGATGTTGTGACGATGAAGGCGCAACTGCTGTCGACCGATATCGTAGCGATTGACACCGCGGCGGTCAAGCTCTTTGGATCTGACCCGAAGGACATCAGGCACATTCAGATCGCTGCCGAGCAGGGTGTCGGCCGTATGGATCTCGAGAATCTCAATATCAAACGCATCACGGTCTGAGGCAGCTCATTGCAGTCACTCAAGAAGATCAGGGTCGCTCTTGCGGTGGGGGTGTTTGTCCTTGTGTCGGTGGTATTCCTGGACTTCACAGGCCGGGTTCCTGCTTCGCTCGCGACTGTTCTCGCATCTCTTCAACTCATCCCATCGATTGTCAGGCTGATTTCCGGTTTCACAATCGCATCAGTCGGCCTCCTGGTCGTGCTCCTGCTTACGCTCGCGTTTGGACGAGTCTATTGTTCCACACTCTGTCCTCTTGGTACGCTGCAGGACATTGTCATCCGGCTTTCGGGCCGGATGCGACGCAGGCGGTGGTATCGTTACAAGCCAGCTCCGACCCGAGTTCACTATACGCTTCTCGGAGTCACTGCCATCGTTGCCCTCACGGGGAGCATGATTCTTGTGGATCTCCTCGAGCCTTTCAGCAATTTTGGCCGCATTCTCACAAATCTTGCAGATCCTGTTCTTATCTTCTTCAACAACGCTGCTGCATTTGTTCTGGGCCGCCTTGGAATTTTCATTCTCTTTAACATCCATCTCCTTCATCTTCAGACGCTCGCTCTTCTGCTTACGCTAGGGTTTCTTGGTCTCCTGGTGTACCTCTCATACTTCCATGGCAGGCTGTTCTGCAACCTCTTGTGCCCGGCGGGGGCTCTGCTTGGATTACTGTCGCGATTCTCGCTCTTCAGAATATCAATCGTCGAAGAACGTTGCACTGACTGCGGTTTCTGTGAGATGGTCTGCAAGGCGAATTGTCTCGACAGCGATTCGAAAAAGATCGATGTTCACGCATGTGTCGGATGTTTCAACTGTATTGATGCATGCCCTACAGTGGCGCTCAAGTTTGAGGGGTTTGGAAAGAAAACGAACAGGATCCCGGATGTTGAAGTCGATGCTCCGCGCCGAGCGTTTCTGGGAGCTATTGTGGCCACTGGCTCAGCAATGATGTTGCCGGGGATTGGCCGTGAAGGGGACCTTCCTCCGCCAACTGTCACATATGACGAGAGCAGAAGGATGGCGGTCACGCCGCCGGGTTCACGGAGCCGGGATCGTTTTTCGAACCTTTGCACAGCGTGTCACCTGTGCATCAGCGTTTGCCCGCCGCAAGTGCTTTCCCCGTCACTCCTGGAGTATGGGCTGGCCGGCATTATGCAGCCGAAGATGAATTACAGTGCGAACTACTGCAATTACGAATGCGTTCTTTGCACACAGGTATGTCCGACGGGGGCGATTCTTCCACTCGAAGTCGCGGCAAAGAAAGAAATTCAGCTTGGCAAGTCGATCTTCGTCAAGGACGACTGCATCGTTGTGGCAAAGAAAAAGGATTGCGGCGCATGTTCTGAACACTGCCCCACGAAAGCGGTCAAAATGGTCCCGTACGAACAGAAGCTAGTCATTCCTGAACTTAACAATGATATTTGCGTCGGCTGCGGGGCCTGCGAACATGCCTGCCCGACGACACCCAGAAAAGCCATCTATGTGGTCGCCAACGCCGTTCATCAGAAGGCGAAGAAACCGCAAGTGCAGAAACTGGAAAACCCACTCGAGTCCCAAAAGGACTTCCCTTTCTGATCCCTGCTGTGCGATAGATTTGTACTGGATAATCACCTCACGTTATGCGATATTCATATCGGATCAGCGGCTGGGTCACACTCAACTCGAGGAACAAAACCATGAAGACGTCCTTTATCGTTGCAGCTCTTGGCAGCGCCCTTCTTATTCTCCTTGCATCATGCAGCGCAAAAAAACAGGAGTCATCAACAATGGAAAAAATATCTTTTGGAAGAACCACGGAAGGGACAGAGGTGAATCTCTATACCCTTCACAATAAGAATGGAATGGAAGCCCGGATTACCAACTACGGCGGGATCGTGGTGTCTCTTCTCGTGCCTGACCGTGATGGCAAGCTGGCTGATGTTGTTCTCGGATTCGATTCATTGGCCAGCTACGTGAAAAACAGTCCGTACTTCGGTGCACTTGTCGGCCGGTACGGCAACAGGATTGGGAAAGGGACGTTCGAATTGAACGGGACGAAATTCAAGCTTGCGATCAACAATGGCGCGAACCACCTCCATGGAGGGTTGAAAGGATTTGACAAAGTGGTCTGGAGCGTCGATGAACAGCAGAGTAAGCCTGGCAAGTTACTTGTTCTAACCTATCTCAGTAAAGACGGAGAAGAAGGATATCCCGGCAATCTCTCGGCGAAAGTCGTGTATTCGGTGACCGACAGCAATGAGCTGAAGATTGAATACACCGCAACGACTGACAAGCCGACCGTCGTCAATCTCACGCATCATTCGTATTTCAATCTCGCTGGAGCCGGAAACGGCAATGTTCTGGATCACGAGCTCTTCATCGATGCGGAGCGATTCACGCCGGTTGATTCGGGCCTGATCCCGACCGGCGAGCTGAAGAGTGTGAAAGGGACGCCGATGGATTTCACCGCGGCGACCGCAATCGGCGCCCGTATCAACGATGCGTACGATCAACTCAAGAACGGCGGAGGGTATGATCACAACTGGGTTTTGAACAAAGCGGCAAACTCGTTCGGCTTGGCGGCCAGAGTCTATGAAAAAACGAGCGGACGTGTTATGGAAGTGCTGACGACCGAACCCGGCGTGCAGTTCTATTCTGGCAATTTCCTTGACGGCACCCTCACTGGAAAAGGGGGCAAGCAGTACGGGCATCGGTTTGGGTTCTGCCTCGAGACACAGCATTTCCCTGACTCCCCAAATAAGCCTCAGTTTCCACCTACGACCCTGAACCCCGGTCAGACTCTGACCTCTACCACAGTCTATCGATTCTCTGCGAAGTAGTTGTTGTTGACGGACCGTCACCTTGGATGCGATGCAACTTCAAGGTGACGGTTAACTGTCTCAAATTTCTCTTGCTTTTGCGTGTGCGTTAACGCATCTTCC